>Ga0065711_1013704_pt1 | contig 16803 bp, 2 predicted proteins | sample Hoacrofraction12_FD_59098 | JGI IMG/M metagenome (GOLD analysis project Ga0065711, IMG submission 59098) | Hoatzin crop microbial communities from Cojedes, Venezuela - Epithelial fraction 12 v2 (version 2) | ecosystem: Host-associated > Birds > Digestive system > Esophagus > Crop | place... | reverse complement strand
GTAATCTTAAAGGTTCAAGATTTTTGGTTTGAATTGTCCATATTTAAAATCACTTGCTTCCTTCACTTGTAAAGGAAAGAGAAAATAATTCTCAGTTAATTAAAAAAAAATCTATAAATGTTAATAGAGAAACCACTAACTGAACATTCTTTTCATTGCACGCAAGTTTTCTGTGTCTGATGACCATGGGCAAGATTTTGAAGAAGAAATTGAGGGCAGCTGATGCTTTGGTTTTCAAAGTGTATTTTAAGTGGCAGTTTTGGAAAACTTGGACTACCTACCTACTTTGTTAAAATCTAGTATAGTATTCAGTGTTTTAAAAGTTATTCTAAATAGTGGACATTCAGAAGCATCACCTTATTCTGCTTTCACAGCCATTGTGGAAGACGTGACTAACGTTTGAACTGGAGTTACGCAAAGGTTGCAGTCCTTCTGCAGAGTCCTCCTCCTGCTACCTGTGGGCTTGCATGAAACGCTTACAGGAGGGCTGAGCTTCCTAAAATGAGTGCAGGACAGTTACCAGGTCAAACTGAGTGCCACTTGGCATTTTTTATTTTTGTTTTTAATGAAAGCAGACCATGTCTTCAATGTGTGCTTAGGGAAATGAACAAAATTGAGATGCTCAGTTTTTTTCCCCAACTCCAAAGTACGCCAGATTAGTACTGCAAAATGAAATTCAAGAGTATTACAAAAAATCCAGGCACGCTGTATTATTACTCAGTGATTATTAATCAAAGAAACCTGAGCATCTTAAAATGTAATTAGTCATTAAAATGATAAATTTGTAGGTTTGACCAGCTTGAGCTTCCATCTTTGCAAAAACATACCTTTCCAATTAGAAGTACTATAAGCATTTCTGGAAACGCCTGTTTCTAATTTATTTTTCTTTTATATTTTTCATATGATGGAGAAATTCTACTGGTGTTATTTGGGCTTTTTAAAAGTGTTTCTAGTTCCGAGGGAGTTCTGTTGACCAAACAGATACTAGAAAGTACTCAAGGAAACCTAGCTTTCTCATTGTAATTGGCATTATATATATTTATGTAATCCCATCCCTTAACAGTACGTCTGCATACTGTTCTTACAGGCATGCAGATAGCAATGCACAGTATCCTATTAAATATGGCAAACCTTTGGAGAGACAACNACTNTTTGACAAACTTTGACAAGTGCTTTTGTAGTGTTGAGCTTATTTTGTGTAAGCAACAGGAAAGGATTCAGCATAAGAAATTCAGCAGGAATATCAAGTTTGAATATCAGTACAAACACTGTCGCTGGCCTAAAATTGTATGCACAGCAGCATACGTTTCTAATTGAGTGTTTTCTCCGGAACTGTTTCTTTCTAGTTCTTCTAGTGTTCTCTCAAGAAGACTTAGGTGCCTAGAAAAAGTTTCTTAGGGTTGAACAGCAGTACCACCCCTATGTCCAGGTATACCAGTGCCTCTTACTGCTTTTTGAGTCTACAGATCTCAGGGTCTGGTCTTAACGGGGGAAGAGAGGAAGGTCTGTGGTGGAAAGGCCTAAAGCAGTGAACCAGCAGCTGAATTTCTGCTAGTGCCCGAGACATAACCCACCCCTCTGCCTGGCGACGTAGCTTACGGGCCCCACCACCAAATGAGAGCAAGCAAATTACCTTTTGCAGACTACAGTTGTATAAATCTTTACAGTCATGTTCTAGGAATGGATTTCATTTTCATCATCTGTCATTATGTTATAATCACAACCCTATACATGGTTTAGTGCCGAGACATTTTTTTTGTCCTTGCCAGACTGTCATAAGAGTATCTTTACGACTCCTCACGCTCAGTGAATCAGAATCATGATTCACTGTGCCTCTGGTCTTAGTGCAGAGCAGGTTTCACTGGGTACGAACAGAGGTGCTAGACAAAAGCGACTTGCTGAAAACTTAGACTGGTAAATAATATTCAAAGAAGTCAAAGCATTATGTCACTGCTCAAGAAGCACTTGCTTCTGTAATAAAAATGAGAAATTTGCAGGGGACAGCTCAGCTTTAGACTATTCTTATAATAATCACTAAATTACAACTGGGAAAAGCAAAGGGTACGTGACAGGCACTACATTACCACACTATCACAACTGTAAATGTCTACGTATTTGCAGAGGTTTAGAAAGAAAGAAGATTCTCTCCTTCTCCTTAAATTTTGCACGAATTTTCTAAAGGAGAAAGTATTAACTTCCAACTTGCAGTGAAGATACATGAATGTAATCACTCAGTACAGATACAGGATTACAGCATGAGCCCATGATTATAGTCTGAGTATCTGGGTAGCACCATTCAATTCCTCTTCACCCAAGACATTTTACACAGACTTTCCTCAGGAAAGAAATTCACCTATTCAAGTATGTGAAAAACCAAAGTAAAGTCACAGTTCATTCCCACATGAGTCTCTAGAATAGAGAGGTTCATCCAATTCTAACTGCAACAAGTGAAATTATAGAGAAGATGTTATGTAATGAATTCTCCTTTATGCTGTCACAGATGGGACAGGTCCCTCACTGGCCATACTCCTCAAGAAAATTGGCATCAAGGAGATTACAAAGGTTAAGATAGATATAAATTAAACTTAACTATTCTTAGCATTAATACAAAAGGTGCAAAATCCCATTCCATTGGCAGACAGCCAGCGTTCTCACTCAGCTTAAATCCCAGCATTAAGCGGCCTCTCCCAGGTAGGACACATTGGTTCAAATGGTCTTTATCTGCCCCTCAACTCTTATGTTCTCCAGATGTCTTAACACAAGAGACAATGTCTACTTTTTCAATGTTTCATTAAATGACTGATCCTTCTTGATCTTAGCAACTTAGCAAATGAATGACTCTAGGTGAGCCCAAGGTGATGAAATATAAACATGCGTTGAGAGTGACAAAAGTTTTCTACAATTTTCCACTAATACATTATATAAAAAATGGGCAAGATTAACACCATTTAAATTAAAGGTCTTAAATTCTGCCAGTTGTCAGTTATTACACTGCATAGATGTGGCACTAAGTACGGGAAGTTATGTCCTTTGTTACAATGTCTAATTTCAACTTCACATCCCGTTACCATTTAGCTCACTAAATTATTCATGCATGAACACGCACAAATACATACACACCGACACACAGATAGTTGCCTGGGCTACAAACACCTTAAAAATGATACATGCCTGTCTTCTTCCTGTTTAATTTGCTGTGTAAGTTTTGTAATGCGCTAGTTTTTTCTTAACATCAAGAAAAAAAAAATAATTGCAACGCTATTTTAAAAGAGGCTAGAATATTATGTTAAAATATATTGCTGGCATCATTTCTCGTCTCCATGCTCAAAGTAATCAAAATGTTTTACCCTCTTTTATGCTGCACATTAATTGAGGTTCCATTGGAGCTGGGGAGCCACAGTCTAGACAATATAAAACACCACACAGAAATGACAGTGCCTGCTGAAAAGACTTTATGTTCCGGTAGGCCTTTTTGTCATTATAACTAATTACGTGGGACCAAATAAGCCTGCAATATTAACTCAGCACTCAGGGGTTCCTAGAAATGGATGCTCCCCGTGATGCCGTGGATATTAGAAAGTGCAGTTTCACAGTTCTGCTGTCGGCGGGGTCCTGAGATCTGTTCAGCTATTCAGTACTGTCAAGTGGGAGGAAGGGGGGGAAAGAAGAGCAAGCCTTTGGTGATACAGCTTGGTTCTCACTGGCACTTTCCACTGCTCTTTCCTTTTTTTGTAGTTTATTCCTAGGTTATGATACATGGACAGGAAGAAATTCTACTCTGTCTATGGTCAGCTAGCTCGGTGAAATGTTTACAGCCAATCTCAATATATTGGGGGGGGGGATGTGTGTGGAAGCGTTCTTTCAGGAAGGATAAAGTTTCCTGTGATTACTATTCAATACAAAATTCCAAAACATTAGTAGTTTTAAAAATTCTTCAGGGAGAAAAAAGAGAGAACATTAAGCATTTTCTATTTATATTTTTCATATTGCAACAATAAAAGTCTTTTAATCCAAATCAAATAGTTTTCCAGGAATACTATTTTTTTTTTTTTTTTAATAAAAATCAGGTTCTGGTTTTCCAGAAACATTCTTTTCAATGTTTTGAAAGAAAACTCGTTTTTATCGATAACAAAAACATGTGAGACTGGGCTGAGTACTAAGAAATATACAATTGCTTTCTCTTTCTTGGATGTTTTGCCTTTGACAGAAGTTAAGCTGTGTGTTCACTAGTTTCCAGGTCAGCAATGGGTTTCTGTCGTATTGGTATTACCAGGAGTGCTATTTTGTTATCAGTGATACTTTCTATTAAATGTCAAAAATTATGTTCATTCTCATTGAGCATGTGATTCACTAATAATCTGGAAGAAAAATCTATTTCTCCTGGTGGCGCATCGGTAAAGTAATTGCAATTGTACTTAGTGTTAAATCCCCACATTTCCCTGATTATCCTGGCACACACTGTGTTGCCCATTTCCTCCTTCTGTGCCATTTCAGTAGAGGAAGCTAGGCTGTCCCTTGCTTTGTGAGCTTTTGGAAAGTGAGAAGCTATGAAACGGATCCAAAGCTACATTAGGTTACCAGCTGGTGCATAATACAAAGATATTTACATTTGTAAACCTGATCAGTTTACTATAGAAATTACTAATAGTAAACTAAAGACTCTGTTACTCCATTTTTTCCAAGGTCACTTTTGGGGAGGAAGAGATCATTGCTGCCATGAATGAAAAACCATTTAAATCTAGAGTCCTGCTGACAGGGGTAGGCTTTGTTCAGCCATTGGTGCGGGCCTTTTCAATACTGCTTCAATATATTTTGAATCAAGCAGGCAAAGAAATTTGTTCAAAAGTTCAAGAACATGTGCGCCACACTTATGAGACAAGAATATGACAGTAAATGTCTTCATTTCTCTGTAATTACCATTTTGTGGCAGACCTACTGTTTATTCGGTTCCAGCTTGGCTTTGCCCCCCGTGACTTACATCCAGACGCTGTTCTCTTGCATGTCTGCAACGCTGCTATCTGCTCTCCTTGCTGAGCACACCCCTTTCCTCCGGCATCTGCCCTGACTCAACAGCCCAGTCGTAGATGTTTATAGGAAATCCTGGCCATGCTGAGAGTAATACTGCTCCTGTGCCTCGCCTGACCATTTGAATGAAGAAGACGAGGTTCAGACTGGCAAGCAGAGCCAGGAGACGATTGTTCAGCCCTGGCATTTTACATTTTCATACGCTAGCAAAGCATCTATAAATAGCCTTTGAGGAACATAAACGTTTTAGTATAATGGGATTCATGTTTAATACGGGCAATGACTTCCCTTCCCTTAGGATTGCAATTAAAATGTTTAGACAAAATTAAACTGCTTCGTGGGAAGATACTATGATGCAGAGCACAATATTTAAACAAACTCCCAGCGCCTGACAGAAAATGGTGCTTTGCAATCAGGCTCTAAAAGAGGAGACAACATAGCTGTTTATTATTATTACATATGCTGATAAAATATGGGCACTTGAACCCCAGTATCATAAACGCTTATAGAAAAGCTAGATGTCTGAAAGGAACTGACATACCTCTTCTCTGAAAAAGAAATCAGTAGTTGTCTAAGGCAAGTTTGGGACATGTTTTTGTTATTAACCAGCATCATGTTATTAGCCAACTCCGGCTTTGGCAAGACAGCTTTTCATGTACAGAGCAGTTTGATAGAAATTGCTCTCTGCCTGTTATTTGAAAGAAACAGGTTTTAATCACAGCCCTCTCTATCCTTGCAAGATCCTTGGCTCTGGCTGCAAAGCACTTGTGCAGAGCTCGAGCATGGAGGAAAGATAATTGTACAACGCTTTTATGAGACTTCAGTTAATGCAGGAGCTTATCAGGGATTGTTCAGCCCTTGGCACAAAGCAGGAAAATCTCTGGGCAGCTCTCACCTGCGCCCTGTTCCAGTCCTCTACAACAGCTTGTTGCAGCAGATCAGGAGTATCCAAATTCAGGTAATTTTTCAGGAAGACAACCAGGAGGTTTTCCCTCTTTGCTAACCCTGCACCCTACATTTAGGAGAGGGTGTTAGGACATGGATTTCTTCAGAACTCCTTTTATTCCAGGAGAATGGCAGGAGCTGACAGTGACTAAGCCAAGCAAACCCCCCAACAACTCCATCAGTTATTCAAGACAAGATGAGCCATGTTGGACCGACTTAAACAGGATTAGTTGATGGCTTCCAAATCTTATTCGGAAGTATATAGTACTTCACCACAAAAGGGATCTATTATTCAACTTCTACTATTTAGTTGGGTTTACGTTTGCTATTCTGGTCACTCTAAAGTACCCCTTTTTTTTTTTTACTGCTATAAGGATTAAATTTTACATTTCATTGTTATTATTAGGTCCATTAGCACAACACTATAATTGTTAAGAGCATAACCACGCTAGGGATTTATATCTCAGAGGCACTAAGAAAGTCTTGCCCTTCTAGATTCTGAGTTTTGTCTACACTACTGCCAAGACAACAGCGCACAGAATGGCCTAGGTTGGAAGGGACCCTGAAAGATCATCTGGTCCAGCTCTTCCTGGGAATTAATCTAATAATAATTAGATTATTCTGCACTTCATTTTGGTTTCAAATTTTCTTTTGCTTCAAGATCTGCCTAATTCCATGTGCACACTCTGAAGAGTTGTTCACGTACACAAGGAATTTCTCTAAAAGATGGTATATTTGAGCTCTTCACTTCATCAGCTACCTGTTTCAACATCCGTTTCAAGTTGTAACACTAACACTAGATCTACTAGTTCTGATCCTCTTCATCACATAAATCAAATCTGGGTGGAAAGCATGTTTCTGCTGAACATAATTTCTTCAAAGTTGTCAAAAGCTTCAGATGTTAATGCCATAATGAGAAGAGGAAACAGACAGCAAACGGAGGCATTTCTGGCTTACCAGAGCTATTTAATCTAAACACCATGTTGAAGATCCGCAGTCTTTGCACTGCAAACAGAGGATTTGGGGAGCTGCTGATTTCTTCTGTTAATGTTGCTATTCTCTGTCACACTCTATACTGCCCTGGAGATGGACACTCAATGCTTAATTGAAAGCTGTGATTCTATAATGCTTTTCTGCATCCACATCTTTCCTAATCTTGGTTTGAGTTGTTTCATGCTGTGTGCAACCTGTGGCTAAGGTTTCTGGCATTATGTATCTTTCTTTAATTAATGTGCGTGGCCATGGTGAGATACATTCCCAATGCCAGCTTTTGATTGACTGCCATGTGCATTGACCGTGTTGACCTCAGCCAAATTTCCTTTCCACTCCTTACACGCCAGAATGCTCATAACATACTGCAGCCTTCAAAGTACAATGACAGTTGTTTTTACAATTTCAGTTAAAGCTAGAAACTGGTTCTTCCCTTTTCCACGTGTCAATTCTGTTCGCCTCTTGCAGAGCTACTGTGAAACCATGCTGCATGGAAGACTGGTGCAGCTTGAAACCAGATAAAACATGGCTTCACAGCCCACGTGCTTGCAGAGGTATGTCCATCTTCCAGTCCCCCCCTCTCCACCCCGCCTCGTGGTGCAACCAGCATTGCTAAGCTGAGGAGAAACACAGCCTGTGTCAAGCTATGTCCAGTCTGGTATGACTGTTCTGCTTGTTGTAACTCATCATGATACTTCATGCCTGATTTACGCTGGCATCATCCCCTGCGTAGCCAGAGGGGAACTCCTGCGCTGTCGTCTAGAAAGCACGCAGTGGCCTCAGAGTGCTTGATCTAGCACATCAAACCTTCTCGTGTTCTTTCATTAAATCTTCAAAAGGGCAGCATTTTAAACTATGATATTATGGAGACACTTTTATCATTGCTTTGTTTTATGACCATTATCTAAGTTTCCTTGTTTGAACTGGCCTTTAAAATGCCTGTTGGAATATAGAACGACTTGTTAATTCTTATAAAAGACCAGAAAAACCCCAGCAAGATCTAAGAACTTCAGATTTCACAAGTCCACTAAAAGCCACAAAACTTTTCTTCTTCCTAGTACATAAAATAACATTTCATAGTATCTATCAGGGTAAAACTAACATAACAAGAGATCCGTAAAAATGAAACCTCCATTTTGAAACAAAAACGTACCTATACAACACATTCACTTTCTGAAGTATCTTAGGCTTTGTCAAAGTGCACAATGCATACTTTCTTCAAGATTTATTTTTCTGGAAGTATCTTAAACTGTTGTAGTCCACACAAGCAGTTTTTTCATTCTGATAATGTATGCAGATTGTATTACAAACACTTTTGCAAACTCAGTCATGAAATGCCTTACATTCTCCTGAATAAATGCATATAAAAATACAACAATGAATTCTGAGAACAAGAAATCAGCTATTAAAACTACATACACGCTCTCACTTCCAAGCAAAATATCTAAAATACTAAACAATTTCAATTATTCTCCAGTCTTCATTAAAAAAAAAAATCACATTGTTGCTATTTTAAAATCTAAAGGCCGTGCAAGCTAGCTGACTGAAGATTGGTTAAGAAAGAATTCTGCATGAATACTGGCCACAGCCTGAATTGTGAATTATAAAAGGAAATCACATAATCAAAGGAACCCTGCAGCCTGCTCATAATGCAATTCAGGTGGTCACTGGGTACCCAGCTTCCTTAGGCAGACTGAATATGCCTGGAGTTCTACAGCCCTTCAAGATTCCTGGACTAAGATGCAGGGATTTCGGAACAGAGCTGGATAGCAGGAGCAGCGGTAGATTTAAGATCAGAATCATCCCGAGCTGTGGCTGTAACCTCCCTGACCTGACCACTGTCATGAGCTGTATACAAGACACAAGCATCCGAGCCCCTTCCAAAACAGTCCCCAACAGAAACACACACTGACACATCCACTCCAGGGCTCTTTTCTACAACGTCAGTAATGCCACAGGCTGCAGAGACAGGATTTTCTTCTCCTACTGTGCTTTTTCACTGGAAACTCTTCATGCAAGCCTTGTGGTAGGAATCTACTATTTACAAAACATCTAAACATGCTATGAAAACAACAGCCTGTTTACTATAAAAACCATAAAATACAAAATTGTGGGGGATCCTCCAGAAACCATAGCTTCTGTGATGTTTCCATTTTTCTTGATACTTTAAAAGTAATTTAGGTATCCTTCAATGAATCTTTATGAAAGGACAGTAATGATTTTGTAAAACTATTACAAGATAGGTTGGATATTTCTCTACTTAAAGAAGAGATTTTATTCTGAAAAGCACTCGAACTAAAAGTGTATTTAACTATATATATAATTTCACTTATTTTAACAATGTAATTTTATAAGCTAAATAACATAAATCTACTAAATAAGCTAAATATACAAAATATGATAACAAGAAATTTGCATGCACATAAAATTAGATGTATTAATGTAATTTGTACTTTGTTCAAGCAATGTCTACAAAAAAAGAATGACATCTCTTGACAAGTTCCACATTACCTTAGAGAGAGCATCTGTCTTTGGTCATCTAATGACCAATGATCTAAATGGGCACATGGGTCTTCACTGTATACTTTCTTAAATAAAATGCATATAGGTCTACTTTTGAACATCTTGGATCCGTCATAAACAGGGGACAATATGCTACTAAAATTTGAACAAAAAAGTGACATAGTGTGAAGACAGCATTTTTCCAGATTACAGGAAACAGCTTTTTCCATGTTACTTTCAAATTTAAGATGCAAGTAAAATTTGGTCCAGAGTCAGGCTAAGGCTGAGACTGATCACAAGGTTTCTGAGCTGGGATGGGGGTCTGCTAAACACCGTCTGCCCCACTGGTGCGGGGACTGCATTTGACTCATCCTGCTGTCCACCTTGTTTTCAACAGGAACAGATGGGAGGGGAAAAAATTAAAGTTGTTTTTCCAAAGGAGTAAAGTGTGACTGTCAAATGCATTAATATTTCCTAACATTGCTTCTCCCAATTAGCGACTGTGTTCGGTTGCTATAGGGATGGTCTGCGATCGCGAATCCAAGAGAAGTTGTGACAAAGGAAGGCGAGTTACTGCTGCACCAAAGAGCCCAGAGGTGTCAAAATCGTATGGGAGAATGGAAGGGGGTCACATCAAATTTCTCGATACAGATGTGTGCAGTACTATGCCAGTATTTACAAACACCTGTGTTAAAACATTTTTCACAAGCTGGGGGTTACACATTTCACTGCGTCAGGACTAGAGCTCTCAGTGCTTGCAAGATGAAGGTCACAGTGATGTGTAGCATCACTTAATTCCTGCCAAACCTACACCTATCAAGTTAAAAAAATAAACAGTGCTTCAGAAAGGACTATTGCTAGCAATTTTTAAGAAATACTACAAAGTTTTCACAGAAATACCAGACTACTAGTTTGGAATGAGTCATGGCAGTCTGCTGAGTAACTAAAGCCCGTTTTCATAATGGCCACTAAATACCATACTGATTCCTAAACAGAGTCTGTGCACATACTCGGGTGAAGAGCAGTGACAGTCACAAAGGATGTATTATTGTTTGCTGAGGAAATAGAAATACCGTGATTTTTTTTTTTCAAGCTTATGTTCTTCTGCAAGAGTGACTCAATAGCCTGATTTCAACAGAAAAAGAACTTCGGCTTGTTGGGTTCCCCCCTCCAGGAAGGTAAGTCTACCTCATTTTCAGTCATTAAATAAATCATGGTTTGAACTTTCTCTAATGGCAACGCCACACTTAGAAGCTATGAGTCTGATTAGCTTCTTTACCTCTTACTTTGCCAAAAAATAAGGTCACAATTATTTCTCTGTCCCCAAAAACTGTAACGCTGATCTACATCCTGTGATCATGTTATCTATACCTTGAAGGCAAGTGAGGAAAGTACAAACCGTCTTCAGATGGTCAGCAAAAATATCTCCTATCAGTAGAATAAAGTATTAATGGAGATCTTCAAACTCTGGGTCCTCACTTGGCAAACAGCAGTATCAGTGGTGGAATCGATCTATTCTTGTAGCCATATCTCATTTCACAAACTGCTTGTGCTAACTAGAGAGTGAAGAAGCAACTCTGATTCTGGGGAGGTCTGATTCTATGGCAAGGTCCGAGCTGAGAGCCCGGAGTCTCTTCTGCTGCCTCCCTGCTTGTCCAGAGTCGAATTCTGACACAAGGTACAGTCCAAACCTATCCCAGCCTCCAAAGGATGCAGAAGAAATGAAATAACACTAGATCAACTGTAACAAAAGTCATAAATATAATCCCCTCATAAAATTGTCATAAGTGCAGAATAACACTTCCAGAGGGGACTGAAGAAGAAAAATTACACTATATAGGGGAGGAATAATAACAGACTTTGGAAAAAAATGCTGAAATTGTACTACATAAGAAAAGTTTCTACATATTTATAGGAACAGCTGTCTCTAAAGGACAGAGGTGTTACAAGCTGGACAGAAGAACCCTTCCAATGCGTGAATATTATGGAATTTAATAACTATTTTTTGAAGGCAGGAATTATTTCTTTTTTTTATTAAAGCATTAACAGTGCTGTTTACTCAATGTGTAAATGGTCTGCTTGCACTGGCATAGCGCTCATATGCCTAACAGCTTTGATCTCTAAGTGACTGTACTTCACATTACATCTACTCAACTGAAAAGCAGTCTGCCCAGAGCTTTCTTCGTGTTCTTCTTCAGTCAGAGAATATTTTGGGCCAAATCTAGCAACGGAGATTCACAGGAATGGAATCTTACCTCACAAAAACAATTGCTCAAAACTACAAAATACAGTAAGTGTAGTTTTCAGGCAGCTGTTGACCCTATGTTTTCTTCACATTCTTTAAATAGAAATTTCTCTTAGTTTAAATCCGCCTGAAAGTACTTCTATTACTTGGGCATTACTCTGAATGCTACACTTCCCCCTTACACCCTGAGTTTACAACCTGGCTGGCCCAGGCACCCGACTGGCCCTTTGTTTCAACTGCTGAATTTCAAGCAGGTCAAGTGTAATTTACTTTGACATTTCATCTGTTTTCTGACTCCTAGGAAAGTGTAAATGTTGCCCACTGAGCTGAATTCAGGCTTTCTGTGAGCAAGCACCACCCCACAGAAATTTGCAGGACAGACTGTGTGTTGATACAAGAAAAGGTGAGGACTGATTAGAAAATTAGCTTGCAAGTGTTGTGCTTAATCAGGGTTCCCTAGAAAGGGAGCAAGAGAATAATAGCTGTATCCAGAACACTTCTGAGCTGTCTGTGCTGTTTGTCCTGCAGCAGTTCTGGGACCATTTGTGTTCAAGGGCACATCCAAGGACCTGGCTTATTTCTACTGAGAATTTCTCTTCTAGGCAGCCTCACAACAGGTTAGTGAGGTTAGGCTCACACCAGATCCCATTTTCCTTTATAACTGGTACATTACAGATCTTCCAGAAAGCATAGTCCTAGGAGGGAAAGAGGGGAGGGGGAGGAGGGTATCCTAATTGGTTAAATAGGACCAAGGCTGGGAAAATAGATGCTTTTCCAGAACCACCCTTAACTGACTTGTCTAAGGTTGCTAAATCACAGATACACTGCAGAGTCAAGAGAGGAAGGGTAAGCCCCATCAACCATGCACTTTCCCCCCTTGGTCTGGACTAACTCACCCTCTGCATCAAGAGTGTAGTGTGACACAGTATCCCTCCATCACTTGCTACAGCCAATCTAACCTCTTTTTTCTGCCCCCCCAAGAAAGATTATTAGATATCCTGCTACATTTGTTGGCAAATTAGAGGCAAGTATATCCAGGTCTTTTCATCCGCAGTCTATCTAGACTGTCATAACCACGGAGCCAGCAAAGGTGGCCTAGGCTTGGCTCCTTGCAAGTCCCATAACCCAGGCTGGGGCTTTTTTTTCCTCAGTACAGGGCTCCATGTTAGAACAGGAGACTCATCCTTCCCTTCTTGTGTGGCTCTTCATCTGTGGAGACCTGCGAGAATCACGGTCATAAGCTTTTACAGACCTGAGACTCTCTGTAACTGCAATATCTAACAGCAGCAGGACATTGCTTTTACTTCAGACTTTAAGGCTTTATAGGGTATAAATACAAATTGGGAAGATTAATATACTTTACACAGGAGCATGGAACTGAAGATGGAAAAGCCATAACAGAAATATGCAGGAAGAACATGCTGGTTTATTTTATTGTTTCCTGAGGGTTGCTGCTCTCCTCCCTTGCACTCCATCAGTACATAAATTATGCTCGTGGTTCCTTATGCCCATTGAATACCAAATCTCCTGCCGCCTTCCTTCTTATGAAGATCATGAGTTAGGGGAACAATAATAGCCACATTCTTCGGCTATAATAGCAACATTTAGAGGTATTTGTCTTTTCCGTTTTCTGACAGATCCATTACTAGCTCATTAGCCTTTAGTGGGTAGAGACATTCAGTAAACAAATGAAAGTAACTCCATTTAAGAGCTAGTGAGCTAAATACAGCTCTACCGCTTAGCCTGCTAATTATATGGAGTGTTACAAGTGCACACTGAAACAGATCCATCCTTTTGCTGCAATTTCAGCATGTCTCATCTTAAAATTTCTAAAAGCCAAGGCACACCGAAATTGGCTTTCTTTGTCAGTGTCAGTGGCTACAAAGATGTGAAATGGAAAACCAGATCAGGAGAATTTGTGCTGCTTTATCTTGCGATAATTCAGTAAGTGCGGAGAATAAATATTTCTATTCCAAAAGATCATTATCTTCCTCTTTCACTGTATTTCCTTGTTGAGGTGACAGACTACTCCAAATATTAAAAAGTATAGCTGTTTAAAGGCTAATCTCTTTTTAATTTTTAAACAAAAGTGGCTTTAGAAAAGAAAGAAAGAAGGAGTGGCACGTGGAAGTTCACTCTTGACACCTGTGATACAAGCTATTCTGGAATTAAATAATCCAGCATAAAATAACATTCACCATACCAAGCAACAGGATACAGCATTACTTGCCTTTCCTCTCCACATCCTTTTCCCTACCCCACATTCATGTTCCTGTAGAGAAACCAGGGAGCTGATCACCTCCCAGTATTTGGATAGTAGCCTCTTTAGGGTAGGCACATATTAAATAAATGTAAGTTCATCAAGACAATGGGACTTTACCTTGGCTGGAATGGTGGTAAAAACGAACTTTACGTTCTCCAGCTACTGCAGCAGCCAACAGGAACAGATTTTCCATAATAGCAAAGTAATTGGTCCTCCAAAGCTAATCCCTTACTGCTAAAGACAGCCACATCCTACTCCTGCCTGAATGTTTTTCTCAGGACTACTAAGCTTCTGTGCCCCATCTGGACAGTAAGCCAGACTGCTTCTCTGAGATTTAATGGGGATGCAGAAGGCTCACATTCTGTTTCCCTTCTAAGTCACCAAGAGGAGGCTACTTCCTATTCAGAGTTTACCTAAAACCGACTCAAAATTAAACAAGTGGCAAGAAATTGCAACCAGTATTTTAACAGAACTGTTTCTGTTGGGGGTGAAGTTGGAGATGAGAATGAGGATTCAACATGAGGAACTCCAGGTTTTTTTACTTATTTCAGAAAACTGAATTATGTTGTTGGTGCAAGTGCTGGCTATACTTTGACGAGGTATGATGTAAATGTCAGACACACACATTTTGGGAACACATGTTACTGCAGGGTCCTGCTGTAAAGGTGCTTTTAAGAAGCTGTTGCCTCTTTCTAATTGATCACAGGAAGTGCATCTCTGAGAAGCACTGAGAGCTGGGATCAATGACAGGCTAGTTTAATGCAGCTCTTAACAACAACCTGCAGAGATTAGGAGGCTGTCAGAAAGATAACACCAGAGATTTATAGATTGTTTTCTGAAGCCATTCTCGGCTCTTACGGGTGCTCTGTTATGTTTCTGTATGCCTAGATATGTAATATGTACTCCCTTTATAGATCCAAACTGTACTTCTCATTGATGAGGAAAATAGCATTGCACCTTTATGTGCTGCTCAGCTTCTACCAACCTGGGAGGGCAGTGAGGGGGGGGGGTCTGTAAGCCAAGTCGGTTAAGTAAGTAGAATGGCTCGAGGATAAAGGGGAAATTTGAGTTATAGCTGCAGTTTCTTCTGTCACTTGAGTAGGGCATAATGGGCCTAATTCAGCAACTGTAATGCCACCAAATCAATGGAGCAGCATTATCAACAAACGAGCCCCCTGCGTGCTGAACCGGGGCTCAGGTGCTGCAGCGCTTGGCTCTGCAGATCCTGCTTCTGAAAGGCAGCTGAAGTCCTCAGGGAAGAGCTCCACTCCGTCAGGGGAAGGAGAGTGCCTCTTTTCTCACATTCACAGCTTGGGAAGGAGTCAGACTGATGTGTGCCAAACACAGAGGGGAAATAAATGGTCCTCCGCTGACACAAGAGGAGAGCAGCACTATCGATTTCCATGGAATTAGGCTACCTTGCACTAGCTGAGGACTGGTTCCCCTTCCCTCTGGCTGAATAAGCCAGCAACTCCATTAGTATTGCACTGAGCTACTGAGCTTTCCACAGCCTCTTTGACATCTATATAGTACCCTTTCAGAGGAATTTTTTATGTTTATGGGATTTGTCTCTTGTACCTTTAAAGACATTGCATTTTTTACCTAACGTGAATTAGACAGGGCTATCCATTGTAATTATTCTTGAAGATCATGTCACTTGTCAGTACTCGGAACCGAGCAAAGGAAAAATGAATTACCTGAACGGTCACTATTTGGACACAGAGGGCACCCTGGTCAATGGAGAAGAGAAATTCAGGATGAGCAGGGAAAGGTTACTCCCTCAAAAGCATATAAATTGTGAAGATAAAACCAGTTAACCACTCCTTTAAGGAATATTACGAAGACTTTCCTGTGACTTTTGCTTTGTTTTATTACTGTAAGTCAGGAACAGAGAGACCTTAAAGACAGAAGTATAATGTATTGGGCAGTCTCAGCCCACAGATTAATCTACACTTCTTTTCCAGCTCTGCAGAGCACCTGCCATCATTTTCATAAATAGATGACAAGGACAAAGATGGACAAAGACAATTAACTTCGTTTCTCAGGAGCTCTGTGCAATGTACAAGGTGATGACTTGAAACCAAACCCCAGAAGTTCAAGATAAAACAGTTAAAGTGGGTTGAGGCGGTATCGACCGTGAAACATTAGGCAGCACCACACTGCCCAGCAGCAAAATTTAGCTGTTCTCCACTGGAACTGAGAAAGGGAGGGATTCCTTTTCAGTGGGTACATGTGGAGATTGAGTTCATCACCTGTTTGTTGTTAGCTTTGTTTTTAAAAATATTTCTTTAGGAAAACATAATTCAAGTCATCTATGGCAATCAATAAATGAGGTGGTTAATATTCTATGCTTCTATTCATTACCAGTTTCATAGAATCATAGAATGGTTTGGGTTGGAAGGGATGCTATAGATCACCCAAATCCAACCCCCCTGCCATGGCCAGGGACCCCTTCCACCAGCCCAGGGTGCTCAGAGCTCCATCCATCCTGGCCTTGAACACTGCCAGGGAGGGGACAGCCACAGCTTCTCTGGGTAACCTGGGCCAGGGTCTCACCACCCTCACAGGGAAGAATTTCTTTGCTACATCTAATCTGAATCTCCCCTCTTTTAGTTTAAAGCCATGACTCCTTGTCCTGTCACTCCAGGCCCTTGTCACAAGCCACTCTCCATCCTTCCTGTAGGCCCCTCCAGGCACTGGCAGCTGCTCTAAGGTCTCCCCACAATCTTCTCCTTCCCAGGCCGAGCAGCCCCAGCTCTCCCAGCCTTTCCCCCCAGCAGAGGGGTTCCAGCCCTCGGATCATTGCTGGGGCCTCCTCTGGCCCCGCTCCCAC
>Ga0065711_1040635_pt1 | contig 16804 bp, 11 predicted proteins | sample Hoacrofraction12_FD_59098 | JGI IMG/M metagenome (GOLD analysis project Ga0065711, IMG submission 59098) | Hoatzin crop microbial communities from Cojedes, Venezuela - Epithelial fraction 12 v2 (version 2) | ecosystem: Host-associated > Birds > Digestive system > Esophagus > Crop | place... | reverse complement strand
TTTTTTTTTTTTTTTTTTTCCAGCCTGCCTGATTCTATTTTCACACTTCATCTGCCAGAGCTTTTGAGCCTTCTGTTTTCTTTGGTCAAAAGCTTCAGCTGTTTGAATGATACCTTCTTAATTCTTGTAATCTGATTTATTTTCCTATCAGTCATACTTATTTCCTGTAACTTTTCGTAAGTCTTTTCTAATAAATAGCATATACTGGTGTTGCACTTCCAGTAAAACATCTGTGTTTTCTTTTTTTGGTTGTTTGGTTTTATTCAGTCAGACATTTCAGCTTCCTTACCTTTACATAGTTCCTGTTTTTGAAGTTTAACACAGCCTTTGTGCTCAGGCTTTGGAACAGGCTGCCCAGCGAGGTGGTTGAGTCACCATCCCTGGAGGCGTTTAAAAAACGTGTAGATGTGGCACTTCGGGACATGGTTTAATAGAAATGGTGGTGTTGGGTGGATGGTCTTTTCCAGCCTATGATTCTATGATTCTTAGTAGTTTCCCTGTTTCTGTGGGGGATGCTGCATCTAAGTAATTACAATCATGGTTGCACAACGTCACTTCCACTATGAGACTTTGAGATCTTCCTAGTGCATTTCTCAATACCAAGTCACACCATCCTGTAGACCTTCTGACCAGCTACCCAGTGAGATTATGCCTGACAGCCTCTAAAAAACCTCATCTTTACTTTGCATCTCAGCATGGGATCTGTGCAGTCCACTTGGTGGATAACTGGAGTCACTGGGTACAGTTCTGTTTGTTGCCCACAGTGCCTCTCCCATTTCTCAAAGCATTACGTACTCAGTTTTGTCATCCTGGTTGGTTGGCTGGTAACATGGACCAAGAACTGTTATTATTCCAATAGAGGCCTGAAATTCCAGTGTGTAGAAAATCTTTGCTCTTTGTTAGTTAGTTTGATCTTGTCCTTAAGCTATCATTAAGATCTGATACTCCTTTTCCTTCCAGCACTGTTTACTCCATTTTCCCTGAATATTTTATATATTGGCATTACAGCATTTGTCTGACCTGTCTTTCTTCCATCACGTTTGTGCTATCAATCTGTTAACTTACGGACAGAAATTCTAGTTCTCCCATCTTATTCCGTTGGTTTCCAGAATGATTAATTTACTTAGTTTTTACAAATAAACTGACTAGCTAGAATGCAAATTTTTTAAAAAAGCCAACAAAAAAGACAAGTTTATTCTATAAAGCCTGTTCAATTTCTCTGGTATTTCTGAAGTTTCATTTTGATGAAGAGATCTACCTTGTATTTTCACTCTGAGATCTGCACCAGGTTTAGACCCAGACTGACCCACCTGAAACTATATGGAAATCTAAGCAGTTTTATAACCTTTTTAGTTTCAGTTGCTATCATCTAAGGAGAAGGCTTCCCTTAACTACAAACATTGGACCAATGATATACACTGGTGTACTTGTGATCATGTGGCTAGAGTGTGAGCAAGTAAAACACACAAAACTCTGAGACCTCTGAGATCTGTAACTCTCTACAAGCAGGCAAGAAAGATACAGTGCAGTGTTTTGCTTGTGGTGGATGTCTGGGAAATTGGGAAGATGGCGATGATCCGTGGAGAGAACATGCTAAATGGTTTCCTGAGTAAGTTGACTGACTGTCCTAGAAATATTTCTATGTGTAGAAAAAGGTTAATTTGGTTTGATATCTCTTTTTTTTTTCCTCAGCAACAATGCTGGAAAGCTAACAAAAAAACCTCTACATTTATGTCTTCAAGGCTGTTATATTCGGACACTTGATTTCAGCAGAACTTTCTTTCTGAGAACTGAACAGTACAAGTCTGCTACCTCTAACTTTACAAGTATTCTATACTTTTTTTTTTTTTTCTAGAGATCTCCCATGGGCTTTTCATTGAGAAAAAGCCAACTGATTATTCTCTCAGATACTATGTTGCATGAACAATGCTGACGGCACCAAAAAGTTTGCCTTTGTTTCATTGTCTTTCTGTTGTGAAAAATCCTGAGTATGCACCTCATAATAACTGAAACACTGCTTCCAGAGTTTAAATTGGAATTAATGCTTAGGAATAATGTTTGGGGTTTTTTTATAGGTGTGAATTCCTTCAAAGTAAGAAATCAAGTGAGGAAATTAAAAAATACATTGAAACCTACAGCGGATTTGTTGGAGTTCTGGTAACTTTATAATCTATTTCAATCTTCCTTTATTGTGGAATACACCACAAAGAAGTACTGTCAAAGACAGGCAAATTAGGCCTTTGATCCTGATTTCCACCCTCTTTCACCTAAGAAAACAACTGAAAATCTGTATATAATTGCATATCTAATTAACACTATGCACTCTAGGTGGAATTTGTTTCATGTAAGTTTATTTTGATGTGTGCATTCAAGCTGCTTGCCTAGGCAGTACCTAGGTAGTCTATTGATGAAAAGCGACATACCTTTAATTAGCATTTATCCTACCTGAAGCCAGATGGATGAATCAACTCCTTATGGCACCTATACATATTTATTGATTATTAGGAAATTGTAGGTGAGTGTGCTAAACCAAGCACTTCTGCACGGCTGAAGTAAGGTTAGGTGATCTATACCCTGTCAACTCTCCTTGTATGACTTCATCTTTGTTTGGGGGACTTTGTTTCATGAGAAAAAATGTAATATATGTAAGATCTTTCATGATTAAAACCCCTGTGCCTCAAAAATCTCAAAAAATCTGGACACTAAACCCATTAGTTGATGTAAGATGCGAGGACTGCAAGTATGCTTGGAAAACGCTGTCTCAGATATCTTAAGAGCATCAGTGATGTCTTTCTTTCTCAAGAGCTGCTGCTGTCTGAGAACAGCCATTTCTTCTCATTAATAGCAACCTGTCATTATTCAATTCTGTTTCAGAAAATTCTCTCTCTCAAACTGAAAGCATTTAAAATGTTGATACTTAGTACTAGACCTGTTTATATATTATAATTATTTCATTTAGCTGAAGAGTGAAAGGAAAATAGCATGCATAATAGAAATAAGTATTAATTTTTAATTTTCCTCTTAGGGGAGGCATTTCACAGCTTCCTTTATCAAGGAGAATTTACTGACTGCAACAGGTAAAAAAACCCAATATACTGACTATTAGCTTTTCATTAGAAAATAATGCTTTCATGTTTTTATTGTACATCATCATTAGCAATGAAAGCTTGTCCAGACTGTTGTTTTTTGTTGGGTTTTTTTTGAAGCAAGATTACATGTCTGAAAGATTATTTTTTCTGTATTTCTGACATTTTTAGCACACGTAAAAATTTATTTTCTATAGAAGCTCAGTTTAAAACGTGCTGCTTAAGTAAATCTATCTTGCTTGCGTCTGCCTGTGTAAGAGAGAGGTGAAAAATAAATCAAACCTGAAGGCTTTGAAAGAAAAACAAAGATTTACATCCGTTCTGTAAATCAAGAATATACATTTATAATTATCTGAAAAACATGGTTCTGTAGTAGTATTTTTGCTTTACTGTAGTTCTGTCCCTGCTTGGAGAATCTGATAGCAGCCTGAAGCTTTCCTAACTAATCAAATATCTTTGGTTGCAAAGGTGATCTCGTCTTGAACATCTTTGAGGATGAAGGAGTTCGGCTGGACTCTTTTAAAACTTGGCCAGCAGAAGCCCATGTGGAAGCCACTGCTCTTGCTAAAGCTGGGTTTTTCTATACAGGTTTGAACAAAGTTTGTTAACTATATAAACACAGGACAAGTAAAAGATTCACTTACCAATGCAGGTGGGACAGAGGTTCAAGATAGCCCTAGTGTATAATTAAAATCTTGGTTTGGCTTTCAGTAAAGAGAGTAATGCAGCTGCAAAATCAGAATGGCTTTTGCAAAAGCCGGAGCAAGGGAACTGGAATGACGCTGTCTGAGGTGAAAGCCAGAGCAAAGAGTTGCAAGGAGGATATGTTTCTTTAGAAAGGAGAAAGCATTTATCTGGGTACTTGTATATTCATTTGTCTGGTATTACTAAAAGGAAAACAACGGTGTGTCTCTCAAGTCTGTGGCATTTTATTTTCCTTGATTTAATTTTTATTATTCATGATTTAAAAAGCATGTAATTTGAGTAACAGATAGAGGCCACCAAACTGAACCTGAAACAACTGCATTGTTGGAGGTTTTATGCTGCTGTCATGTTAGTAAAGACGCAAAATTAAATACATGACCATTTTTGAAGTGCAGAATTTCTTGCTTGCAGGAGAAGGCAATAGGGTACAATGCTTCAACTGTGCAGGTTGCTTACAGGAATGGGAAGAAGGTGAAGATCCTGCAGAAGAACATGCAAAATGGTTCCCCAAGTGAGTGACAGAGTATCTTAACACAATTTCCTGCCCTGCAATGAAAGTTGCCATACAGTTTTGCTGTTGTTTCTTTAATACTACTTTAAATATATGTAAATAACTATATGTTTCTTGAGTGTATAGGACGTTGTGCCTCTGTGAAAACTGTTTTTTAAATTGATGTTTAAATGTAGCAATACAGTGAAAGTTTCCAAACAAAAGGAATGTTTGTGAAATAGTTTCATCTTTCTGCCAAATGTAAGCAACTGAAGCAATGCATTGTGCTAACTGCTGTGTCTTTTGAAAACACCATTCTAGTTCCAACTGCTTGGAAGTACTTGGCAAGTCACTGGAAGAGCAAACAGAGACCCCGTCAACATTACAGTCTGCACAGGTTTGCACTTGTCTGCAGTATTTGCTGTTAGTGAAGCAGTTTTCCTTCTTTGCAATTTTAAATGGTAGTTCCAGTTACAGCGAGCCTCTGCACACGCGGGTGCAGAACGAGCAGTGATGGTGGCTTATTGCAGTTCTCCATTGCAGAGAGCCCTTTAAATGCACCGCATCTCAGAGGTTGCTGAATGGGTCGGGGGTATGCGACCTGCGTCGGTGTGGTGCAGACAGCAGCAGCTCCCCTCTGCCTCTATAAAGGTGTTTCTGTGGCTGCGGTACCTGTGGGGTTCAAGCATATACCCCCAAACAGCAGCTGCCTGCCTGCAGGTGTTGACCCGAACTGTGGAGAAAGCATCTGCAGGGCAGCTACTGGCAATCAGCTTTTCAGTCATTAAGAGCAATCATCCTTTGCTGGCAAATTCTGATGTGTGCAACACCGCCTGGGCTCCTGGGCTGCTCTGTCGGTGGCAAAGTACCCCAGCCCAGGGTGCTGGGCATGAGGATGAGAACCACGGGGCTGCCACAGAGGGGCTGGTGGGAGAGGGAAAGCCGAGTCCAAGTCTGCAGGACTGCAGGAAGATAAGGGGGGAGGTTTTGTGCAGGATGAGTTATTGTGTGAGACCTCACGGCTCCTCTCTTGGGTCCGTTTGTTCCGGCACCTTGATCATATACACAACTGGGAAGTACAAAGTGGTTATTTATTCACTAACTCGTGCAAATGAGGGGGATGAAGGGATTGAGAGCAGCCCTGCTGAGAAGGACTTTGGGGTACCGGTGTATGAAAAGCTGGACATGAGCCGGCAATGTGGGCTTGCAGCCTGGGCTGCATCAACAGCAGCATGGCCAGCAGGTCGAGGGAGGGCGTTCTGCCCTTCTACTCCGATCTGGTGAGACCCCACCTGGAGTCCTGCATCCAGCTCGGGAGCCCCCAGCACAGGAAAGACATGGAGCTGTTGGAGTGGGTCTAGAGGAGGCCACAAAAATGGTCAGAGGGCTGGAGCACCTCTCCTGTGAGGAAAGGCTGAGAGAGTTGGGGCTGTTCAGCCTGGAGAAGAGAAGGCTGCAGGGAGACCTTCTAGCAGCCTTCCAGTACCTGAAGGGGCCTATAGGAAAGATGAGGAAAATATTTTAAGCAAGGCTTGTTGTGACAGGACAAGGAGTAATGGTTTTAAACTAAGGGAGGGTAGATTTACGCTGGATATAAGGAATAAATTTTTTACCAGAAGGGTGGTGAAACACTGGAACAGGTTGCCCAGAGAGGTGGTGGAAGCCCCACCCCTGGAAACATTCAAGGCCAGGTTGGACGGGGCTCTGAGCAACCTGGTCTGGTTGGAGATGTCCCTGATCACTGCAGGGGGGCTGGGCTAGATGACCTCTACAGGTCCTTTCCAACACAAAGCATTCTATGATTCTGTGATTCTATGATTCTTTGATTCTGTGATTCTATGCTAAAGATTGATGGGGTGTTAGGAGCGCTGGGGCTGAGCATTGGCGTGCTCACTGCCCTGCTGAGGCGAACAAAGGGTCTCTGCTGGGCAGGCACATGGCAGAGTCCTCCAGCCGCCAGCTGCCCTGTCCCACCCTGCTCCCTCTGCCCGTAGCGGTATCTTCCCTGCATCTCTGCAGGCTGTCCCATGGCTTTCGCTCAGCCGTCGGCGCAAGGTTATGCATCTGTGTCATATCAGAGCTGGGCCTCGTATCCGTGGTAGGCAGGCAGCAAGACCCTGGTGTGGAAGACGCTTACAGGGGAGAGAGAGAGATACAGAGGGGCATTGTGGCTGAGGTCCTGCTTCTGGAAGGAGCAAAAGAATTTTGCCAGTGTTGAAAAATACAGAGCTAGTACTGGATCTGTTGTAAATTGCCCTTGTAGCTGCTGATGCTTGCTGGTACCTACGCAACGCAGTTTGAACTAAATAATAAATATTTAAGGGAGTATAACTGGATTAATTTTTGTTCTAGCAAACTCCCTATAAAGCAAATCTTGAAGAGAAAGCAACCCTACATTCTGTAGGAGCTGGTAAGTACTGTGCAGCCTCACTTGAAAGGATGGCGGTGTTGAATTTATATTTTAGTTTGAGATGATTGTTAATGGTTTTCTGGATTTGGCCCTTACTTAGTCAGACAAAATTTTCATTGAAGTAAGGACTGAGTTAGGATTTATGGATTGTCCATGTATAGGGACAACAAATAGTAGAGAAACTCAGCTACTGCTTGCTTTTGTAATCTGTGAATTAGCAGGTGAAAAGTCACTTCTGTGCAGACAAGGCACATAAACAAACTAAATCATATTGTGACAATATGGTATGATTTTTTTCATTCATGTCTTGGAAAATTGCAAATGTATAGCAGCTGCGTACTACATATCATATGTACATGCTTTTAGATACAAAAGACACTAAGTTGGGTCACCTTCCACTATCTTTTGCTTCTGGTGCTTCCTTTTTCCAAATACTATGGCCATTTCAAGGGAGTGGTTTTGTTGAGACGTGTGTGGATTTCTGAGGGAAGAGTTCATACACAATGAGTTTGCGCTGAGTTGCTGCAGAACAGTACTGATGTGCAAGCACAGAGTTGGTAATTCAAATTTGCTGTAGTGGTACTGCCCAGATGCTTTCTTTAGCAGCCTTCTGTTAATCCAAAAATGGCTATTACTGCCACCCAAAAAATGCCAAAATTATTTGGGTTATATGTATCAGATGGAGGCATTTTGTAGTTTTTGAAGGCAACAAAAGCACGTTGTAGAGCTCTGAAAGCATATTAGTAGTTTTAAACCTCATGGTACTGAAATGACAGAAGAGTAAAAGTCATAGTTGCCAGTGTATTAATGAAGATGTTTGTTCATTCTTTATATTAAACAATATGTACATTTCCATTTTACTGAAAGTGACTGGGGCTGTTTCTGGTAGGAAGTCCTAGTTGCCCAGGCTATAGCATAAATATACCCTATCTTGTCTGAAATTCTTCAGAAAAAGAGCTCTCTGGTGTCATCTCTTGTTGGAGACCCCACCTGGAGTCCTGTGTCCAGCTCTGGAGCCCTCAGCACAGGAAGGACATGGAACTGTTGGAGCGGGTCCAGAGGAGGCCACAAAAATGGTCAGAGGGCTGGAACACCTCTGCTGTGAGGAAAGGCTGAGGGAGTTGGGGCTGTTCAGCCTGGAGAAGAGAAGGCTCCGGGGAGACCTTTGGGCAGCCTGCCAGTACCTGAAGTGGGCCTACACAAAAGCTGGAGAGGGACTTTTTACAAGGGCATGGAGTGATAGGACAAGGGGTAATGTCTTCAAGCTGAAAGAGGCTAGATTTAGATTAGATATAAGGAAGAAATTCTTTATTGCGCGGGTGGTGAAACACTGGAACAGGTTGCCCAGAGAAGCTGTGGCTGCCCCGTCCCTGGCAGTGTTCAAGGCCAGGTTGGATGGGGCTTTGAGCAACCTGGTCTAGTGGAAGATGCCCCTGCTTATGGCAGGGGGGTTGGAACCAGTTGATCTTTAAGGTCCCTCCCAACCCAACCCAACCCATCCTATGATTCTATCAAGTGCAGGAGGAGCCAGTGAGCATTTCTGGAGTTCATTGTACTTTTGAATATGCAAAGAATAAAATGGTACTGCTTCATTTAGATAACAGATTACTGTAGGGTTTTTTTGGCAATACATATAGTGCACATCTGTATAATTACATCGATGTAAATGTACATTTACCTTAACATCAGCTGTTCAGGAATACCAAAGTACAGCCCCCACACATTCTTTTTGGGGCAGATTATCTATTTGGTGGATAAACTGTACTATGGACACAGACAACACAGCTGATTCTATCCAGAATCGATGCTCTGTACCAGAACTTAGAAACCCTGGCAGAGCAACAGCCTTAGATAGTGTGGTGCAGAGACTCAGCGGCTCTGTAGGAAGCTGATGTGGGTCCAGAAGGGATGTTTATGTCAAGTTTAACACTACTTTGTCTGCATGGTGGCAACTTCACAGCTTGTGAGGCTGGCAATTCAGTTGTTTATGGACACAGTGCTGCATCTAAGCTAATTATTCTTTCCAGACCATGGAAGTCTAGGGATCATTGCACTGAGATACCAGTATGTCTCTGCACAGAGCTAGGTCAGGTCCAGCAAAGCTTTTTAGCTCCATTTTATCACTTGATTACTTCTACACACAAACTAACTCCACATCAAACCAGATGGTGCAAACCCAGCTGAGTAGGACAAAGAGAAACACTGAGAACTGGGTTTATCCAGAAGAAGTGATATCATTTTTTTCCGTCATCTAGAAAATCTCAGGTTCTTATTACTCCGGTTTAATGGACAGCTGACTACATTTGACTTTTATTTACAGAATTAACTGTTCACTATGTTTTATTATTTAATGTCATCCTTTTTGCAGACATGACACTTGTTGAAAGTCAGTGTCTTCAAGAAGTAAAGAACTTGACCAACCAACTTACAAAGGCTTACAATGATAAGAGCTTCAGCAAATTGTTTTCTTTTGGGAATTCAAACCATTTGGCTATTGACTTGAAATTACTTTATGGGGACCTATCAGTTATCTCAAAGGATATTAATGATCAGCCAGTACAGCAGCTCTTTCTTCATGAAATCCTTGCGAACCTTAACTCCACCATTGTGCTGGAAGGTGAAGCAGGAAGTGGAAAAACAGCATTGCTCAGGAAAATAGCTCTTCTTTGGGCCTCAGGCTGCTGCCCCATCCTAAGCAGGTTTAAGTTTGTATTTTATCTCTCCTTGACTCATGCAAGACCAAATCAGAGCATAGCTGATATTATACGCAATCAACCGGTAGGATTTGGGGGATCATTAACAGAAACAACTCTAAGAGATGTAGTTCAGCCACTGAAAAACCAGGTCTTATTTCTTTTGGATGACTACAGTGAGATGAATTCAGTGCCCCAAACTGTAGAAGAACTTATACAAAGGAATCATCTCTACCAGCATTGTTTGGTTGTTGCCGTCCGTACTAACAGGATGAGAGAAATTCGCAAGTATGCAAGCACCACTTTAAGCATTGCAGAGTTCCCTTTGTCCAGCACTCTGTATGTACTAAAGAAATTGTTCTCCTACAATGTCGACCTTGTGGAGCAGCTTATCGTTCAGCTGGAGATTGAAAAGTCTATGCAGACCATTCTAAAGACACCTCTTTTTACCGTGTCTCTCGCAGCGTATTGGGTACAGCACCCAAAGGGTAACATAATCAGCGATAAGGCTATTTTCAAAGCCTATTTGCTCTACCACTTACTAAAATATAGTGAAGAAAGAGAACATGTACTGGCTATGTTTTCCTCATGTGGTGAGCTTGCCTTAACCGGTCTTTTTAAGCTGGCCTTTGATTTCACGGAGTATGATCTGTCTGAAGCAGGTGTTGATGGAGATGAAGCTCTTAGGCTGGGTTTACTGAGCAAATTTACTGCTCAAAGGCTTCATCCAGTTTATAAATTCTTTCACCCCTTGTTCCAGGAATTTCTTTCAGGGAGAAGACTGAGTGAGCTCCTGGTTTCTGATGAAAAAGAAAAACTGGAGCGAGGGCTGCAGTACTTGCAGCAAATCAACACATTCAGAAAAGTTGCTGGGCGCTATAATTTTTTATTGGTTTACACTTGTAGCTTTTCTTCCAAAGCAGTCCCCCAAGTTATATCCTATTTATTTAAATTGATTAACTGCAAGGAGGCATTGGAAAGCCAGTCAGAAAATTATGAGCATCTGCAGCACCATTCAGACCTTCCATTAAGAATGGCCTTCATTGACCAGTTAAGTTTCCTTGATCCAGAACTGCTTCTGCCATTTTTCATTCAGTATTTACTGGACTTTGCCACTTCTATAGCTTATAAGAGTAATACTGTCTCTGTGTGTGCCCCAATCATTTTTCAGTTTCTAAGAGGCAAAGATATTTTGTTAAGTTCATTTTTATCACCACAACAATCTAAGTTGCGTTTTTTTCAGGATTACCCAGAATCGCTGTCTCTACCCAGTAGTTTTCAGGTTGCAGTACAAGGAAGTGAACACAAACAAGAATTTAATATATCTGAAATAGGTGCTTGCTATTCTTCACTGGACATGCCAACAATTGACCGGGATTATGCTCCTGCTTTTACACTTTCTGATGACATGGCACAAAAAATTAAAGAAGAAGAAAAAAACATTAACAGATTTTTTTCACTGAGACAAAGACATCTACCAGACTCCATCGTGTATCCTTTCCTACTTACAACAAGGAAGATGCCACTTTTAAAATGTACATTCAGCAACATCAGTTCCTTTCAGGAGGCCGACCTCAGAAATTTGATGACATTGTTCTCTGTTTCGGATTATATTGAACTTCAGCTCAATAACAGTCCTGGATTCATAGAAGTTATCCGACCTGCTATTGAACAGTACAAGGAGCGTTTCAAAAAATGTAGTCTACATCATCTTAACTTGAGCATAACAGAGCAAGAATTACTCCTCTCGATGTCTTTCATGGAATGTCTTGAGATAGATGAGAAAGAAATGCCAGGTATGGTGTACTGAATTTTGGCAGAAAGTAATTTTTCTCTCTAGTTCCCTTTTTCTTCCTCTTCCCTTGGTGCCTGACAGCTGAACAGCTCCGTATGCATGAATAATAAAGCTGTCTTCTACCGTATGTGTTTCAGCGGACAGGCAGACATTCTACATTAACAGATTCCACCCCGGCCCCTAATTTCAGACTATGACCTCAATACTGGCTTTTGATCTGAGGGGTGTATGTCACTACTGAGGCAGAGCTGCACTTCAGCAGAGGATAGTGCAGTACGGGGAACAAGCCAGCAGGCACCTACAGAGGTGCATTTTCTGCTTGGAGCAATCTTGAGTGGGTCTGCGCTGGGCTTTCAAAATACAACAATATTGGGCAGTGCAGGTGCATTTATGGGATCTTGTCAGGCGTATGGTCAGGCTGCAGGCAGCAGAAACCTCAGCCAGGGATGGGTTGGCAGGGAAGGGCAGTAGTACAAGGAGGATAGGAAGCAACAGTTCAAGAGAAAGGGAAGGCAAAGCTGTTAGGGTGTGAGGTAGCGAAGTTCAGCTACAAAAACCTTGGCAGACTGTCAGAAGAACAGAGAGATTACACAGATCAATCCAGTTTCATTGTTTGCTTGTCTGGCTTCATCACAGAACTACTTTTTGCAAATTTGGACAAATTCATCTGCCTGGAGGAACTGTCACTGAGTCAGTGTGAGAACTGCAATGTATTTGATACAATACCTCATGGCTTCAAAAGTCACTGTAAGATGAAGAAATTGTTGATGAGCAGAATGAAGCTTGAAAACAGCTCTAGGCTGGGTAAGGTGCATTTTAAAACCTTAGGTACTGTATTCCATTAGAACTTGTTAATACTGAATAGCAGTTTTAACTTCTTTAACAGGCATGTAGCATCTCTATGTTCTCTTCCCATTGCTGCTACCCTACAGCTTCAACCTTGAGTTTACCACCCCAGGGAAAAAAAGGAACTAAACGTTTCAGTGTTGTAAGTTTGTTGACCTCCATAAGTTAGTACGGAGGAACGAGCAGGACTGTGCTCTTTGTTTTCCTGGAGTGAGTATTGTCCCTTCTTGCCACTCAGAGTCCACTGGGAAGATAAGAGGGAGCACAACTGGCAACTGTGTCCACATCATATGCACAAGCTGCCCTGCCAGGTCAATGAGCAGGTCATGACTTCTGTTTCAGCTGCCTCATTCCAGGAGGCAGCTTACTTTTCAGTCCAGGGCCCCTCGAGAACCAATTTTTTGTACACTGTGACAATGACTACACAGCTCTACTTCAATATAAACATAGAGTACAAACCAACAACATTCAGTGAACTGTACCGTCAATATCTGGCCATTGGATAGGGTTTTACGATGTACCTAATAACTTTAGGGACGAGGTGTTTAAGGAATTTCAGTCCCACTAGATGGTGAAAAACTAGAGTATTTTTCACATGTGAAAGAAACTCGAAATGAATCTATAGCAAAACTTGCCTGCATTTTAAGGCCAGAATGATCCATCATTATTCTAGTTGTAAAATAAAACACAGGCCATCTGATTTTAACATGTAAATAAAGGAGTCAAGCTGCTGCTCCCGTTCATCTTTTTATCTGTGTCACTTGCTTTTGTTGTGATAGAAGATGCTTCCCTCTACAGTAAAGTTCACAGGTGGAGCTAGAAGAACCATGATTTTTGACCTTTGTTCACTGTACAATGAATCACCAGTGTTGCAACACTTCTTTTTGCAGTTGAATTTATCAAGAGCTTCCAAGACCTCTTAGTTTTTCACCTGGACTGCTCCAGCTGCTTCAATGCTGAATCCCTTCTGGCAGCAATTTCTTCATGCAAGAAATTAACAGAAATCAAGTTAAATGGGTTGTTTTTGAGAGATCAAGATTTGCTTTCTTTAGGTAGGAATTTTTTTTTAATACAAAGATCTCACTTTTTTAAACTTAAAAGTTGAGAGAAACTGTTAATTTTAAGTTTCAAGAATGACAGCGGATACCTTTTTCTTTCCTCCTAGCTGCTGCTCTGCCCAATTTTGTCTCTCTCAAAGTGCTGGATCTTAAATACCAGAATTTTGATGACAAGGAAGCTTGTGAAATCTTTGGTATGTACTTATCTTTCCTTTCAGCTGATCTAATTTGTTGCATTTGACAGAATTATTTTGTTTCAGGTTCTTTTGGAGATCTTAAGAAATGACTTGAACAGCTTAAACTCCATTTGAGATACTGGAGATTGTCTAGAACTAGCATGTTAAATCAGGCCTCACAATGCAGTTTGTGATGAAGGGCGTGCGTTCACGTCCTTCTGAGAGGGATGTGCAGAGTGAGATGGATGGCTGTCCTAAAGTATGGAATCAGAGGTGTCTCGCACCTCTGAAAGCCAGGAGGGTCCTCCTGCAAAAGCCATGTCTGTAGGGATCAGGGAAAGGTTGAAAAGGGTTGCGTTTTGGGCAGGTAGGATTATGCTAGTTTCTTTTTCTTTCCTGTGGGTCCCTTGAGTTTGGCAACATTGAAGATTCCTTTTCTCTCTAGAGGCACCGTGAGACCTCTTAGACCCCTTCTGAAGAAGTAGTTCTGCCTTTTTTGTTGATGACCTTTTCAAGCTATTGAGTTACAGAGTGAAGCAACCTTTGCAATCATGGCAGGGGCACACCTGAGGAAAGCAAGCTGATAGTATTCTATTGCCAGAATCTAAATTAAAACGTTTTCTTCACTTGGCTCTGCTGCCACACATTGGCATTATAAGATTTAGGAAATGTATACTTGTTTAATCTTAATAGGAAAGGTCATCTTCTTCTCTCTGCAGCATACAATTTAGGTTTTCTTCTTAACCTGGAGGAGCTCATCCTTCCTGCAGGGAAAGGAATAAAGTCTGCAGCCAAACTGATTGTTCAGCAGTGTCTACACCTGCTGCACCTCAGATGCTTCTCATTTGTCCTGTATCTGGATGATGACAGCCTGTTAGAAATAGGTAAGTTTAAAGGAGAGAATTTCAAACATGAAATAACATTTCTGAGTAGAGAAGACACTGCTTCAGTATAAATTAATCTTCTGTTTTTATACAACAATTGTAAATCATTTGTCATTTTTAACGGGTATAATTTCTTCCTGTTTGTTCCATACATAGCCCAGAATATTTCTTGCTCATCAAAGCGTATTCAGACTGCTTACATACCATACTTTGCTGAAACCTCTTTTGAAATGCCTCCTTAGTTCCCCTTGTCTTCTACAAAGCAATGTAAAGTCCAGGAAAAATAATCAGTGGGAAAAAAAGACTGACTTAAAATAGAGCTTCATAACTTCATTGCTAGTTAGATTAGCTTATATGCCGTAGCTGTTAAAACTGTGCATTACCAAAATATTTCTTGAATACTTATTTAGTATTAAACACGCAGGTATCTTATTCTACTAGACATTAACATGCTTCCTAAAGTATTTTCTACTTTATCAAGTCTCTGCAGTCTGAGGTATTAAAATGCTTAAATGAGTTCAAAGTTGTACTTTTTTCAACCTAACAGCAACAGCTTTCTTTTAATGTACAATACTTCATCTTCACTGTATTTTTATTCATGTTTCGTATGGGTTTGGAGCATCTTTAAATCCTTACTGATGTCTGTTTATTTTTGCAGCAAAGGTTGCAAACTGTGGAGGTTTCCAGAAGCTTGAAAAGCTCTTGCTGTCAGTAAATCATGACGTTACAGAAACTGGTTGGAGAAACTTTTTTAGAACGCTTAGTAACATGCCTGCTTTAAAAAAGCTGGACATTAGCCGTATGTTCACACGTCAGATCAAAGCCAGCGCATCAACAGTGACGGCTTTTGTCCAGTGCATTTCTCGACTGCCTGGTCTGGTGACAATATTAATGCTGGGTTGGCTCCTTGACGCAGAGGACCTTAAAATGTTTGATATAATGAAGGAGCAGCATCCCCAGTCTAGGAGTTTAAAATTATCTTGGCAATGGGTCTTGCCACTTTCACCAATTTTTCAAGACTAGCAAAGTTTGAAAGTGTTAGGGGTTGTGTTTTTCCGTCTTCCTTCTTGAATTATGCATTATACACCTGCACTGCAAATAAACATAAATTATAAAATTCTTACCAGGATAAAACATGCCAGTCCCTTCTACGATAGCGTTAGGTTAATGTAGAAGGATCAAGGAACAGAAAACAAGATTACTCTACGATAGCGTTAGGTTAATGTAGAAGGATCAAGGAACAGAAAACAAGATTACCCTAACTCTAAAAACCTGACTTGCTTTGCAAATATTGTTCTAGACTGTACCTAAGTGGTATCTTCTAAAGAAAAATGTAAAATTTTGCTTAAAGCCTATTTAAAGTAAATTATTTCTGTTCAGTTGCATTCCTTGCAATGAAATCAACTACATGAGTCACTTATGAAATAAAAATCTTAAAAATTTTATGGTCAGACTGCATAAAAATAATATTGGATGCTAGATCCTACCAGTGTTAGAAACTGGTAAAGGCCACTTTTTCCAACATAACGCCAGATACTGACGCAGGACTAGTTGACTGAGGCAGATGGCAGTTCTGCCTCCTTAGCAAGGAACAGCTGCTGAACAGCTGATTTAAAAGCTTTGCGTCACTGCAAGCAATCTTAATTTATTTCAGCTAGACAATTAAGAAAAAGCCTTCAATGTGGCTTAGGGAAGTTAAGATTATGTCTTTCTGTATTTGATTAATTATTTGTGGGAAAACTGATTTTCTGACACTTGACTACAGTAGGAAAGGGAACTGAACACAGCAAAGTTCAGGCTTGTATTTGGCTAGTTTCCCTGAAAAGTAAACCACTGGCATGAACTAAACCACTGTCTAGTTTTGTGGCTGCAGCCTCTATTCTACAAGACTGAAGACTGTAAGGGCTGAAAATCTGAAGTCCATATGTACCATTACCATGCCAAGGGCTGCTTTTTCTAATTTGCTTTTAGTACTGGTACTCAGAAAAAGGGCACACAGCAAAACTTTCTGGTGTATTATTTCAGCCATTCATCCAACAGATAGATGTCTGTGGAAGGTAAAAATAAAAATTACCCCAAAACAAACCATATCCTTAAAGTTTGAAAAGTAGAACTTTATTAACAAGCCTTTGAGACAAAATATGAGGCTTTCTGAATCCAGCTGTCATAGTCAGCATTCTAATTAAACCCACAAGATACGTCCTTTAATATGATGGTATACCATTTTGAATGCATAATTCAATGCCACTGAAGTCTTAAAAGCACAGGAGCAGGCTGTCCCCATGTGCCGCAAGGCGAACTGGCGGGGAAGATGACCATCCTGGCTGAACAGGGAGCTCTTGCTGGGACTCAGGAAAAACAGGAGGGTCTACCATCTATGGAAGAAAGGGCAGGCGACTCAAGAGGAGTACAGGGATCTCGTTAGGTCATGCAGAGAGGAAATTAGGAAGGCAAAAGCCCAGCTAGAACTCAGGCTGGCCACTGTTGTAAGGGACAACAAAAAATGTTTTTACAAATACATCAACAACAAAAAGAGGGCCAGTGAGAGTCTCCATCCCTTATTGGATGTGAGGGGGAATACTGCCAACAAGGATGAGGAAAAGGCTGAGGCACTTAATGCCTTCTTTGCCTCAGTCTTTAATAGTCAGGCTAGTTATTCCC
>Ga0065711_1040634_pt1 | contig 16804 bp, 9 predicted proteins | sample Hoacrofraction12_FD_59098 | JGI IMG/M metagenome (GOLD analysis project Ga0065711, IMG submission 59098) | Hoatzin crop microbial communities from Cojedes, Venezuela - Epithelial fraction 12 v2 (version 2) | ecosystem: Host-associated > Birds > Digestive system > Esophagus > Crop | place... | reverse complement strand
GCCGCCGCCTCTCTGAGGGGAGGGCGGGTGACGGAGCCCGGGAGGGCCGGGGGCGCCTGAGGCGGCGGGCGCCAGAGCCGCCGTGCCCCCGGTCTGGTAAGTGCCGGTCGCTCGTTCTGCCGGCAGCGGGGTCTGCCCCGGCGCCCGGGGCGCCTGGCTGCTCGCGGCTGGCTCTGGATAGGGCTGGCTGCCGCCTCGCTGCCCCCGCCTGAGCCCCTCTCGGCGGTAGTCCGTCTGCCGTCGGGCTTTACTGGTAGTGGCAGTGCAGTGAGTTATAGGAAAAAGCATTTTATGGCTTGTAACCAGTGCTGGCAGCGCGTGGCCAAGCGAGCGTAGTTAAAGCCAACAAGGTTTTCAGCCCAAGTGCCGACTGCTTGCTTTCTGCCTTTACTTGTCCCGCTGGTGTGTGCTGTCCTCCTCCCTGCTGGGTCTCAGGCGCTGAAGCCCCGGGCTGTGCGCGGACCCGCTCCCTGCGCAGCGCTGGGTGCTGGGAGCCCGGGGCTGAGGCATCTGCGGGGCCTGGCTGGGCAGCAGGCCGGCCGTAGGCTGCGGCTGGGGTGGTCTGTTGGCAGGCTTCGGGGAATCGTAAACGTTTGCTTTCCTCACACAGGGGATGGAGCATAAACGTTGGGATACTTCATGGCATCAAGAACAGAGGAATACCAAGGGAGACGTAAGTAAATGATGTCACGTCGTAATTCATAAATCTTTAGCTCTGTGAACAAACTGCCGTTATGAGAGTGTCAATGGACAATGTCTCCTCTGCGCTCAGATGGAATCAGAAAGTTAAATTGTAGCTTGGGAACCTGGGCTCTCCCCTCAAGCTGTACGAGCCAGAGGTTTGTTGATGGAGATGTCTGGTTCATTCGTTGTTTGTAAGTGGAGGTGAACGCCTTCCTGAGAGCAGCTCTGTGTGCAGAGAGGATCCCCACATGGGTGACCTATTCTGAAAGTGCATAGATTATAAAATTTTCAGAAGTTATCTGGTAGCTGGGAGGTGTGGGAAGAAGACAGTGTGCATCACTGGGGCAACCAACGCTGCGGTGGAAATTGGACATAGTATCCATGGGAGGAGGAAGGTCTGGTTCTTTGCCTCAGTGAAGGAAGTTGGGAAGTTTCTGTGGTGACGTCAGTCAGATTTTGTTTGAGCTTAGAATGAAAGGTATGACCTCAAACTCTCTAGTCGTTTGAGGAAGTCGGTGGGCTGTTCTTACAAAGCTGATAATCATAAGTGATTTTACTTTATAAAGCTGCTTTATACTGCTGCTGTTACAGAAAGGCTTATTGATTTTCAGAGGCTGAGACTTGTTTCCTAAATAGATCTATCACTGTGGAATTGTTGTTTCTAAATGAACTGCCTCACTAACTACTTCTAAAATGTTCTTTTGTTGAATTACTATGTGCTTTTTATAAGGAAGCATTTGACAAGAAGAATTACTTTCTGAACTATGCAAACAGTACTACTGTTTTCCTTTCAAAGACGGGGAAATGTGAAGACTCGAAACGAAGTTTCAGATGTTCAGAAGTAACCTGATGTTTTAGGTATTTCTTCTGGGTGGTTTAAATGATTATTTCAGAGCTACGTTTTCTACTAGTAGCAACTCAAGCTATTTCTAGTACCTCTGAAAGTCTCTACATGCTAGTATTATATGGACATTATGATTAACTCCATGAAAGTTGTCTATGACTGTCTATTTCTGTTGTAAGAGCTGAAAAAATAAATTGAACTTCACCCAAAAAGTACAAAAATCAAGAAATATGTGAATGAATGGTGTTGCTAGCTGTGTTGCTGAGTTCTAAGAGCCTAATGAAGTTTAGGATCAATTAACCTTTACAGAACAACCACAGGATCTGTTAAATGAATGACCACTTAGAAGGATAACGCTGCGCTTGGTTTCTTTTGCTGCGGTAGAAGTGTTGGTTTGCTCCAAAATATGTGTATAATCCTTGTGGTATGGTGTGGAAGATAAAAATCCCAGTCAACTCTCTTATACTGATTAGTGAGGAACAGTGCATGCTGGCTGTGGGATGATGCAAATGAATACTAGATTTCTATTAACTCTAATAATCCTCTTCAACTCAACTGTGCAGTAGCTGCAGGACTTCTTTTTTTTTTTCTTTTTTAAACATTCTGGCCAGTTTAGGGGGCTTTGCCAGGGAAAATGCTCAGTATTCATACACGTGTGCACTCTGCCTGCTGATATAAATACTTTGTTCTGTAATTTTCTTCTTGCTGAAAGCCAGGAGGCACAACTGTGTGACTTTACTTACATGTTTTCAAGAATTTTACTGGTGATAAGAAGCGGAAAACCTAACAGAAAAGCACCAGAAAACTTTGCTTAGGAGAGGTAGCCAACAAACCATTAAAAGTGAGAAAAGCAGAGGAACCTTAAGAGTGTTCTGTCTTCCTATCCAGTTCCACATTGGGTGCATTTTGAATGAGGCTAAAAGAACAGAGCTGGCACAAGAGAACCATGGGGTTGAAATCTCAGCTTTGTCCCAAGAAAACCTTTTGCAGCAGGAACGTTAATGAACTGGCACATCTGATTGTGGCTCAGCAAGGCCAGGATGTTGCCTATTACACCTCACAGTTTCAGCAGCAGATCCGTTTTGTGAGTTTCATCCCTGAGGGCAGCGTGTGTGCCCTTAACTTTGCACGGGGCTGTTCCTCGAAGAAACAGGCAGCGTGTGCTCCCTGGGCTGCGGTGGAGGTCTCCGACAGGGGAGACCCAACCCCTCGGCTGCCCACCCAAGCAGGGATTTTACAGGTGTCCCTTTGAAGGGACCTGTACCCTCGCCCTGGGAGATGAAGATAAGGGTATATGATTGTCTTTTTCTCAAGATGCGTAGCACTATCTTGGTAGATGCTTGTTTGTGGTGTCTCTGCTAGAATGTGCTTCCTAGTGCAGGCGATAATTTTGTAAGAAGTTTAGTCTAGTTACCAGGCAGTGTGGGTAATATGCAAGGTGGGCAGACAGGGTTGGGTGCAGCTGTGCTTGGGGGTCAAGGAGGATGGTGGCTGTGCAGCAGCAGCGCAGTCTCTCCCTGCCATGTGGGACTGAGTACATGGCGTATGGGACAATGGTTGTGGGCGAGGCAGAGCAGCCAGGAAATCTGTGCTGGTAACCTAATGTAGGGTTGTAGTCCTGGGCCCCTGTAGGGTACTTCATTTTTCTCATTTGTCCTTGGAAAGAGGATAAATTCTTTACCTAAATCCATATAAAGAACATTGTTTTACTGATTCTTTTCCCAGTGTGTGCATAACAAATGACTTCTCTCCCTTTTTGAAATTATAAGTGTTTACTGTTGCTGAAGGAGCAAGCAGGTGGCTGTTTACAACATGAGCTTTCGATATGCCTGCATCCATAGGAAAACATAGGAGTGTAAAACAGCAGTGGGCCAGCAACCTGTTGGAAAAGGCAGCAGTGACAAAAGTTGTCCACATTTAACTGCCAAAAAATGCTCTTTTTTTTTTTTTTTGGTCTGAGTGCCTGCCCACTTCACTGTGTTTTTTGCATGAGGCTAAAGAGAGGACTTTTCTCTTTTTGTGGTAGTGTTGGCTGCTTATTTAGGTTGTGTATTCTGTCCTGTTGTTAATATAGTTCCAAAATGAGCAAGTCAGAGGGTATGTACATTCTAATTAGCGGTTATCTGAGGCAGCTCTCAGAGCAAAGATTCTTTTAAATTGTTTTGGATCTGAACATACTGTATCTACTCGAATGATGAAATGTTAGTAAGCAAAAAAGCCAAAGTTCTTTGTAGGAAGGCAATTGCTGCATAGCAACTGCACAGAGAGGATGCAATGAAGCTTGTATGTGTTCTCTTTTGTTGCTATTTTTGTCCTCATTTTCTCCATGTTCTGAAATGTACAGAAATTATTAAAGTTGTTGGAACCAGTTATTTCATTCATTGCTACTTATGGTCTAAAAAAAAAGCAGCAAACAATGCAATTTAGTTTTTATATTTCGGGAAGAAATAGCAAAGGGAATTTAATATGCCATTTACAAAGGGATGCTGTGACTGAGTTTTCAAATGAATATGGTCTTTAATGTGTGAAGTGTATGGGAAGAGCGCAAGTTAAAAGAAATACAAAGACTCTTCATGATAGCAGATGTTCTTTCCAGTCTCGCTCCAGTTTTGTATCCTTCTAAACAGATTTCTGTTGCCTTAAAAGATAACCAACCATACAAAACTGAAACATACCCATGTTGTTAAAACATAATTCAAATTTGAATTTAGTGGGGTCACCATAACCAACAGCTGGTAAATAGTTACTTGGAAGGATAAACTGTCTTGTAGTGTACCTTTAAATAAAGCCATGGGCTGACTGGTTTAGCAAAAGGAAATCTGGGGAGTAGTGGGATTGTAAAGTGATTCTTAGTTGCCAATAAACTTGAGTAAGGTTTGTCATGCTGAATAACGTCTGTGGAAAGCCTGTTACATCCATACAAAAAATGTGAGACTCTGGTCTGAACCATCCTTGTGGATATGCCCTGTGCCAAGGCCATGTTAGTGGGATTTGGTCAGCCCCACAGCTGACAGCTGACTGCAGTAGGATTGCCATTATTCTGTGCTTCATCACCTTTCTGAAGTAGTACAGAAACTTACAGGGCATTAGGATTAAGAGCAAGCATACAAGCGGGAAGAAGGCCCATGTACTGGGAGGTGACATCAGTGGGAGGGAACCATATGATGCCTTTCTACTTTAATGTGAATGAGTCCCAACAGGCAACCCTAAATGTAGCCAGGTGCAGGTGGATCAATTATTTGTTGAAAGCATCCCATTCTCCACCAGCTTGCTCTATCTTGTTCAGTCTCTATATGATAAAGCTGGAAAAAATGGTGTTCTGTGTATTTCTAGGAATGTGATATTGTACCTCTGTGTTTTCAGAAAGCTGTAGTAGAGGAAGCTGCATTAGTGTGTGACTCTCCACTACCTAAACAAATAAATGGAGGATGAACATTTTAAAAGGGAAGGCAGAATCTTTTCCTCTAGTCCAATAAAGGAGGAAGTTGTCCAGAGTGGCTTTTTTGGGGGGTAGCTACTCTTCTCTGCAATAATGGCAACAGGAAAGAGATTCCTCCAAGTGTAGAACAGTTCTGGAATAGATCAAAGAGGCTAATAAGCTCATGCAAACTAGCTAAGCATCTGAACCAGGTAAAAGTAATTCATATGATTAAATGTAATCCTAATAATTTGTTGCTTATGTTTCTGTCATCCTCCTTTATTAGTACAAATTTAATTCACAACAAATATTATTTCTAAACAATGTCCTTTTACATTTGTACCTTGCCACATGGTAACGCAAGTGCTGAGTAACCAGAACGTGTGAGCTGTTCTCTAGCAACAGGTATGAAGATCCTTCATGCCCTCCACTGACTTGCCTTAGCAAAGCGCTGGTCTCCAGGACAGTTTAAACATGGTGTGTGCCAAGGGGTAAGTGGAGTTCTTCATGGATCCATAAGGGTTAGCGAAGGTGCTGGGAACGCAGGGCGATACATGGAAATCAAGCAGCCATCTTTAACCAAAAATGTCCTGTGGCATGCAGTAAGGCAGAGGGAAGTCTGTGTTTATAACAAAACGTTCGACTGTCTCTTCCTCTTTTTTCAAGTTTTTGGGAAGACTCCCTTTCACATCAGTAAGGGTCAGGGATGTAACCAAGAGCTGGAGTTAGCAAATACATGATCTTGTGGCTTCTGAGTGGGTTGGGCTTTAAGAGTATGTTCCAGGCTTGCTGAATGGGGACCTGGATGAGATAATTGGAAAAGCAGGGTGAGAATCATGCCTTCTGTGAAGTTCTCTGATCTGAGTTACTTCTGACAATGAAGTATATCTTCTGAATTCTGTAATGTATTGCATTTGTTGAGCATTGGGAAAAGCCTTAGTAGGGAAGGGTGACTGTTTGGGCTGACTGATGCCATGCTTTCATGGTCATCTGCAAGATCTGGGAAATTTAATCCCATGATTTAGGAAGCTCAGGAGATTCCTCAGGCAGTATCACTGTGTTTCGAGCTCCTCTAGGAGGAATATGGGTCTTGTACACCGCAGAGGCTTGCTTAGTGCTAATAACTCCCTCCGCAGCCTCTGTAAAGGCAGTATTTTGACAATGTAGGGAAAAGTCAGGGCCAGATACTTCACTGCACTTACAACTCCCTTTGAGCAGCAGGCTTTTATCCATAGATTCTGGTGACCAGAATGTTTGCTGTCTTTTAGGTAAATTATTCATCAAGTATGAACTGTTCAGTACATAGGTATCTGTGTAAAAACTCTAAATTTCTAAAATTCCAGCTGTATGAAGTGAGCCATTGTATGCTCAAATTGTGTCACCCCTTCAAAAATATTTCATGACAGCTCATAAGTAGATGAATGTAAGTAGATTATGTGAAGAGCTATTTGTAGGTTGTTGATGAATGAGGTTTCTAGAGCCAGGGTTATTGAAAGAACCTAGTTTCAGTTAAGCAGTGGTACAACTGGTGTGTTATCAGAGTACGCTGAAATGCCGTGGTGACTGGGACCTGAAAAGCTGATCAATTTCAGAACAAGCATTTGTTTTATGCGTTTTTTTTAAAGATCTTTGACAACACTGTAGTATTTCAACATTTCACCACTGTAACAACTAAAAAGCTTCTCTTAAATCACCAATCTGAATTTTGTTGTGATTAGCATAATTCTATCTTTTCTTTCTCAGTGGTCACTGGGAAACTGTCTTTCTTTTAGTCCTCTCTTTTATAGATTGCAAAGACTTCTTGATCCCTCCCTTTTCCCTCAAAGGACACGCTCTATAAACCCTGTTCTTATTGCAGGACTGGCTTCAATTTCTGAAGATGATGTCTTAAGCTGGACATAGTACTGAAGCTAATGCATGGCAACTGCTAACTGGGTTGGAATAGTCACCTTCGTTTCTTACAGCTGACATTTCTCCCAGATTGGGACTTTTTTTTGTGTGCCACTGTTGTGTTGGTGACTTAGGTTTTTAGCTTGAGGTTCGCCGTAACCTGTTTCACATCCTTTTCAGAAGGAAAAGTACCAACACGTCCTTTTCTCTCCACATTGCTACCTACCCTGTCCTTCCCTGTTCTGCGTCTGCGTGCTAGATCCCTTCTTTCTGCTTGCACCACTTGTTCAGCTGAATATTAGCATCCTGGCTTTACACCATTTCACCAGCCGGCTGAGATCATCCTGATTTTTATTCCTCACTTCTTCATTTGCAATTGCTCTCAGCTTGGTGCACCCATGAATTCTTAGTCTCAGTTTTGTCACTCAAAATGAATAATATCAGTCCCTGGATAGATTCTAGGGGACGCACCTTGAAATTTCTTTTCTGGTTTGTCAATGCATTATGAATAATTACCTTGAGGGATACCGATTTTCTTTTTTTTTAAACCGGTGCACAGACAACATGACAATTGTCACTTGGTTCTTATTTTGTATTATCTTGTTTATGAACATGACACGCTGGGCAGAGTTAAAAGCTCTAGCTTAAAGGAAATTAGTTCATATCTACCACTTCCCCTTTATGTACTGAAACAAGTTCCCTATCGGAAACGAAAGCCACAACTCGAATCATCCCTCCGTTCTGTGAGCTGTTGTCACCCTCTGAGAAGCCCAGCAGATGGCACTCTGGACCTGTAACTCAGCGTTTTGAACTCAGCGTGGTTACGATTGCTTCCTGTGCCGATTATCTCAAGTACTTGTTTCTCAGAGTTTCGCATTTAAGTTTAAGATTAAAATTACTGTAGTAGTAAAAGTCTTGTTGAAGTGGGTTTGGGTTCACGTTGTCATAAAAAAAATAATGCTAATAATCCTTCAGTGTGTATTTGCAAAGCGCAATGTTATATAGTATGCCATTGAGGGAGCCATCTCTGTGAGGGTGGCTGGCACATGTTCCAGCGCTGGCCATGCGACACATTTGTGTATCCATGCCTGATGCACGAAGAAGCAAAGTAGGAAGAGCAGAGGACCAGGTATTGTTATGTTGTGTGTTCTCCCAGTCTGAGTATGGCCCAGTTGTAATTTAGATGAAGTAATGGAGGTTGTTCTCGGATCAGGGCAACCGTTGTCACCGTGATCCATAAATCATAGAAAAGACGTAGTCTGTTTTAAAGACTTCAAGTAACATTAGTTCTGCTAATGACATTAGCTCTGGAATTCTGTTTCTGATTGTGTTTAAGTTGCCTGAAACCATACTTACTGCTTCATTTTCATAGCATCATGTGGCCACATTTGGGATCTGCTGGCTTTGCTCTTGCCGAGTGCTCTGTAGGCTCATGCAGTGGTTTGGGGAGCAGAGCCTGGACCCTGCTTTCTCTGGGGGCCCAAGGTGTGGCTGTGTCAGTGTGCTGTGGGCCTGCACTCAAGCTGCTGGCGCAGAGCAGCTCTCTGCTTTTAGCAGGTAAGTCAGCAGCCAGAGGAAATCTCCAGGCTGCTAGTCCAGAGATTTACCACTGAGACACAATGAAGCAGACTGCTGCCTCCAGCGTTTTTGAATACTATCTTCCTGATAATTGATTGTGTCAAGGCAAAATCAGTGGTGCTTAACCTAACCTGTCTTGGGTTTGCATCTGAAGGGACTAATGCTTAGGATGCCGGTTAGCTCCACTCATCCAGGATTTTGGAGCTCCCTCTCAACTCTTTCTGACCTGTGAGTACTTTTAAGCCTTCCAGGACAAAATAAAACAAGTTGGCTGAGCCACCTGGCAGTGGTTTGAGCCGACTTGTTTGACTTTGCCCTAGAACTGACTAGAAGTGCTTACACAGCTAGTTACTGGGTCTCAGCTGGAAGGTATTAACTAACAGCTGAGAAACAGAAAGGAACAGCTTTCAAAATGGCCTGCGAACTGTATGCCCTAGGTGAGAGGCTTTACATTAGCCTGTTGGCTTCCGCTGGGAGAGACATGTGCTCCTATGGCCTGTTCCAGTGGAGGGGTGCTGTAAGAAGCTGTCACGTCTCAGCTGCTAGCGTCTTTTCCTGCAAAAGTGTGTTCCTGCCTGTGCAGCACAGATGGGATTGCTGTGCCTGAAGGTGTCCAGCGGAGCCACACAATGTGCTTCGCAGGGGTGCTGCAGGTGGCCTGGGGTGGAGACTCCATTGTAGAACCTTATTTTGTTGTGTACTTCAGGGAATGGGGAAGCCAGTTTGGCACACCATGTTGTCTAACAGTCTTTGAAATACCAAAAAAGCTTTTTTTTCCCTTTCCTGTTAGTAAGCTGGCATATCTATTGTATCATGGAGTAGTAAGGAAATGATAATATTTCTTATCTGTACAATATTATCATTTTTGAGAAGAATAATAAAGTTGGAACATGCATCATGCTCTTCACTTAATGTATTGGTGAATTTGCACAGAGAACCACAAATAAAATAGATTATACTGTTATCCGGGTGCTTATCTATATGCAAGGTGAAGAGCTGTCTTACAGACAGAAATATATATTTGGTTTAAGTGCATTGTGCTTAGAGTTCATACACATCCCCTCCAGTACTTACCTATTAAAAGAGTTCACAGAAACTACACTGTGAACCCGCTGGAATAATTTTTGTGGAATAATTTTCTCTGGTAAACAGGGAAAACAGAGCTGCAAGGAGGTTAAAATCTGGGCTTGGCTTCCCCACTAATGACAAACTCAGGCCCCAAAATTTGCTGAGACAGAGATGACAGGCTCTCGCAAGTACATCGGGTCATCCACCCACCCCTCCTTTCTGGTTGCTGCAGGGTACAGGTGCACTCAGACAGAAAGGACTGGGTTGATTTCGAGCTTTGCTCGCACACAAGGCAGAGCAAGAGGGAGGTGTAGATAGTGTATATACCTGTCCCACTTGAATGCACTAGACCAGCACCACCAAACCTTTATCTCCTCACACTGCTTGAAGAATATGGACTGTAAGACTATTGCAGCACTATTGGTGGCTTTCTTTCAGTTCTACGTGGCCATTTATAACCTGCCAGCCTTGGATGGTTCCCAATCAAAGCAATTTGTATTTAAAGAAAAGCTGCATGGGAGGAGGGATGCTATGGGTAGGTAGGCTTGCTGGTGAGCCCACTCCCATCCGCTGTGTGCCCCAGTCCAGGAAACAGTGAATGATGCTCAGACACAGGCACCCAATGTGATCTTGGACAAATTTCTTACCTCTCTGGACTTGGTTGCCTATCTCTGAAACAGATGTTTCCTTCCCATTGCAATCTGCCTGGAGACTTGTAGTCTTATGTATTGTATTATCCTTTGGTATTATCACTGGTGGGCTTTTCCAGGAGGAGGAGGCACAGAATGCCTTTCCATTATGTTAGGCTTTGACAGTATCATCACAAGGGTAGGGGATTTGCTGCGCAGTGCATCATCCCAAACGTTTTTGATGATAGCATCAGATTTTTCTCTTACTCGCCCTTTTCCCTAGAAAGGGGTTAGGCTCTTTGGGTGTTGCCTGACAAAATTCAGGAGGTGGGTGGGTGCGGTGAGATTTTCTGGCTGCACCTCTCTGTAGGGTTACTGAGAGTGCAAAGGGCCCTCAATCCAAACAGGGAGCAGCCTGCACAAATGCAAGTAGAAGCAGAAGATTCTCCAAGGCAGCATGTTTCTTCTGTCTGGAGCAACTTGCCAATAGAGAAGGAGATTATGTTGGAAAGCAGCTGGGCTATTCTGTGTGTGTGTGCATTTGGCCAGTCATCCTTCATGTGAACAAATCAACCTCTTGGAAAGATGCAGTTTAAGCCAGGTGTTGGTATTCACTTGCTGTCTGCACATCACAATAAGGAAATGCAAGGGGAATTTGTAAGATAGTGAAAAGCTGTGTGTCTAACAGAGAGGAGGATCAGAATCTAGAGCTCATTCTTTGCTTGTAATCTCACTGGTTTCTCTTTCGGTGGTATTCTGTCTGTTCACACAAGAAATGTTGCTGTAGGATGCCTTCATGTCCTGCAGCTTACCCTAACTTCAGTGGCTTCTTTCTGCCTCCCTTCAGAACTCTGCCTAATGTCCTTTCTTCATGCTCTGCATATGTGCTTGTGTGCCTCCTGACCGTCTTCATCCTCCTTGCAAACCTGGAAGATGTGAACAGACAGGCATACCTATAGCATGACTGCAAACCCTCATTTTCTTTGGTAATCTTGCTCAAAAGAGCAAAGTGTCCAACTGCAGCCAATTCTAAATCACTGAGGTGCAGAAGTCCAGCACTACATGGTGTGTAGTGTTGAAAATAGTGATACTCTAGACCTTGTATCACATGTGGAACTATAGGACAGCGAACTGTTTGGCAAGTCCTCTTTATGAAATGTCCTGAAGTGCTGTGTTGAACTGGAACCACACTCAGTCTGTGGCACATGGAATATTTTCAGCTGAAAAGTCTCAAATTGTTGAGTCTAGTCCTGTAGTGCTTCAGGAATAGCTCAGGGAGCTGCTGACAGCTCAGACAAATTGGTGTTTTTCTACCTGAGCTATTGGCCAATCAAGCTGAGCTCAAAGCAAATCTTTGGGGCTTTGGGGAAGCCAGTGACAAATCAAAGAATCTTGTTTAACTTGACGATGGCTGAATGTTGCTCTTCTTTGTGTGGCTTGGTATACTCCTCTGATTCACAATGTCTGCTTCTCTTCACTGACAATTCCTGAGATGACCTCTTGAAGAAAAGGGAACAAGCATAATTTTCTAAAATGGTGGTGATTCTCAATGGAGCAATTGCAGGTGTGTGCAGAAGGCCAAAGCCAAGTGTGCTGGATGGACACCTGCATGCTGCCATGGCTGAATACACCTGCTGTACCTATTTCTCTTTGCTTACCCAGCACTTATTGCTGATGGCACCATGGGGTGCTCAGCCTCCTGAAGTCTAAAGGGCATGGTTAAATACTCTGCAAGGACTAAGAACCAATGTGTATCTGGGTATTCTTTTTGGTACCTGGTGTTAAGTACTACCAATACTTAGCATCTAAAGGCTAGCGCTTTCACTTCTGCTGTTCCCTAGTCACAGTATTTTCTGTTGTCTTATACACATCTCCTATCTGTTACTCCCATGCCTCATGCACATTTTACCTTATGTGGACAAAGCATACGTGGACCTGGGTAGTAGTTTTGTTTGACTAGGGGCTTCCTGTAAATGGCAATGAGAGGACCTAGCCCACCCCCATGGCACAAGCTTTTAAAGTCCTATTATTGCTCTGAATCACACCTTTGTCTCTACACCCTGAGTCATATATTAAAATAAAACTGTGGGAAATAATAAAACCCAGTTATATGAATGTGTTTTTTATTATAAGAGTTCTTAAATTTTTTTTTATTACTGCTTTGAGGCCAACTCATCGTCTTTTGTTATGTTCATTACAAAAGGCTTTGTTCCAATTCCTGTTAACTTGAAGGGAAAGGAACACAGTGCGCAGGGAGAGGAGCAGTTCCTAGCTGGCATCCATTCCCTTGTCCTCAGCATGCCTCACAGTCTTTACCACAGCTGCTCTACAAGAGCCCTCTGGGGTAGGTGGTGTTACAGGGGAGGTTGACCAGGCAAGTTTGCAGAAGATGACTCACAGAACAGGGGGTCAGATCGAGTTCTCTTGAAGTCTCATACCTAGCACTCTAGCTCATGGCCTCTATTGTTCTAGGTACCCCTGATAGTAGCTACTGTCCTTTGTCAAGCAAATATGAAATAGTTTTCAGCTTCACCAATGTTGTGTTTGCTTTATCCTCAGAAGAGTGAGAAGTCTTTCTCAGTCACAAAGAGGTAGAAGATGAGATGGGGTGGGGGGAAGTAGGAGGCAGAAGACTTGTTTATGTTTCCTAGAAAAAGTAGAAAAGTAGATTATTCCTATTTAAATGGGAACAATCTGCAAGACCATGTTTTTGTTAAGTATTTAGGCTCTGTAGGTTGGGAAATGGGACGAGCCCTTTTCTTCCTGCAGCTTTGTAAATTAAAGTGTTTGCATCTTGACTGGAGCTTGGGAAATTCCTTTTCATCTTCAGTTTTAGATTATACTTGTTGACCACACTGGTATCAGGACTCCTTGGTCAAAAACCAGCACATCATCCATGCCGTTTTCTCTTACCCTAAAAAGTAGCTGAATATACAGAAACTGAGTCCTGGATCAGTGCTCCACTGGAGGCTGGCGTCATACCAGAATAAAATAATTCCTCTGTGCAGAGCTGGCTTCAGTTTCCAAATCCTTTTTTTCTTTCTTTTCATGTGTCTCTGCTTTCTCAGATAGTAGCACAAGCCTTAGCCTGTGCTCTAGGAATAGTCTGATATTCAAGATGTCCCTCTATTGCAGGGCATACTGCTTTCTGCCATTCCTGTCACACACTTTTCTAGGTCATCTGAATTTCTTTTAGCTTTTAGAAGAGCAGGTGCTTCTGAGGCTGTAGTCTGATGGAGCAGGTGAGTCAGAAGCCGGCTTCCTAGTTACTCTGTGGGGAGAGGGTGCTAAAGTCTTCATTATAGATTTGCTGTAGCTTTTTTTTGAAGATTCTTATTGAGGGACTACTCAAAAAGATGTTATTTTATGATGTGGGCTTCTGATCATCTAAAATTCTGCCGCCACCAACCTTGCAGTTCACAGGGCACCTGACAACTGTCTAGTGTTGAGGACTTGTGATGAATGACTTCCCGGTAGTCTTTTTATATATCTACTTCTGTCTGCTTATGGACATGTATTAAATAATTCTCCATCATCGGAAATGGGTTAAATGTTCCCTGACTGACCATCCACAAATCATTTAAATAGCATTCTTCTGGTTTATTGAACGTCTTTTGTGACATGTATTATTCTCTGCTTAATAAACCATACAGGATCTAAAATTGTGTCAAGTCCACTTGATCTCTGAGGATAGCATGTATTTTAAAATTATTTTTGCTTGTAGACTCATTAAATCATGAGGCATTTTCTGCTTCACTGCTAAGTAATACATAGAAGTTCCTATCAGGTAATCAAAAACCCAACGGACCAAGAAACTGGCTCTTGAAAGACACAATAGATCAACAGCATAGCCCCGTGTGGACCAAATGCCTGGAAAGTGGGCATCATCTGAAAATAATGTATACAATGGTTGAAACCTCTGGGCAAAGCTGTGGAATCCCTGCAGATATTTTATTCCCTGTTCTTCAGTAATTCAAGTGACTTTTGTAAGGCTAGTTCCTGGAGAGCTCCCATGGAAACCAGAACTAATGACAGATAGAAACGGAGCTGGGGAGAAGCATGTTACAAAGGCTTAACAAAAGCTTCTAATCCATGAGATCTAGCATATACTATTGAGGATACTGAATAATGGTTTTTCTCACTGTACAAATACAAAGCTCATTACAGGCACCTTTCACTAATTGTGGCATTCTGAAACTGTTTATCCAGGCTCTAATGTCCATCCTTTTTGGTATTGAGTTGTTGTACTAGGATATATTATCAAACTGAAATACTGGCTGCTTCACTCTTTCTGTTTCTGTGGTTTGTCAGAGCTTCTGCATTTCTGAAAAGAAGCGTATTTTTAAGGGAAGAAAACGATAGCTTTGAACCTGAGTGTTTCCCCAGGGTAGCTGTTCATAGTCCTTTTGGTTTTGTGAGTAATCGGTCTGGTCCTGGGCACTCAGTATCTAACATTTTGCATACAGTGAGTGGGTGAATGACTTATATCCATGGTAGCGGTGCCTGCAGATAGGTAGAACAACTGGGAAATTCAGTTCTTATAAATCTATAAAAATAGCTAAGAGGTGTAATGTACTGTAAAGTTGTCACATTAACACTCACTGGGCTGTCTTTTCATTGTTTTGCTATGCAGCAACAGTTTTATGGCTGTCTTAGGTGTTATAAAGTTCTGTTTCAACATGGATAATATTCCAAATCCAAATTTTGGTTCAATTTTATGTGGTTTGAGAAAACTAAAATTAACTGGAGTGCATTTGCATTTACCCTGCTTGTCACAATTACAAGGCAGGTGCAGAAATAATGGGAGTTGGTTTCATTTAGGAGCAGAGATTCAGCAATGTTTGTCCTACCCAATTGTCTATTTTGTTTTCCTTGTAAATGAATTGAGAAGCAGAGCTTGAGATGCACAATCACTAGCTTCGGTTGCTTGGCCTTTCTTTGCCTCTCTTTCCCCATGTCTCCACGGGGTCTCTCGGAAGAGCTAGTATAAGTCAACTAATGCGGAGAAGCACACACACAAAGGCATGTTGATCCCCAAAGCAAACTACAGCACACACCTGGCCATCTTGCTCCAAGGTGATGAACACCAGTGCTGCTTTACTTATGAGGCAGCACCCCAAGAAGCATTTGACAGTCAGTGATGTCTGTGCTCTGACTCTGTGTTTGCTGTGCCTTTTCTTCCCTGCAAACAAGCTTTTGGACTACTCCTTCCACCCCCAGGCTGCCTTTCCCTTCCTCCTCTTCCATCTCATTCACTGGAAGGGACTCTAGTTGATTTTGTGACTTACTGTCATTCTTTTCATGCTTTCTATCCTCTTCCTGACGAGGAGAGGAGGAGGAGGAGGTGGAAAAACCATGAGGGGACTGAAGCCGTGATAAACTGAGGTTCAGCGTGAAAGAGATGCATAGCTTTTCCCCTTCTAATGGGCACAGTAGGACAACTGTTGGGGCCTTTCTTGTGTTACTCCGCTATCCTCTTGTAGAGCAACGAGTATTTTTTTGCAACAGTTCCCAGGGAAGAGGTAGCTCAGAACCCAGCAGAGCAGCTCTGTCATGTGACAGGCTCTTACTTGGACCTGGTGCCCATCTGCATGATGCCTAGACTAGAGGGCAAAGGAGCCCTAAAAGGGGGGCAAGAGAAGAACAACACCCACCGTAATAATGACTTAATATACTGTGTTTTCTGTCTGAAAGCTGAAAGAGCTTTGAGTGATAAACTTGCTCCGTGGTGTTCCCCTGACAAAGCATTGTGATCAATCCTCCTGTATGTTTTTTGGCAATGCGTGTGTTCTGCTGTGGTCAGAAGAATTTTCTTGGCAACTTTCTTGGTTTTGTGCTAATTTCATATGAAGTTGCTCAGCATAGGCTGACTTGTTGCCTATCTCCATATTAGCATCTGTCTGCTATCCTCAGCATGTCACAAGTGGTATTACTTGAAGAAATGGGATTTCCAGGGTGGGGCCTCAGTCATTCCCTGAATTTTCAGTTATTTGGTTCACATCAGCAAAGAAGGGTTTTGGTTAATTTTAGTCTCTATAACTGAGAACTGATGAGCAGATACAGCTCATGCTCTTTATGAAGGAGTAGAAGTTCAGGCAGCACAGCTATAAGGAATATTACCAGATAGAATTCTTGCTATCCGTTCCAGAAATATCATACACATATCTTTCCTCGGTGGTTTAGGCTTGTGACTGTCCAGCTGATGCTGGCTGATCCTGTCCTGGGGCTCAGACCTGCAAAGCACTGAACATTCATGTTACCGTTAAGAACTCAGACTCCCTAACATGGAGGTTAAGAAAATAGAGTCTCCAACAGACAGTTGGCTTAACGTTATGTGTATATTTCCTGCCTTCATTTACTCTGTTTATTACCAAACATATTTCTGGTGCTTAAAATAATACTAAGTTTATCTTTCAGGTAGGAAATGCCTCTGATGTACAGTTTTCATATGACTGAGGTTGTATGAGAACCAAATAAATTCAATGTCCAAAGCAAATCATGCTCAGTGTTTTAGTTCCAAAGATGGCAAACGTTTACCTGTATTTAGCCTCTACTTTACCTTGTTAGAGAAATCACAGAATCACAGAATCACAGAATAGTAGGGGTTGGAAGGGACCTCTGTGGTCATCTAGTCCAACCCCCCTGCCGAAGCAGGGTCACCTACAGCAGGCCGCACAGGACCCCGTCCAGGCG
>Ga0065711_1040633_pt1 | contig 16804 bp, 15 predicted proteins | sample Hoacrofraction12_FD_59098 | JGI IMG/M metagenome (GOLD analysis project Ga0065711, IMG submission 59098) | Hoatzin crop microbial communities from Cojedes, Venezuela - Epithelial fraction 12 v2 (version 2) | ecosystem: Host-associated > Birds > Digestive system > Esophagus > Crop | place... | reverse complement strand
AAAAAAAAAGGGGGGGGGGGGAGATATCAAAGTAATGGGATTGGCTTGGAATAATAGGAGTTTATTTTAGTGAACATTAGATGGCTTAGTCACTATTTAAGCTTTTTAAGGTGATGTTTTTCACTGTGACATCTACATATGTTTTTGTTTAAATGGGTATGAGAATTATCATGCCTGTATTAACTAGGAATATAAGAAAAGCAATGAAGCATGTACTGTGCTTTCTAAAAAGTGCAGTAAACATCCTAAACCATGTCTGCTTCCCCCTCAGTCCTTCATACTCCGGTGGCATGCAGTGAGGGGAGGGCCCATACATTTGATTCTTCCACATCTACTTTTGGCTTCTTTACATCCATCCCTTACATTAGTTGAACAACACACTGAGGCAGCAGGAGTAAGAAATATAACCAGCACCATAGAATTAACATCCCTATATTATGTAATAAAAGCATTCATTACATGGCTCAGCACTGTACTACTTCACACGCAGATATCTGTTGTTACATACAGGCATCCAAGATTTTGTGCTTTGCACCAGCAGCGAAGGTTAGGTTTTGATCTGGTCACTTACTTCCAATCTCAATCTCCAGCTGGAAATTGCTTGCTAAGAAAAAAATTATTGAGATGGTGGTAGTTATTGTGCTCTCTGAGATGTGTAGCAGGTTATTTAATTTTTCTGGATTAAGTCATAGGATGATCTTTGGTTTAACATTCAGCCTCGCTAATGCCAACCTTATGATGCTAACGTTTCTGAAATGTTTCTCTTCCGTTTTTTTTCAAGGCTCATTTAGAACAATTGAAATGAAACCACAGAGACCTGGCTGGTGGCTTTTAGACACTGAAGTGGGGGAATATCAGCAAGCAGGAATGCAGGCATCCTATTTGGTTATAGAAAAAGGTACTGAAATAAGGTGGTTTTTGGCTGAGCGAGTCAAGCTGTAAAGTCATCTCTACCCTTTCAGGATCACTAAAAATAAGTTTGGGAGATTGTTCTGCACAAACCCAAAGCAGATTCTCTGTGCTTTAAAGGAGAAGGTGGAGTGCTTACTGTAAATTTCTTCTAGAAGAAAAAATGTTTAGCCTTTAGCATACTAGCTTTGAATTATTTAGCATACTAGCTTTATTCCTTTAGCATACTAGCTCTGAATTTGAGGTTTCCTCACAGTGACCAGTGGATTAACCTGTGGAGAGAAATTGCAGAGATTAACTTGTCCTTCTCTGGGAAGAGAATGGTGATGTTACAGTATTACTAAGAATTGTTCTGAGTGATGTTGTCTTAGGAGGTTCCACCAGGAAATATATTGGAATATGCCTCCTTTTCTTTAACAAACTTACTGTGCTCTCTTTAGAGTGTAGGATTCCAATGGGTCTAGCAAGTGGAGTTATACTCGATTCACAAATCAACGCTTCACATCATGTAGGTGAGTTAATACTTGAAAAGGTCCAGGCATGCTCCTGAAAATCACTATCAAAGTATTGCAGTTCTGTATTCTTTTGGCATCTCATGCTATGTCATATAAGATCAATTCAGCAGTGAATCAACTGTCAGGTTAAAAAGCTCTCCGGTGCTACAAGCAGAGACTGTGAGCTGTACTAGATAGCCATAGTCACTGTATTTTGACAGCATCACAGGTCTACTGTCAGTATCACAAGCCTGAGAGTTTGGGAGTCCTCTGTCCATGGCCTGCTGGATGACCTGGAACAAATCTAGCTTTATCTTTTTGTCCTTTGGGTTCCCTGCTTGAAAATCAACAGCAAGTGTTCAAAAAGCTTTTGACTTGCACATGGTATGAGATGGGAAAGGATAAAGTGTATCTGTTATGAAAGATTTGGGAACCTGGCATCCAGAGCAATGGTAGAGTCTTTAATTTATCAAGTTTATTTCTGGTATAAAAATGGGATCATTTGATAGAGAAATTGATAGAATTTTATATGGACATTGGCAAATCAAGGTATACAGGTTACACACACATGCAGGAACGCACATCTTTTCCTTTGAAATAACAAATAAATTACTTATTTGGGAAACTGATTTTTATGTGGATTTAATTTTCTTTCTTCATTTCCTAGTGCAGTGTTATGAAGGCTTGAAAGCTGTGTTGTCATATATATTTCATATCGCTTGTTAACATGGAAACCCCCTTATGCAGAGGGAATCTCTCTGCCATGAATGTAGAGCACATTTTGTGTCTGATCCTGCTGGCGGCCAAACTTGTTTAGCAAACTCTAGACCCTGGTTCCAAATCGGTAGACAGTACATTACATAAAAGGTTGTTATTTTTAAAGCCATTCTGCCAACTATAAAACTTTGGAGGGTAACAGCTGGCTTCCAGTTGCTGACCATGTCCAAATTATCCTAGATTATGGTTTTAGAGTTTATTGGTCGGGGTTTTTTCCCAAGAGGGACTGGAAAAGAACTGAAGCGCTCAACATCAGTAGCTAGCTACAGCCTCCATGGTTTTTTTCAGCACCTCTCTTTAAATTCTTGCTCTATTCATGTTTTCTGTCTAGACTATTGGGAACCTAAGTTAGCCCGATTAAACTATTCTGGAACATACAATGCTTGGAGCACTACAATGGAAACAGAAGAACTCCCTTGGATCCAGGTATAGTTGGTACAAATTGTTTCTGACCATCACTGCGCCTGGGTATGGCCATAGAACCCTGTGTTGTGATTTTCCTGCAACTTGTTTCAAAAGGTCAAGCTGCTCTTGTTCTTGCTGAGAAGGCTGCTGGGGAAAACTGAAAAGATGCAGCAGGCTTTGCTGGTCATATGATAAACTGTCCACCTCCCCTGGAGTAACCTCATCTCTACTGCTGTTGAGGGCCCCTTGACTGGACAGTTACCCTCACAATTTAGACTGTAACTGTTTTGTAGGCAAATGGAATATTTTTTCCATTACTTTTTTCTGTCTACCTAGCAGTACATATTTATATTTATGTATGTTTGTTGGGTGGTCGTTTGAAGTGTGATGCTCTCAAGCATTCCTTCAGATAGGCAGGGTTTTTTTTGTTTGTTGCTTGTTTGTTTGTCTGTGTCCAATTTGACATAGCACAGTGTGACTTCACAGGGAAATTAAGTTTATAATTATGGCTTCAAGCACTATATCATTCAGTCACCTCACTTCTTCCACCTTCTTCCATTGCAATCACTTTAGCACCAGATAGCCAACTGACACCTGAATTTAAGAAAGGTAGTAGATTTTTTACAATCTCACTAAGATTGGCAGTTGGAAGAAAAGGCAGACTCAAACTAGTGGCTGTTATGTCTGGCTTGCTAACATTTGACATGCTAGCAAGTTGGTGGAGGTGAATTAGGAGGAGAAGGTTGGGGGATCTGATGTGGAACTGAAAATAATAAGTTTTTGGATCTGATATCAGCAGGAATGGTGGCTTTTCAGCACTTCAGAATGTCATATCCCTTTTCTCAGCCTGGGTATCCAAAACTAGAGGCAGCTTATGAAAATGTGAGCTTTGAATTTCTCTATAGTCCTTTCACCTATCTGTAAAATGAGGATAGTGGAGTTCTGCCTAGCATGGAGACAAAGATATTTTTGAGGTGTCTTCGTGGTGCTGCGCTAAACACTGTAAAATGGTCTCTGAAATTAAATGCACACACAAATAAATATACAAATGAAATGAGAGAGGAAAAATTAATTTGGACTCTGGTGTCTGCTTGTATTCCTCCTGAGAGTGTTAGTGTTGTGGGTTTTAAAATGCAGGTCTCAAAGCTATTGTGCAGATGCCATAGAACGAAACGGATTTCACTGTGCAATACTGGCTTTATAAACACTGTTTGCTGTTCCTAGGTGGACTTTCAAAGACAAGTTCTGATAACCGGGATACAGACACAGGGAGCCAAGCAGTTTTTAAAGACCTTGTATGTCCAGAAGTTCTTTATTGTTTACAGCAAAGACAAACGGAAATGGAGCACCTTCAAGGGAGACAGCTCTCCAGCACAAAAGGTCTGTACATGCCATAGGGGTTGCAACAACCTAGGTAGCATCATTGGATGATGCAGTGAGGTGACAGTTCTATTTTATGTTAAGAGATAGTGGAAAAAATTATGGCCTTCAGAGACTTAATAATACAGCTTGAGGCCCCAAAGGGTGTTTACCAACCTAATAAAATTCAGACCAGAAGACAAATTGTAAATTGAGGAACCACCTAGACTGCAGTCTAGATTGGCCCTGTGACCTTGACTATATAGCGTGGCTTTCTCACTAGCATCTCTTCCTACTTTTATTTGCTAAGCCTATGTCAGCTTTTTTGAAGCAAGCAGGAAACCGAACTAAAAATCAGGCCCTCCCTCATTTGTGATTAGATCTCCTTCTTGTCCCTCCCTTCCTCCTGTCACAACAGCTGGATGTTACGCTGCCTGAACTGCCTGCAGAAGGCCTGTGTAATAAGCGTGGTTGTACCCCAGAAGAGGATCACTTTATGCCCAACCACTCCAGCCCTACATATTACAGCTCTGTTCAGTTGCCCCTGCGGTTTCTATGGTGCAACTCCCAAACTGAAAACCTGTCGACTCCTACCTTTCCTTTTGCCTCTTTACTATAGACTTATACAGTGCATAGAAATGGGTTGCTTGTTTGGGCTGAGGCCTTCAGATGCTTCCAAATATGCTAAGATAGGGCCGTGAAATATTTCAAGTTGCCCTGCAGCATAGGGTGCTCCGTCACTGTGGACGGGACTAATGGCATAAAGAAGACTATTTTTCAAACAGAGCAGGGTTTCAGCATCCAAAATTGTGTTTGCATTAAATTAACTGTATGTGGAATTTTTTTCTTTTTTTTAAATAGATTTTTGAAGGTAATTCCGATGCATATGGGATAAAAGAGAACATCATTGATCCCCCTATTATTGCTAGGTTCATCAGAGTCTACCCAACCGAGGCCTACAACAGGCCTACCCTTCGCATGGAGCTTCTGGGCTGTGAAGTAGATGGTAAGAATGGGTTGTGTGCTGGTGCTTCCTTTCTGGCAAATGTTTTACCTAATACATGAAATGAAGCTGAAATTGTGGGTGTTCTCAATTCCAACATTGTTGCTTAGGGTATTGTTGCTTGGATGAACTGGAGATAACACGCTGCTTCTCTTAACAGGTTGCTCTTTGCCACTTGGAATGGAAAATGGAGAGATCAAGAATACCCAGATAAAAGCCTCATCTGTGAAGACATCCTGGTTTAACACGTGGGACGCTTCACTTGCTCGTATCAATCAGAAAGGAAAGATGAATGCCTGGCGGGCCAAGGTAACAAGTGAAAAATAGGGATGACAGCAAGACAGCTACCATTAATAAATTTGTGCTGCCTGTGTGCTGATGCACTTCCTGCATGCTGTGTACAGTGCCAAGCATGATAGGGTTACTTCACAGCTCTTTAGCCATCCTTTGGGAAGAAGCCAGTTCAACTGTTCCAGTAGAAAATTTGTTGAACTGCTGGCAACATCAATGAAATCATATTTTGAGAGATGGATGGTGTCCCCTGGACCAGAGCCTGCAGCACTCCCTGCAGAAACAGTCCTTTTAATTTCAGGAGATGAATACCCATTGAATATTTTTCTCCAAGGGGTTGAAGAAACCCTTCCTGCGTGGGTTTATGGGCAGTGCAGCTTAATGGCTTCAGCAAGGCAGGTGAGCTTCTGTGTCTTCAAAATGGAGCTGCATTTCTTTACAGAGCACCTTGAGATTTGCTGCAAGCTACTGTTTTGTATCAGCATTCTGTATTAGTATCATGTATTGCATTTTAATACTGGAGATAAATCTGTGTTATTTTTCATTATGTACTGAAAATGAATGTGGAAATCTTAAAATGCCAAATACACCACCTGCAGTGAAGAAGTTAGTTGTATGGACCACCAAGAATGCTTGTGGCTTTTGCCTCAGCTTTACTCTTCTGCACTTCTTTGATACAGTTTTAGTGCATTTTAATGCAATTTTAACTAGCTTTAAACAGCATTTATCACTTAAGCAAATAAAGATATAGACATGTTTGCTAATAGACAACCCTTTTTATCAATTGTAGTTGAACAACAACCAACAGTGGCTGCAAATTGATCTCCTCACAATTAAGAAGATAACTGCTATTGCTACCCAGGGGGTCAAGTCCATATCTGCTGAAAACTTCGTGAAAACCTATGTTATCCTATACAGCGACCAAGGCTCAGAGTGGAAATCCTATACAGATGGTTCAAGTTCAGTGGCAAAGGTATCATCCTCAGCTCAGACAATTGTATCATCGCTTGGTTTTATATGCTGAGCACAGTCAAGGCCCAAAGGCTACCCAGCCAAAGAGATATTCTCACAGGATTTTAAAATGTTTAGGGAGCTGGGGTTACGACAGATAATGTCATAATATCCATCTCATTTTGATCGTAGTCATTAACAGCAACAAAAGGAAAGAACTCCAAATCTGTAGAGAATGCCGTCACCGCTGTGATAAAAGGAGCTAACACTATTTGTAGAGGAGGACATTTAATTTGAATGCATGAGGGCGTTTAATTTGAATGAACAAAATGGATTTCCCATGGCCTCTTTCCAGCTTTTTATTTCTACCTTGATTTTGTAGTGAAATTAATGTTAGTGAGCAGTTTTGCCATAACAGAGCTGGAGAGCTCCAGACACCCGTAGAGTGGAGACAGTATTTTGTGTTGTTGCCCATATCGCCGTACACCAACCTAACCTGCAAGGGCTATTAGCAGAGGTAAAGTAAGGGAAGTTTCTTTTTTCAGTCTGTCCAAATTAGAATGGGAAATTTCATGGTGTGAATGGAAACAGAGGCTGTTTAATTCGTTCAGACTCAGATATTTCTGGCCTGAACTAGCTTTGACCCAGCGTTTTAGGAAGAAACTGGCTGTGATCTGATGTAAAATCAGAAATAAACCAGTCCATCAACCCTGGATGGCTAATGCAACAGCTTGGAACCATTTTCAGAAGAAAAAGTGGGTTTTTTTGAAGGGCTGCCTTTTAACTAATTTTGTGTTTTGTGTATTTGCAGGTTTTCTTGGGGAATGAAAACAGCAACGGGCAGGTCAAGCATTTCTTTAATCCACCCATCCTGTCCAGGTTTATCCGCATTGTTCCGAGAACATGGTATCATGGTATTGCCCTTCGGGTAGAACTCTATGGCTGTGATTTTGGTGGGGCCCTGGCTGTGAAAAGGACTGACAGCTCTGGGAGCCCTTAACCTTTCGGCAGTTGTCATGCAGAACAACAATTTTTTTAAAAACCCTTAAAACAATCATACTTGGTAGTTCGGCTATATGCTTCCTCAAAGGACCTTAATGTTTTGCCAGCAAGAATTGAGATTTCTCTGGCAGATGCTTCATTCCTACAAATACACACTTCAGAAAACAGCTTCTTTTCTCTGGGAAGAAATAACAGTCCCTTCTGATTTGTATATCACTTCTTCATTCTAATCAGTACTCTGTCTTACTTTTCACTTAATTTTAAGTTTTAAATCCCTGGGGATGGAGATTCAGGCCTTAATCCTGAGCCCTGACTGCAGAAGCATTGCCATTTGGTAATGCTTCTGCAGCACAGAGGAGGAATAGAAAGCTACAGGTGGATGTTCTTAGTACATAGGGCTGAGAGGGAAAACCGATGCAGATACGGAGCTGTGGTGCTGCATTCCAGCAGTGCCTTGCTAAGAAATGATTGTAGGGGTGGCCTCACCGCCACATGTCTCTAATCTGCCCTGTGGCAAAGGTAGAATGCACCCCAGCATTGAGGCGTATGCAGCCCCTTCTCAGAGAATGTGGGTTCGTGTTACTGATTTGGTTCTTAGATATCCAGCACACCTGAAATGCTGTGGAATTCACATAACAATTCACCTTGAGTGCCCTGGCAAGGGGAGGGGTGGTCAGCAATACCTTTCCTTCCCAAAAAAGAGAAGGGAAGTGATTTAACCTGGATTATGGTAGATGATGGAACAGCAACAGTAGAACCCGAGTGAGAATTGGGAACTCCTGACATTCAGTCCCATATAAACTTTTAGACCATGGGAGGGGGAGCTCCCTTGAATAGGAAGGCATTGAGAACCGTAAGTGTTCGGTGAGAATACAACCGGGTGGTGGCAGAGGAGGATTAGATGAAACTGGGTAACAGAAGCATCTGCATCTTCCTTACCATTTAGCCCTGACAGTGTTTTCATTAATGAAACTACTCTTGTGCACACAGCATACATGGATTTTTTTCCCAGGATGACTAGATCTAGTGAAAATACATACGCAGTTCATGAACTTGTTATTCCAGCAGACTTTTAGCTAAGCTTTCAGTAGCATTTTTGGCTTCTGTCCTGTAAATTGTTTAACTGCAGAACTTCCACTTATCACACTAGGTACCCTTCATCAGGGTGGACTTCAAAGTAGTTTGTCTTTGTGTGGTATTATCCAAGCTATTTCAGTAGTTTTTCAATCCTTGTGTCTTATGGACCATGCATTTCAAAATGAATGTATAGAACTGGAGTGGGAACAAAGTATAAAAACTTAAACAAATGTTTTCTTTTGGGTTTTTTTACTATGTCACAAACTGTTGTCTTTTTCCACTGGAAAATAAAGATAATATTGTAGCATAAAAACATTTTATTTTGTATATTTGCCTTGACAGTAGTACCTCTTTGGCAACAATTAGTGAAATTTTGCATCACGAAAGTAAAATCTTCAGCTTAATGGGGATTTTCAGTGCTAATTAGAATTAATTTCAAATGGTGAAACTGTATGAATAATTGCTTCATCTTAAAAGATCAGTTTCTTAATATTTTGTAATGGTGCTTAATTTATTTGTGTTTCATACAGCCCTGAAATTGCAATACAAGCCCTGTTCACTGAAAAAAAAGAAAAAACTTAAACTTTGGAGTCAGATTTTACCCTAGAAAACAGATAATAAATACTTGCTAACTTCAGCAGAACCACTCTTTTGTGCGATAAGTGCTAAACAATTTATGTTTAAGGCAGCCATCATCTTACAGGTTCTACACATGTAATTACAAGGAACTGTATATATATAAAATAAACTCTAATTAGACAACTGCAAAATTGATTGCAGGCACATGACTCGGTACATCTGTATTAATTTTATGCGTTGGAGATTCTGCTTCTTCTTGCTGATGGATAGGACTTTGGTCAGCTGGGATCAGCTGTCCAGGTTGCGTCCCCTGCCCAACCTGTTGTCCACCCTCAGCCCGCTCAGGGGCAGGGCCGAGAGGGAAAAATAAAAGGCCTTGATGCTGTGCAAACACTGTTCAGTAGCAGCTAAAGCACCGGTGTATTGTCAATACCTTTTCAGTCACACATCCAAAACACAACACTCTGCGGGCTGCTACGATGGAAATTAACTCCCTAACACTCGTGTTCCAGTATGTCCAGTACAGGAACAGCAGTGGTGCCTGGGCCCTGTGCCAGCCCAGGCACGTGGCCATTGCTCTTAACAAAATGTTCCCTGGCACCACAGAGTAAGATGGAAATTGCTACAATAAACAGCAAATGTCCAAAGCAGCCACTAACAAGCACCAAGCTCTAATACAGAGTAAGGCAAGCAAGCACAGGACCCTGCCAACTAACAGCTATGATGTTGTTATCTGTAAGTCCTATTGCCCCATGCTGGGTGCCAAAAAGGACTGTGGTGGCTTGACCCCAGCTGGCAGCTAAACTCCCAGTCAGTCACTTGCTCGCTTGCCCCTAGCAGGCTGGGGGAGAGAACTGGAAGGACAAAAGCAAGAAAAATTTGTGCTTTGATATAAAGGCAGTTTAATAAGTGACGCAAAGCTACATGTACAAGCAAAGTGAAACAAGGAATTCACTCCCCCCTTGCCATCAGCACGCAGGTGTTCAGCCACATCCTGGCAAGCAGGGCCTCGGCACACCTGACAGTTACTTGGGAAGACAAACACTGTAACTCTGGGCATCCCCCCTTCCTCCTTCTCCTTTCCCTGAGCTTTTCTCGCCGAGCACAATATCATATGGTCTGGGATAACCCTTGGGTCAGCTGTCCCGGCTGCGTCCTTTCCCAGACTTGTGCACCCCCAGCCTGCTCGCTGGTGGGGCAGAGTGGGGAAAAAAAAAAGGCCTTGAACACTGTGCAAACACTGTTCAGCAATGGCCAAAACATCAGCGCGTTATCAAGACTGGTTTAGTTACAAACCCAAAGCATGACACTATGCCAGCTGCTATGATGAAAATTAAGTCCATCCCAGCCAGACCAAGTACACAAAGTGTTTCCAAAAGCAAATGAGGGGTCAAATTCTTGGTCCACGTTTAGAGCAAAGAAGTGAAAGCATATCTGCACCGGATCTGCCAAGCGGAAGCTAAGCTGTGTTTAGTGAGCCTGCAGAACACTGGAAAACCAAGAACTTCTATCAATTTTGTGAAGCAACCAGCTTAGATTGAATCTGCCAATGCTTTCAGACATTTGTAGTTAAAAAGTCAGACATGCGCCACCTTTTACACACTACAGAATGAAATCCTGTGTATGCTGAAGTTATTTGCGAAGTACACAAGGGGAGCAAGAATTCCTGCAGCTCTCTCAGACTAAAGAATAGAGATGCGTATCACAGCGGGAAGGTTAGCAAACACAAGCTCTTTCGGACTGAGGGAGAAACGTGGTGCCAGAGTTCAGAGCATTCACATCTGGCCAATAATTTCTTCGCTCACAAACGTGGGTGGATGCCTTCACACCGGCCTTTTGATCCACAGGTCCAAAGTTAACTGCTTTTAGCCTCCAGCAGCGTTGCAATGGAGTTGCTGCCCTCTAACGCTCGTTCCAGCTTCCAGGAGGCCTCAGGGTGCCCAAAGCTGACCATCTGCAGGGGACGGCTGTGCACGAAGTCCCATGCTTTCCTCTCTAGGTGTCCCTGTGCTTTCCAGAGGCAGTGGCTGTACTCCTTCACGCAGAAGCTGTGAAACTGGCTGTGCCAGCGCTTGGATTGGAAGTGAGGTGGAAGTACGTGTACAGAGAGTTGAGCAGCTCCAAGGCAGCTACTGACAGCAGCACCGCAGTGGGTTCTTCAGACCCTGACGCGTTAGCCCACTATTCAGACAGGTTTGTACAGACCGCCCCGGAAAGTCTAAAGCTGATTCAGGCAGGCTTACAGGAATCAGTGAGCACACCTCCTGCTTGTAGAGTAGATGCAACCTCCGTTTTTGCCGTTGTTTCTGCTGGCAGTTCTGATCATAATGCCTGTGCTGCAGAAGTAGCTGGACTGAAGCTGAGCCAGCTCACCTTCACCAAGGTTTCCAGGAGTTTGCAAACTGGGTGGCTGCCTCCGCACTGCTGGCATAGCAAAGTGTAATGGAGACATAAAGCTGCATATTACCCAAGGTTTAAAGACAATGCAGATCGTGCTTCTGTGTTCACTCTCTCAGAAACCTCCTGAGCTGTGCATCGACATAGATGCAAAGGTGAATCTGGGCTTTGGGGCGCTTTACGTGTCAGAGACACCAGTGAGCAGCATGGCTAAAGTATGGCCATGTGAAGTGCCAGGAGAACTGTACAGAAAAAGCATGAAGTAGGAATCGGGTCAGGACTCCAGACGAATATCCAACCTTTTGAGCGCCCTCCAGCACGCCCTGAAATGGCCATGGACGCTGGTGGGTTGGTCAGAAGTTTAGGACTGTGCTAAGCGGCAAAAAGGGGGGTTGCAACTTCACAAGCACTGATGCTCATGAGATACCTTTCATGATGGGAAAAGATTTTTTGCACACATACCTGAGGGAGAAAGGTAAAGGCTGTGTCCATGCCCATATATGTGCTAGGGAGGACTGTTTACTAACATGTTACTAGTTAGCGCCATAGAAATCAGATGCAACATTGTCCTGGGGTGACCAATTGCCGTTTGGTATGAGTCAGTCATTCCACCTAATCAGCATTAAATATTTCTCTTCTTGCTCTTGTTCCTATGTTTTGTTTTGTTATGTTTATTCACGCTACCTGTACCTCCTAACCAGTTTATCCACCTGCACTTTCCTATCATTACTGTGCCCCATTTTCCGTTTGTTTGTTACACCCAGTACTTGCATCATGCTTTAATTACAATAATCTCCCTCAGGTAGGGACTCCATCTTCTTGAATGTTTGCACAGCCCTCTCCAAAACAGGCCAAGGGATCATTCTCAGGGTGCCTGGGCACAACTGTAACACCGTTCCTGATGGGAGCAATACTGTATTAAGGCCACTGTGACCTAGACACATCTAAAAGCACCAATTCAGATCGACCTATGTGTTTCTACATCTGATAAAAGTATGGGGTATGTTTCTTCTAAGTCTGCTTGATCCATTGCTTGCTTTTCTCTGTAATACCTGCTATTGTGCTCTCTTTTGGCGCTTCCCATGAAAATTTGTTCACCAGTGTCTCCATTTGTGGCAGACTTCAGTGACTTTTCCATTTTTTTCCAATGTAGCTGACTGCAAAATTTTTTTAAAATATTTTGTCCGTAATGGAAATGTATAGTGCTGTGCAGCACGATCCATCTTAGACCAAGAGTTAATCTGATATCCTGTGGCAAGTGACTGCACAAATTCAGCCATAAATGCCTTATTTCTAACGGCTGTGTGCTTCAGCCTGCACTGTGTCAAATGCCAAGCCTGCTACAGTGTGTGGAGGGCAAGGGAAGTTCTCTGCCAGAGGCTTTCGACAGCAACCTGTCTCCTAATGACTCCTGTACTTTGCAGAGATGGCTGCTGTTTGTCCTCAGGGTTCTGCAGGTCTTGATAGCTCAGATTTCACACTGGCTTCTCTATCAGCTGTGTTCCAGTAAACTGTGGTGCTGCTTTTTCCCCCCCCGTGCACAGCTCTCAGGACCTACTTGGTTTACCAGTCCTGTTGAACACAAGACCTAGCGAGTATGGAACCAGAGGTGACGAAGGCAGTGCTGAAGGAGATTCGTGGTGGAATGCGTGGACGTCAAGGCATGAACTACAGGTAAACGGCAGTGAAGTTTCAGAAAAATTAAAAATAAGATGAATGCATGTTGAACTAGCGTACCAAAATATCTTGGACTTCCAGGTTGCGTATTTTAAAATAGAAGCAGAAGATGTGCTCTGTCCATGCTACAGAGAAGAGCTGTTGCATTCTTTTAGGAAGGGACCTTTTCTTACAGGTCAGGGGAAATTGCTCAGATTAAAGCAATATATTTATGACAATGACTGCCGCCTCTCCCTTCAGCTCTCTAAAATGCAAAATTACAATGTGCCCCTGAGGGTTTTCTTGCTCTCAAAAAGCCAGAATGGCTCCAGATGGTTCCAAAAAAAAACCCCACTGTGGTATTCAAAGCATATCCTAGCAGAATTTATGCATCTTTATTTTTTGAAAATGGGAAGAAATTTTAAAGGAATTAAGTAGAAGGGATCCAGAAGCGGAGTCAATTCTGTTGTCTGTCTTAAGGCTTTTTTAAAAACAGTAGTTTACTAGTTGCGGTCCCGATATGGGAGAACACTGTGTAATAACATGTGTAATTTTCCCTCCAGCGAAATTGCCTTGTTCCATTGGTTTTGTTACGCCAGGGAAACACATGGTCTGTGCTTGCAGGAAAGGGCTGTCCTCTGGAATTTGGGTTCATATCTACTCAACATGTGACATCTCGAGATGTGGAACTAACAAACCCTAGGAGAATAGGAAGTAATGGAAATGAAGGCATACTATCTGAATAAAGTAGTCAATGCCAGAGCTTTTAAACTAACCCTTCATGGCTGCATAATATTTGTAAGTCTCCTGTTCAGAGGCCCCAAATTCTGAAGGGACCAGTCAGAGGGAGAACTAGAAGACACAGACCTTCAGGGTTGTATCTAGTCTTCTGTTCTTACAAATAGCTACTCATTTGTAGCAAATGTTTTTTCTAAACATTTTTCTAAAATGTTTGTTCTAAACTACTCATGCTTAATTTCAGAAATAATTTGGCTTTTTTTTGTTCTCATTATTTCTGTTGCATTTCAACACATATACTAGCTAATAAAGTCTACTTCCCCAAATTAATTACAATAGCCAAAATCATAAAAACAAAGAAATGGGTTGCTGCCTTTTCTCACATTTATGTACCTTTGTTCCTTCCATGCTCAGCAAAAGACAAATCTGTTTTGCTCCCTCCTCCTGGAGAGTTTCTGAGATATCTGTACCACCTGAGTGCTCTCACATACTGACAGAGCACTCTGAAGAACGGCTTCACAAGAGTGCAAGAAGATTTTAACTTACAGAAGCTTTTCTCCAAACAACTTGGCAAGACTTTAAAAAAATGTTTCTTGCATGTATATTTTATAAATTCCTCCAAAACAAACTGCAGGCCAGAACTGGTTAACAGTACTCCCCTCTGGTGCATTTTTGGGTGAAACCTGTCAGAGTTTATGGTGTGGATAAGATGTGACCTTAAAATGTTGTTGACTCTGAGACTGACGTGTGCATTTAGATGAGATGCTTGGATCTCATGCCGAATAAAGCATCCTCTAGGGGTGATTCCACCCTAGATTCCGAAAAAAAAAAAAGGCATTCTTAGTCATTAGCACTAAGGATACCAGCAATAGTGCCCTGCTGAAGAGCTTGGTGCGGTCCTTTTCTTCTGAAGTGCCAGCAGCACCTTCTGAGATTGATCTGAAAAGCTGAAGAGTTCTGGGCAGGTACAGACCAGTTTCAAGCTCCCCTTGTGCAACAGAGGAGCAGGAAAACACAGCTGGCATGTCCCCTGGCCAGCGAGACAGCCTTCTACTGTACCACAGCCCCGAGCTGTACGAAGGTGAGGCCTCTGATACAAAGGTGGTTTGAGGAAACTCATAAGCTCTGAGGGCAATTCTGGGTGGTCAAGTAACGTGGCACAGAAGGGTTTTGTCCAATACTACTGCATGAGCTATGTTGTTGTGTAAAGCGTTATTCACTGGGAAATGTTCAGATGTAGGAGCGAGAGCTGTGCTGTGAAGGGCAGCCATCACACAGCGCATCCACACGGCAACTGTCGCTCAGTTGGTCCAGATCACACATGTGCCGGTGGTACCTCTCTGGCAGACTTGCACTGACTGTTACGATCTTGAAAGGTTTTATAACCATTTCCATGTAATATTATTTATGTGGGAGCATTCAGAACACGAGCAATCACTCAAATTGGTCAAATCTTTCTGGTAAGAGAATGATTGTCTCTGGAAAATGGTTTCATCCTGTGTGGAACGCAGTGATTTTCAAAACACTCTTCACATCACCTATCTGGGAAGCTAGAAATGAACAAACACATAACTTTGGGATGAAACCAGTCATTGTTTAATGCTAACATAAATTGTAATGTTATTTTAGTTTTGGAATGAAAACCATTACAGTTGAAGGGGAGGAATTTTTCCCCTGTTCCTATTTCTTTATTTTTAAACTTCCTGTTACTCCTTTTTTCCACTGAAAAAGGTGTGTGCTTGTTGGGAGAGGAAGGGAGCAGGCGAGATATAGGAAAGAAAGTGTGAGAAACCCTACTTTTCACAGCTTACGTCTTCTATCTTGGAAAAAAATATTGGAAGTTTTGAGGTTTTTCTTTACTATCAAACACATTTAACTTTACCTTTTTCTAGTAGAGTGGCGAGATGGAGAGAGAAAATGAGGAGGAAGGTTAGAGAAGGAAAGATAGAAGCAAAAATTCAGGGAATAAAATTTGATCTTGTTCCCAAAGTCTGAAAATGTTCTGTGAAAACAAAATAAGTTGAGTTCTTTTGAGAACAAAAGAAACCCTGAGAAAACCTGGAGTACTTAAATCAAAACTTTGCAGGTTCTTTTTCTTACGCAGTTTTTGGAGGAGAAATCTAGGTTGCCTGCCTGCCTGCCTGTGTATCGCTTCAAGGAAATGGGTTGAGCTGAGACAACTCCTTCCCCCCCAGCCAATACCCTGGGAACAGCAGTTGAGCTCCAGTGGCACAACTCTGGACTGCTGTTTTGGAAAGGACCAAGGCCACCCATCAGATCCCGTGAGAAGTGTGGAAGCTGTGGGAGCTGCTGCCCCTAGGCAGGGCGCGCCATGGGAACTCCAAGGTTTTACTCCTTCCTCCCGCCTCTTCTTGGCGTGAAGCGGTGACCTGGATCGGTAGGACGATGCACTGCACCTCATGCTAGCAGGCCGTATCCTTTTATTACCTGCTACTGAGACTCGTGCCAGCAGATCAGGGGGGCTGGGAAGAGCTAAGCGAGAGGGGACCGTGCATTTCTGCCTGCTTCTCCATGGCAACTTGTTTATCAGTCGTGGTTTCGGCTCATTTCACTCTAACCGTGTATTTTAAGAGGTCAGCAGTTCCTTGCAAATGGCTGAGATGGACGCCAGTATTAACGAGCTGCTTTTTTTCTGTTTAGAGTTTTGCTTCAAGTCGAAGAGTGGTGAAATGGCAATTGTCATCTTTTTTTTTCCTTTTTTTCTAATAAACCTGCAAACAGAGCAGAACATGGAGATGCTGAGGAGCGACGTCCTGCGAAGAACTGACAGGAAATATTGCTACGCTCAGAAGACAGCCGGGAAGCAGCAAACTGCTGATGCCAGATGATACAGGACCAAAATGTCTGGCTGCGTTTTGCAGACAGGTGAGCAACGTTACGGCCCTAAAACCTGCTGTAGCTGTGTTTGTTAAGCCGGGATGTCGGAGGCAGCGCTAAGATTCTGCAGTTCCAGGAATCTGCTCTGGAGCTGAGGGGAACCTGTTCTTGCCCACCCAGCGGCGTATGGCCAGGTGCCTTCTGAGGGCCTTCCCTTTGCGTCCTCCAGCGCGGGCCTCCTTCGAGCTGGGAGGCCGGACCCTGGCACGAACCTTCTGCGGCGTCGGACAGCTGGGGAGAGCGAAGCGTGGGCAGGGAGCGGGAGGGG
>Ga0065711_1040632_pt1 | contig 16805 bp, 7 predicted proteins | sample Hoacrofraction12_FD_59098 | JGI IMG/M metagenome (GOLD analysis project Ga0065711, IMG submission 59098) | Hoatzin crop microbial communities from Cojedes, Venezuela - Epithelial fraction 12 v2 (version 2) | ecosystem: Host-associated > Birds > Digestive system > Esophagus > Crop | place... | reverse complement strand
TACCGGGCTGCGGGGCGAGGCCGGGAGGCGGCGGGGGGACGGGGGGGAGCGGCGCCCCCTGCGGGCGGGGCGGTGACGCTGTGTCTCCCGCAGCTCCTCCTGCCCGCCATGAGGAAGAAGGCGGCAGCGGCGGCGGCGGCGGGCGGCGGCGGGGACGTGGTGCGGGAGCACTGGCTGGTGCGGGACATGTTCTCCTTCGAGAACGTGGGCTTCACCCGCGACGTGGGCAACGTCAAGTTCCTGGTGTGCGCCGACTGCGAGGCGGGGCCCATCGGCTGGCACTGCCTCGACGACAAGGACAGCTTCTACGTGGCGCTGGAGCGCGTGGCCCACGAGTGACGCTGGGCTGGGACGGGGCGACGGCGCCGGGGAGCTGGGCTCGGCTGCCGGGACCCCCGCCTGCCGCGCTGCTGGACGGTGACGGGGCTGAGCCCAGGCCCCGCGGGCTGACCACAGCCTGGCTGCCCCGCGGCCCAGCCGGTCACCCCACAGCCCGCATCCACGCACCAAGAAGCGCAGCGCCGGCACAGCCAGCCCCTCGCCTGAGCCCACGGGGGAAGGACGTCGCCGGCGGCAGGGTCCCCTGTGACCCGCGGGGACAGCCCTCCATGACGGTTTTGGCAGACAGCTGGATCGGCCGCTGGCTGGCTGGCTGCTCTCTCACGTCTCCCCTGTGTGGCTGCTGTTTTTCAAACGTGCTCAGATGTCTTTCAGGCTGATCGGTTTGCGACACAGCCGTATAACCGTGGGTGCTGGCACAAAGGCAAGGGGAGGACAGCACTGCTGCGTTGAATCACCGTGACAGCTTAAACTGTCTGAATTACAGCCACAGCAGTTACGGGCTTTGAGGCTGTATCTTCTGTTGATTTTCAGAAGAAATGTTCCCTGCCCCAAACCCCAACACTTGGGCTCTCTAAAACCTCATCCAACTGACAGCTGTACCCCGTAAGAGTATACGGCACCAAAAGTGTGTGTAAGGCATTTTAACTAACATTGTATGCAGTTTAATTAACTGAGTACTTGGAAATAAAATAAGATACAGGTAGTGTTTGCAGACAGCATAGGCTGATAGAGTGGCAAATAAAGGAAACGTGCAAGATCATAATATTTCCAGGCAGCAAGAATGAAGAGATTCCAATGTGTAAAAGCTTTGAGTCGTTGGACAAGCAGTGTCCAGTGACTGTGTGTCTCAGTGCTGAAGAATGTCAAAACAGCCCTGTGTGTATTAAACAGAGAAGTCAGGAAGGAATTTCTCTCCTGTCAGAGTGGATGGTAGGCACAGTGCTGGGATACTGCGTCCAGTTTTGGTCTCTGCCTTGTAAAGGGCGGGCACAAAGCTGGCTGAAAATTGAAGGAGGCTGCAGCAGCCATGGTTCTCACTGTATTTATCTTCTGGTAATTGTGGTCCAGTTCACATTCTCCATTTGCAAACCCCTGTGTGAATAATCCAGCAGCTTTATGGTGGTTCTGTGGGGTCACAGAGGACATGCCTTACTGCAGGAGGTGTATCCGTGTGCTGTGCTAATAAACACTTTTGGTATCAATGCAACTGTAAAACACAACTGTCGTTGCGCTGGGATGATGAAGTTGTATTTGCCACCAAAATCAAGATCGGTTGTACTTAAAGACTAACAGTGTTGCTACCACAAGGCTGTGGGAGAGACCTTTTCTTCCCTCCTCTAGTAAAAGTTGGGCTGGCAGGAGTCTGTAAGGCAGGCACAGCCTCAGGCAGCGTTTTGGGATTCGGGAAAGGCATCCTGGCAGCGGGTGAGGGAGGAACAAGTCCTTTCTTCTGCCAGTGCTTGAGCATCTGCGTGTTTAAGATTTGGAGACTCTGCATTAACGTAGAGGTGGAACAACCAAGGTGTTGGCTGTTCCAGGTCTGCTCTGTCAGAAGCCTCTGCTGTGGGCAGTCGGGGTTTATTAATGGGCGGGAGAGAGGCCTAACCCCGTAGTCTGGTGATTAAGGCTCTTGCGTGGGCAGGAGGTGAGTCTTGTGCTGTGTCCTTGCTAAATGTGCCAGATGCACATCTGGTGTGAAAACTCTGCTGCTTCCCTCCTGCCCTTCTTGTCTGTTAGCCCTGAGCTCAGCAACTGAGCAGGTTCATCGTGGACATGTGCCTGGAAGGGCAGGAGAGCTTCATCTGGGTTCTGCACAGGCACAGCGAAATGCTGGGACCACGTCACTTTCATTTCACTGAGATTGTTGTCTGTTAGAGAATGTGTTTTGACCTGTAATACCGTGATCATAGTCCGTGTTACTAAAATACAAAGTGTGCTGCATGGTAGTTTCATTTTGAAGATGCCACCATGCAGAACAGGCTTGCGGATATCGGCTTGATTAACACTGAGTAAACAACACGTCTCAAAAATTGTCCATGGGAGTGGCTGATACTGGGGAGAGGTCGGTGGGTGGCACTGGGACGGAGCTGAGGTGGTGGCCACGGCTTTACCTGGTGGGTAGAGCGCTTCCTGGAGGGATGGGAGACCTTGGGAGAAAGGCTGCCTTCACATCAGCACAGCAGCGATTCGAATCCATGTCGGTGCAGCGTTGCTCCATGATGGCGAGTAGTGAAAGCTCCTCCTGCCCTTCAGCGTGAGAGGAGAGATGGGCCGAACGGGTGCATCCTCCACGGGATCCAGGTTTGGTTCCTGCTGACTCCTGAGTATGAGGTAGGATCACACAGGTTGTGGAAATGCTAAGAAGAAATGTACAGTCTGCTGGGAATTCATGGGAGGAAACTTGTGCTGTGAGATCTTGGGATCTTTCAGCCTCAGGTAGGATCTCGGCCTTGTGCAGCGGGGAGAAGCCGTGAGAGACACCCTTGAAGTCCAAGCAGCGCAGGCAGGGGCCTGGTGCAGGGGCAGCCATGCAGTGGAGCTCTGCAGTTGGACTGATGACGCTCGGGAGCCCATCCGCTGGGCTGATTCGTATCCCGAGGGAATTGCCAGAGGGAAAAAAAGCCATGGTGAAGGGGGAAAAGGGGCATCAGCTCGTGGAATGTGAGCCCAGGCAGTTCCACTGTGATGTTAACTGAGCTTTAGAGAAGAATGTCTGCGGTCAGCAGACCTCGCCTCAGGGGGAAGGTCTGCTGTGTTTATGCAGCAGATGGCAACATCGGGTCTGGGAGCATCTAGTGAAGCACTGAACAGGTTTTGTGTTAATGACAGCTAATAAAAATTTGTCTGGTCTCACAAATAAACATAATTTAAATAATTTTTCATTTATTAAAAATGTATTAATTTTAATTAAATTTAATTTCTTAACTATTTATTTAATTTTTAAATAATAATTTACATATTTTCACTGCCTGTTATCTGGCATGTTGAAAAACTCTTTTCCAGTTGCTTGCAGGAACTTCTAGGAAAAGAAGGATAGACAGGAGCCAACTGCCAGGTATGGGAAGCGCTTGCTTAAGACCTGTTAATGCTCATCTTTATCATCATCAACAAGACAGAGCAGAACACCTTATTTCCACGTGCAGGTCACTTTAAAAGTAATTTGAGAATGGATTCTTCTACATAAACAGCTGCATAGACTTTACTCATAAGACACATTCTGTATTAAGCTGTATCCTGCCAAGAGAGGGAACAGTAACGAACCTGCTCCTTTGCACCGGCCGATCCCACCAGCGCGGTGGGCGAGGACTGCACAGCGGGACACAAACCCTCCGGCACCTGGGGCCTTGCCTCAGTGCAGCTTCTGGGTGCAGGCAAATAATAACAATTCGTCTGATTGCTTCCCAGTCTGGATTTAAGGCATGCCTGTTTGTATTGGCTGAGTGTTTACATACCATAAATATAAATGCATTTAGGATGGTTAAAAACAGATCTTGCTCCACTCTGACTCAGGTATTGAAACTGGTTCACAGCCCCAAAGCCATGGCCTGGGCTTGGGCTGACATTGCCACCTTGTGTAACTTCACCCCTCTGCTCCCTTTCCCACCCAGACCTCTCCCCCCAGCCAGCTGCTGAACCCTTTGCTGAGACAATTTGCTAACTTAGTGCAAAGCTTCTTTTCTTGAGCTGATGGGTTGAAACACAGGAGTTTGAGCACTGCAGCTTGTGTGAGATAATCGGGAGGCAATGGCAGGATGAAGGTCTCCCATTTTTGGCAGCAGGAGGCTGTGAGATCAGCTGAGTTGTCCTGGGTAACTGCCACGAGTCATCCCTTGCTAAGAGGTCACCTTCACACTCTGCCTTCCCTAAATTAAGTGCATTTCACTGAAAGAGGTAAGTGGTGCAGGGCGCAGGGGCTGGAATTCAAGGTTCCCTCTTCCCCCAGCTCTGCATGTCAGCAAAAAGGTCTTGGTTTCTGGGCCTGACAACACCCAAGGTCTCTCCGTGATTGCTCATCTCTTAACAGCAGGAATCTCTGGCAGAGCGGTTATGACAGTACGGACTTTGAAATAAATGCTTGGAGGAGGACCTTGCTGTTTGTCTCCCCGCTGTGTTCCCGAGCTCTGCCGATCGGCTGGTCCTCACGTAGGCAGCCAGGAGGGCTGAAGGTAGGATCTTTGCCATACCTGCAGCTCGGTGTGTCTGCGGAACCCGCTGCCACCGTGTATGCAGACGAGGAGTTTGGCAGGCTTGGACTGGTAAAAACAAGGCCAGTTTTGATAGGAGAGGTATTTTTGGCATTACATCTCCTGTGTACCTTGCCTTGCTTGTTTCCCTGAACCCCCAGTGCTACAGAGCACTGTGACACTGTGTGGACAGATACTGCCATGTCAGCACGGGCGTTTTCTACAATGTGTGGGTGTTTGGGAGAACAGGGGTATCTGAAATGTATTATGAATATTCTCTGAAGGTAATTTTATGTGCCTGACATTACACTCCCTGGCAGGAACAAGAAAAGTAGGAGGAAAGGAAACCATAGAGATGAAATAGCTTCAGGGTCCTTCAACAAATGGTGCAGGGAAATGCTTCCCTGCCTCCTGCAAAGCCAGGTTAATAAAGGCCAAACCCTAGAATCAAAGGAACATTAAACCCCCAAGTATTTTGCCTAAAACCACCAAATATTTTGAAGCTGCTCGGGGACACGGAAAGAAACCGCAGCAGATGAGTGGAACTTGCCATGAAAGTGCCAAGAGAAAATGAGGGCTTTGATAAAAGCCAGCTTGATACTTTTTTAACCAATAATTTCTGTTACGCATTTCAGCCTAAGTACTTCTGTGCCGAGTTGCAAGTCAGCCAGGTTCTTAAAGCGCAGCTTTCGTGCAAGTGCAGCTGGACCCTTCTGTGTCAGTGAGGGCAGAGGAGAGGGAGATGGTAGCCTAGCAATGCAGGTGAGTTACTGCGCCGTGGGGCTGCACCCCCGGGTGAGCGAGAGAAGCCAGGGCTGTCTGTGCGGGAGTGTGCTTTAGAGGAGATGCACTGGCGTCTGGACGTTGTCTGACCATGCACAGAGCAAAAATCAAGTGCTTTGCTCCCTAAATGCAATCACGGAGGAAGAGTGAGCAGGTTCCTGCATCGCTGAGATAACGCTTCCGTCTCCTGAGAGGGGGAAGCAGGAAGCTCTATGGAAAAATTGTTTCTTGCACCTTGCCTAAAACTTAATTCAGAATGGCACAGTCCAAGCTAGGGGTTGCTGCAGTTCAGCTTTTTAAGTACTGAAATCTTACATAAATACTTTTTAATATATATAAATAGTTTATATTTTAATATTCTTATATATATTTTATATAAATACTTTTTAAAAATACATTTTAAGTCTGAATCTGAGGGAGCTACACGAGTGGAAACAGCTTGTGGCAGAGGTTACATACCTTGATCAGCACATGGTCGCTCCCTGGGGGCTTCAGTTTCCTCTTTGGTTAAAATGCGAACTGTTCAGGTCTGGCTTCTGCCTGGGGAAGCAGAGTTACCCTTCCCTCCCTGGCACAGCTGTGTCAGCTGTGTAGGCTGGGGGCGGAGGGGAGCAGCCCGAGGCAGGCTCTAATCCCATAAATGCAGTTGGGCCTGAACGCCGAGCATGTTGCGACGGAAGCGGGCGCGCCAGAGCCATGCGGCGTGCGGCAGCCGGCCTTCCTGGCGGGTGTCAGCCTGGCAGGACGGGTCAGAACCGCGGGCGAAGTCTGTCCTTGAAAAGTCTTTCAGGGCAATTTGCAGCATCAATAGGAGCCGTCTCCCCGGGGTGAGAAGCTGTGCTAGGGGGGTTCCCTGCGTGGGTGTGTTTATCCACGCGTCTGGGTGCTGGGGACGCGGCAGGGAGGGTGTGTGTACTCAGCTGAGCTTCTGCTCCCCTTCCATGTCCCTTATCTTCCAGGAGTCTCTGAATTCCCCCCGAGGAAGGGAGACGGCTGCCAGCCTTAATCGCTGTGCGTGCAGAGGCAGAGTGCTCTTGTCTGAGTGCTGCCAGGAGCCGCCCTCTGCCCTTGTTCAAACCAGCTGGAAGAGATGCCCTGAGAGCAAGAAAAAATAAGCAAAGCCATGTCAGCACAGGTGTCCTTCCCCTCCTCGAGCAGCTGGCTCTGCGTGCTGCCTGGAACACTGTTGACAGCGTGCTCTTTCCCTGGCAAACATCCAGACTGCAGCTCGCTGCAGAATCCCTGGTTAACGTGGAATCTCTGGCAATGGGGCGTGAGGACGTGGCTCCAAGAACTTGCTGCCTGGTGCTTTCCTGGGGAGGGAGCAGCCTGTGACTCCTGTTCCCTAAAACAGGCAGAAGGACTCGGTTCTCTGTGTCGGACTGTGGGAGGTCCAAGGGGCTAGCACCAAAAAAGGAAGGAGGCCAGAAGTGCCAGGACTCGGTGAACACAGGACCCAGCTCCTGAGGAGAGAAAATGCTTGGAGAAAGGAGCAGCTTCAGGCTCTGATGGGAGGAACCTCCCTCGATGAAGAGTGAGCAACATAGCTGTGGGGGTCAGCAGCGATTTGGAGGGTCAGCGTCCTCGGCAGCTCGATCCCTCTGCAGCCACAGGTCCCCCTGTTTGGCTCTGGTGCTGATGCTCCACAAGGCGCCCATGATGCCAGCACCACTCAGGGGGGATCTGGTTCCATCCCTTCCCCCCAGGGCCCTGCTGGGATTTGGGGATTTCTGCTGGACACCCAGTGTGCTAGCACCAAAATGCAGCTGGCCTGTACCTGAGCCCCAGGTCCTGATTTTGGGAGAGGTGAAGCCACAGTGCCCAGTGCTGCACGTACTCAGAGCAGCCCCGCATAAAGCGCAGCCTCTGTCTGCTGGGACCCTCTTGCTCTACTCTTGGCATCTCCTGCCTTCCAGGCCACATTTATAGTGCTGCTGATCCAGCTAAACTGGTGTTTAATTGGTGTTGACATAGATGTCAGTGAAAAGAGGTTGTTGCCAAGTACAGCTGCAGCATCAGGCCAGTGCAGTGCTGAACTGGGGGTACTGGTTGCAGGACCCCTAGTTCAGCTCAGCAGTGCACCTGCAGAGCCGTTCTGCCTTGTATCCGCACCCCTCCGCAGGCTGCTGTACCATCTGGAGCTCTTTGGCCGAGTTGGTGGGTACAGTGCGTTTAGCTCTTCAAGGCTAATGGGGAAATGAACACTCAGCTCCGTTCCAGTGTTCCTCTACAACCAGTCAATGTCACCACGAGCTCGCTGGGGATCTCAAATCTGAGTCCATGAGTTTATGTTTCTACGTGCTTTACTGGTCAACAATCCATTGGATTCTCTTTAAAACCACCCTGTATGCACTTAGGATAGCAAAGACCAGCTCAGATCTGTGACATTTCACCCAAACCATGCTGCCAGTGCATCACGGACGGGTACAGCCCTGCCAGTGGCGTCTCTGGACTATGGATGTGTTGTGGTTTAACCCCGGCTGGCAACTAAGCACCACACAGCCCCTCGCTCACTCCCCCACCATGGGATGGAGGGAGAATCAGAAGGGTAAAAGTGAGAAAAACTCATGGGTTGAGATAAAGACAGTTTAATAATTAAAAATAAATTTTAAAAAAATGTAAGGGAAAAAAAAACCAACAGTGAGGAAAATAACAACTAAGAAAAACAAGCGATGCAAAAGAAAGCAATTGCTCACCACCAACTGAGCGATGCCCAGCCAGTCCTCAAGCAACGGCAGCCCCCGCCATCCTCCACCCCTGTTTTATTGCTGAGCACGATGTCGTATGGCCTGGAATATCCCTCTGGGCAGCTGGGGTCAGCTGTCCGGCTGTGTCCCCTCCTAACTTCTCGTGCACCCCAGCCCACGTGCTGGTGGGGCAGCGTGAGGAGCAGAGAAGCCCTTGACACTGTGTGAGCACTGCTCAGCAACAGCTAAAACATCCCTGCGTTATCATCGCTGTTTTTGTCACAAATCCAGAACAGCCCTATACAGGCAACTATGACAAACTGTAACTCTGTCCCAGCCAAAACCAGTACAGGATATGAACTGTTTGCACATTTGCTAACTGCACCAAGGTTTCTTGGTCAAAAGGACCATGCAGCGAAGCATCAGTACAGACAGGAATGTCCACACGCTGGAAACACGAATAGGTTGGCAGACAGTGCTACCACTTGAGCAGGGGAAGAAGGGTAACTTCACAGCGGGAGAGATCCAGCCAAATGGGGGATTTCAGTTACCCGCACAGAAAGAGGCTAACTCTCGTAGCAGGACAGGAGATGGTATATTTTCAGTATCTAAACCAAATTTAGCAGTGGGGAACACAACACTATAGGCTAGGGTCAGCTTACGCCCAGGTAACGAACAGAACCTGAGCCAAGAAGCTTAACCAATACAGGCAATACAGTTATAAAGTCTGACATGGTTTGAGATGGGGGGGTACCAACCAGCACAGCAACACAAAACTGGCAATGCAGAGATGGCACTGTGAACAGGTGAGTAATTCAGAAACCCTTTTAATTGTAAAATAAATAAAAAATAAGTGGGCTTGATAGAGAAGCTGTTTCAGCTTCGACAAACGCCTGATGGAGGTTTGTTACCGCAGACCAGCGGGGAAGCAGGCAGGGAGGAAGTACTGCGCGAAAGCCGAGGCTGAAGTAGCATTTGAAAGGAGCAGGGAAAGGAAGCAGCCCCTGCAATGTGGACTTGCAGAGAACAAAAAAAATAGGGCAGGTAGCCAAGTCCACGCTTGCAGGAGCAGGATTAGAACAGCTGGAAGAGTAAATAATGTAGGATTTAAAAACAGGGAATGTATTTAAGGCCATTAAAAACAGGCTCTTATTTAAGGATTACCTACAAGAAGCCATGCTAATAGCACATTAAGGTTACAAAGTCAAATGATCAAGGTAGAGAATGCCGATATTAAACTTGCTTGTGAAATGTTAATCTCCTGTGCACACACATTCTGCTGCGGTTCTGCTGACTATCACGCAGGAAATCTCGCAAAACAAAAGGATAGCCCAGCCCTTTGGGGTTCCAGTCTGGCAGCTCTTCCACTAATTTTGACACTCCCTGCAGGGGGAAGACCAGGTATGAACAGGGTATAAGCACGTAATTAGGGATACACCTATTGCAGATGTTCAGTCTGGGAGAGGAATGATTCCTTCCCTTGTATGAACTACTCTAGCCACATCTTGTGCACTCCTCGTTCCCATATTTAAGGGTTTTCAGCCCACCTGGAACGTGGAGTGTTTAGTTCAGAAATTAATTCAGCCCTGTCTAGTTGGATAGCTTTCAGCTCTAAATGGAAGATATTTCTTGGCAGTCAGCAAACATTTCCAAAACCCTCATGGAGAATCCGTGTCCTGCCATGGAGGTTTGGCCTGACATCAGTGGATGAAGCTTTTCCACCTGCTGTGCATTCTCCCCAAATTGTTCCTCCCTTTGCTGCCTGCAGCACTTGAGATAAAATGCACAGGTGTGCATGATGGGATAAACATCTCGCACCGCAGCCAGAGCCCAGCGATTTGAGCTGGTTTGTCGCGAGATTCGCAGTGTCCCGCTCAGACCTGCGCGCTCCACGTAGGCGGGTGCAGCTCCGCTTGCACAGCCCCTTCCTTTGCTGGGTGCTACCCCCGCCGCCCTGATGGCAGAGAAGTGCCTGCCTCCGTTCCCCGGCAGGGCTCGTTGATATTCAACTTGCAGAGGAGCTGGAAATCTGCTGTGCCCGTACCTTCTGCCGCAGGGTGATTTGTCTGTACCCTAGGCATGGGGGCAGGGAGAGGTCTACATGTAGCTGCAATGGTTTCCAGTTTTAACTGTTCTAGCGAAACAGAGTGTTCCATTCTGGTTGTCTTCGACTGATTTGCATGATTCATTTAATTCACATCAATACCTTCAGGCAAAAAAGAACACAGCACTGTCTACCCATGCAGCTCTGGGGCTACTGACAATGTGATCCGTAAGGGACATTAGGACCTGAATGGCCAGATGAGCTAGTTCCGGCAGCATGCGACTGCAGTCCGTGCTAAACCAACAAAAATCTCATCACACAGCACAGGCAAGTTCTGTCTTTCCTCATTCTTGCTAGCTAGGCTTTATACAACAGCCTTCCTTACCTGCCACTCCCTTCCCAGTCTACAGAGAAAAAAAGAAGCAAGATCCCTGCTTCTCTTCCCCTGCCACCTCGCCAAAAGGCTAACGAAGGTGCTGCTTTGCGTGATGCCAGGAACCTTGTCCCTCACCAGCCTCTGCGGAGCTGAGAGTGCATTTTGCAACAGCCAAAGGTCGGGGCTGTGCAACAGGAGGCCCATAAAAGTCCACAGCAAGCTGCCCTTGGCAGGGTGTCAGCCCTGTCTCCGAGAGGAGAAGGATTAGACCAGATCAGATGGTCCCAAGTGAATTGCACCCAGTGTTGCAAAGGAAGATAAAACTAAAACACATGAAGGTACCCGTCAAGACAATTTCGAAGGCATTCCTTGTTGGCACAAAAAAATACCTGTTCCTATAACAAAACAGGATCCCAAATCCAGGATGAAATTCTGTGTTACCTTCACAGACCCCAGCAAGGCATTCAGCTACCCGTGGGGAATGGGGCAGCATAAAACAGACAAGCAAAAACCTGCAGCCAGTTGATAGTTCGAGATGAGAAAATGCAGGCTAGTGGTGCAGGAGTTCTCTGAGACAGGAATCTCTGAAGGTGGGGGCAATGTCCTGGGGTAGTGATGCTGTTAACAATGGCCCTCTTCTACATTCTTCCCAAGGCCATTGCTATGGGCCACCACAAGAGAAGTAACGCTGAGCTCAGCAGGCATATGTCTGATCCAGTGTGACTCTTCTGACATTGATGTCCTTAGCAAGTTCCTCACGTGAACAGTCACACCAGGATTAAAAAATATTTATCTAAACCTAATCTCTCATTCTCTGCCACACCACCGAAACAGCCAGGAGACATTAACAATGCAAAGAGGGACTCCACATCAGCGCAACAGCGCAAACATTCAGCCCAGGGCTAATTGCTCCCGTGTCAGCCTGTGACAGATGCACCCGGGATCAGCATGGACGTGGGCCCTCACTTGCAGCAACCCCCTTGTTGTGCACGCGTTGAGGCAATCCATCCCTGCTTTGGAAGGCACCACCCCATCTCACCCTCAGCCTGCTGACAAAGCAGTGACCTCCTGGGGGGCTCTGCGCCGGGAAGGGGCCGTGGTTGTGAAAGATTAACTGCATTACACCTTCCCTTGCTCTGAAACTCAGCCCTGTTCCCGACCCCAGCCGCGTGTTGTCCTGGTGCTCTTTAATCTGACCTGACCAAGAGAAAACCTGAGTGCTCGTTCTTGGAAAAGCAATGAGGAAAGAATGGAAGCAAAGAACGAAAGTACATGGGGTAACACTAGTGCCTGGGAGCTAAGAAAGAAGGAAGGTTTTAGATGACAAACGACACAGGGAGTCATGAGCAGGCGGCCATCAAGGCTGCAGCCAGCCACAGCCAAGCCCCGCTGCAACAGGAGAGGTGAGAGGAGTCACCGGATCCGTCCCTGCTGCTCACCTGGGTTGTGCGATTCACCGTATCAGCAGGTAAAAACCATGTTAAGGGACTGGCTGCTGCAACATGCTGCTTGCTGCTGTGAGCTGCAAGCACTCCACATTCCTTCACCAGCTCCCAGCCAACGTCCGGGGTCAGCTCCAGACCTTGAATTTAATTCAAGAATTGAAATTAATTAATAAAACCAATTATATTAGAGATTGGAAAAGCCATTCAGAGCCACAGAACAAAACCTGTCGCTGAGGAGCAAGGCCCTCACGCTGATAAGAAACGCTTCCAACCCTGGCCTGAAACATCTCACAGAGCGAGGCTGGTGGCCACGGGGTACGACTTCAGCCAGAGCAGGAAAAACTGCACTGCCCAGGGACACGCAGAGTCCCTGTCTGGTCTCACCCGTGTCTGCCCTGTCGCTATGTAGGAATTTGCCAAACAGGCATCTGGCTTTGATTTTTCCGGGCTTCATAAAGGAGCCATTCGGGAGGGAGAGTCTCTCTCCCATGAAGCAGCCAGAGGGGCTGTACGCTTCTGGAGGAGCCAGACATAAAGCTTGGGTGAAGTACACAGGACTGAGGCTGGGTATGTGAAATGGAATGGATTTGCACTCGGAGAGGAGGAGGTGAACCTGAGTAATGAAAAAATGAAGTCTTTGTAAAGCATTGTCCCCTCAGTGATGGAATCTGAACGTTTTAATCCAGCTGTACTCATGCAGTCATCAATCCTCTCACCCAGACGAGTTTCCTGCGACCTGGGAATGAGGAGTCGTCAATCCCTCACTGAAATCTATGCAGCTCGTTGCTGTTGTCCATCCGAGTGCATGGAAATCCCAGGTGATCTCAAAGCCAGCACAGACAGGTAGATAGCACGCAGGCACGGGTTGAGGCTATCACATTTTTAGGAAGTCACTGACAGAAGAGAATGTGCACACATTATTTGTCCAGTGCTTCTGAGAAAGAACAGAAAGCAAGAGCTGCATGGTTGTACCTTCAGAGAAGTTTCATTTAAAACCCTCAAGGATCCCCAGACCTGCTGTGTGGCTACAGAGACTTTATCACAAATCCACAGCAAGCCCAGCATTTTCTGAAAGTATCATATTCACTGAGCACACAATACGCAGCCAAAGCCTGTGCTCTGCTCTGTGGGCCCTGATGGCATTACCAGACACAGAGAAATCCTGGACAAATGTAAAAAATTTGCATACTACATTCAGAAATAACCTCCATCAGGAAAAGAGAACGTGTTCAAGAAACCCTGGATACATCTCAGTCCCTTGGACTTGACGTTATTGTTTAGTCGGACTAAACCAAACACATTTCAGTCCCCAAGAAATGTTTTTCTGGGTATGCAGCAACACAAGCTTCTGTGAGGCCGGGCTACTCCTCGTCAGTGCACCAACGAGGGAAAGGCACACGGAGGCAAACTCGGCTTGAAGCGCCAAACCGTGGTCCCGCTGTCTTGATGCCCCCTTTCATGCCCATGAGAAGCGTGCCGAAGCCCCGTGAATGAACGTTTACTGCAGCTGGCGCAGTGACAGAACAGATTTCAGCTGCCCCAGTGGCTGTGTGAAATTTGACAAAGTGGCATCAAAACTTGATTTTCTCACCAAAGTCTGACAAATGCTTTGCACAGCTGGAGCAGTCCTGGTAAATCCAGATTAGTAGGGTAACACCGCTTTTCAGAGCTGAGGTACATGTCAAAAATCCATTTACCAATAGCTGTTTAGACAAATCAGACCAGATAATTTGCACAGTAGTTAAGTATGTGAAAAGCTCAGTTCAAGCTGGACCAGAGCATACAGTAATACCCCAGCCTGCCCTGAATCTCTGGTTTTGTCAGCTAAGCTGAGAAGAACAGCGACTGCCCTCACAAAATGTGTCTGATCCTTCTAGTTTCATGCTCCTGTAACACTTCTAAAGGAAAATAAAACACTACAGTGTGATTCGGTACCATTGACAATTCAGGGTGTGACCCACTGCAAAACTGCACTGGCGGAGCTGAAAGGATGCTTAGAGCATTGGCAGTGTTATTTCAGGTCAGAGCACTCTAAAAGCATGAATCAAATCTTTCAAACTCCCAATACTGATTTAAAAATCATGAGATTTAAAACAAAATCATTGTGGGCACTTATTTTCCATTCCATAGGCTTTAGAGCTTAGGTTAAACTTTGCTGATTGTTTGAAGATTTTCGTAGTAATTTCGAAGAGCAGAGCCAAATACACCTTTTTGAATGAATGCATGCAATTCTCACAGATTCACCCGATGCCTAAAATGAAAGGAGAAGGAAAAAAGAAAGAGAACACTGAAATATTTCTAATACAATTGCAACATGTGGAAGAATGAAATCCAGTCTGGCCTATTTTCTCTTTTATCCTGCGGCAGAAGGACTCGCAAAGCTGGGTTTGCAAAGGTCTGGTCAGTCACGTGGTGCTGATATTTTTGTTTCCAACTGAGAAGAGCACAACAGATGATAAGAGGAGGAAAAAAGAGAACATTTCACTGCCTTTTTTTCCCCTAAAAAAAAGAACAAAAGAAATTAAAATAATGTGGCTATTTTCCTCTTTCATCTTCCATTAGTAATTGCTGGCTCATGATCACTTCAGCTGTGGTCTTTCCCATCCGAGTATGAACACCTACAGCTGCAGATCTCAGTTCTGCCTGGCTCAGACAACTAGGACTGTCCTGGTCTGCGTTACCAAAGACCTTCACTAAGCAGACTGAGCTAAAGGCGCTTTGCAGCCAAGGTCGTACACCAGGGAAGTTCGGATAAGCAATTAGTATAAAACAAAGGAGATGAAAAAACAGAAAGACAAGTTCTTTCAGGTCTCAGAGCTGACTGGAGCTTATTATGAGAGGTTAGCTGGAACAGGGGTGGGGGTTACTAGAAGTTTAACGTTGGTTGGATTCTTCAAATATAAACCAACTCGATAGCACTAAGCATATAGTTTGTGCTTATTGAGGATTAGATTACATAAAAGCACGAGAATTATTTTTAAAAAACTAATTGCAAAGCTGTATAGACACTGCCGACGTCAACTGGCCTAGCCACTCAGCTCATCGTTCAAAAGAAGGTTTCCATTTCATACTCACAGTATGCTAGCTGACAGGAGCAGGAGGAACTAGATCCTGCTGAAGCTTGCTTCTGCTTACAGGCACTTGCCTCTGTGATCCCTCCCAACCACCCCTCAAGCCCTGGTCAGCCTCCCTCCAGTGTGGAGATGGCCAAATTCTCTAAAGACAGCCAGCTCAGTACTCTTTGATATCTCACCTGGTTTCCAGCCACTTGTTACATTTGGTATCACTCTTCGGAAAAACAAGCATACCAATATTATTTGTGTTTTTTCCCCTTCCTCCATCTCCGTCCTTCTCTCTCGATCATCTGATCCTTGCTTTCTGCAGGACTTTTGCCTTTCTGTTCTTTCAGTAATTCTGCGTGTGCACCCACGCCGGTTTCATTTCCACACCCTCTGTGGAAACGATCACAGTGAAGTCGGTAATAGCAGTAGCAGCATCCTGAGGAGGCTTCAGTTACCGTGCCCTTGAGGTCAGCAGGAGCGAGGGGCTTCACCACTTCCCACTACTCATTCCAGCCGACTGCAGGCGCAGCCGGACATGACTCCACCACACTCCTTTCCAAAGTACCGCTTTTGTTTGGGCTGCTCGTGGGAACGGAGGTCTACGCAGGAAGAGGAAAAAATGATCTACTTTGTTATCGTTTAAGATCGTTCCACATACCTACCCTGCCCTCACCCGCTTAGCTCAGCAGGGGAGGAGCGATTTCCTGGCACCGGCGCCTGTGCTGCCCGTGGCAGGATGGGGCTCCAGCTCCCCAACTTTGCATGCAGACACTGACAGCAGCCACCTCCCAGCCCAGATGTTTAGCAATCTCATGAATATTTCTGTTCATACAACCCTTAGGACACACCACAGGGTCTTTACCCTTTCCATCTAAACACCCAACTTCAGCTGCGGCATTTAAACACCAAAGGCACTCATTTCAGTAGGATCTACGTGGTTTTCCAGACCCGGTTGTTCGGCTTTAGACCCTCTCCACTGTGTGCCTCTATTCCAGCAACAGCTGGTACCGGCATGGTACCAGCACCGTGCTGCCTGGGGACTGCGCAGCGGTGCTGCCCCCACCCTCCTCGGGGGGACGATGTAAAGATTTGCCGGCATCTCCCTCTCCCACCCTCGGGGACGAGCACTCCCAGGAGACCTTTGGGCATCCACGCCGTGACCCCCGCCTCTGCCCTGCACGGCCTGGCAGTGTCCCTGGCTGCTTCACTCGGGCTCGGTGCATGCAGCCAGACCCGGGAGGGCTCTCACCGAAGCCCCTCCGGCCGCAGGCTGAGAGCAGCCCCCCGCTGAGGCCCGGCCTAGGGCTTCCTGGGCTGAGCCCTCAGCCCTCCGCCCGCCTCAGGCCTGGGCCTGCTGGCCGAGAGGTGACTGCCGGGCCTGCCCGCAGCCCCCGGATGGCCAAAGCTGCTCTCCGCCCTCCTTCTCCGCTCCAGCCCGGGCACAGCGACCCCCGCCCGGGGACAGCGGAGCCCGCCCCAGGCCCACAGAGCCCACAGCCGAGCCGACAGCCGCCCGGCTCTGAGGAGGCAGGCTCTGGGCTCCGTTGGCGGGAAGACTAAGCCCCGCCCCCTCCCCGCCCCTGGTTATGAATCAACCAATAGCTAGCGCGAGAAGTGAAATTCATATCCGCGATCCAATGGCGCCCCAGCCGGGCGCGATCCACGAGGCCGCTGCCCGGCCCGATTAGGAGAGCGGGCGGTCTCGACGCTCGGACACCCAATAGCGCCGCGAGGGGGTTACGCCTCCGGGCGAGTCATAGCCAATGACGAAGTCGCGGGGAGCCAGCTGCACCGCCTCCCTCCCTATATAAGGTGGGCCCGGGAAGGGCGCCCGCTTTCGAGGTGCTGCCCAGACCCGTTGCGCGTCTGCCGCTCCCCGCGC
>Ga0065711_1040631_pt1 | contig 16805 bp, 13 predicted proteins | sample Hoacrofraction12_FD_59098 | JGI IMG/M metagenome (GOLD analysis project Ga0065711, IMG submission 59098) | Hoatzin crop microbial communities from Cojedes, Venezuela - Epithelial fraction 12 v2 (version 2) | ecosystem: Host-associated > Birds > Digestive system > Esophagus > Crop | place... | reverse complement strand
TTCGCAAATTCAAAACCGGGAAACAGCTTTACAAATTATCAGAGCGCGGGTCTATGAGAAGATGAAGCTTGATAAGTTGGAGAAGGAAGGGGCAATTCGCCGCTCTAAGATTGGAACCGGTGAAAGAGCGGAGAAGATTCGTACCTATAATTATCCCCAAAATAGAGTGACTGATCATCGAATCTCGCTAACCATCAATCAATTAGATCGCATTATTGAGGGAAAGCTTGATGATGTTGTTAATGCTTTATTAAAGAATCAGGAAGAGGAAAGATTGCTCAATGCCTAGTTATAAGGAGTTGCTTTATCAATTTAAGGAAGCGATTGAAAAGAGCGATTTAGCTTTTAATACGGCTAAATTATATCTTTATGAACTGAGCCTTAAGTCTGATATCAATCTCTATCTTAATTTTGATGAAGAAGCAGACCCTGCCTTAAGCAATGAATTTAAAGAGGGCATGCAGCGCCTTTTAAGGAATGAGCCCTTAGCCTATGTCTTAGGTTATCGCTGGTTCTATGGCTATCGCTTTAAGGTTAATAGCGATGTTTTGATTCCCCGTGATGAGACGGAGGAGTTAGTTGCCTTTATATTAACTAAAAGTGATGAATTTTTTAAGGATAAGAAGGAAATCAAAGCTGTTGATATCGGTACTGGTTCAGGCGCCATCGCCCTCAGCTTAGCTAAGGAAGATAAGCGCTTTGAAATGAGTGCGACTGATATCAGCGAAATGGCTTTGGCGGTCGCTAAAGAAAATGCACAATACTTAGATGTAAGCGTTGATTTTAAAGTTGGTGATATGTTGCAACCTTTAATTGAGAATAAGGAAAGCTATGATATCTTAATCTCTAATCCGCCTTATATACCTCAAAAGGAAGTGATTGCCGATAGCGTTAAAGACTATGAGCCTCATGTTGCCTTATTTGGAGGCAATGACGGTTTGGCTTACTATGAAAAGCTTTTAAGCGAAGCTAGTAAGATTCTTAATGAGAAAGCTTTAATCTTCTTTGAGATGGGTTGGAATCAAGGAGCAGCTATATCTAAAATAGCTGAAAGATATTTTCCTAATTGTCATTATGAAATTAGAAAAGATATCAATGGCAAGGACAGGATGTTTTGCCTGGAAATAAATAGTTAGCTTTCACAATTTCGACACAAAAAAGTGGTTTGATAATAGTGTAATAATTTTTTCATTTACCTATATCCTACAAAAGAGTCTGCTTAAGACTTTTTTGTTTAGGGGCTCTTATGATAGAATTAACTAGCTGAAAAGGGGGATTTTCGATGGCTTATGTGATTTTGTGTGAGTCGACCTGCGACTTGGGAATGACTTATTTTGAGAGAGATGATCTCTTTTATTTACCCTATAAATACGAAATGAACGGATCCCTCTATCCTGATGATTTCGGGCAAACGATCTCGCATCACGACTTCTATCAAATGATGAAGGAGGGCTCAATGCCCACCACTTCCCAATTGACGGGTATCGACTATGAACAATTTTGGTTACCTTTTTTAGAGCAAGGCCACGATATCTTGCATCTAGCGATGAGCTCAGGTATCAGTGGTGCCTGCAACAATGCGCTTTTAATGGCTGCAGAATTGAATGTTAAATATTCAAATCAGATTAAGGTTTTAGATACCTTAAGTGTGGGTTCTGGCTATGGTTTACTAGTGCGTAGAGCGCTTCTTAATAAAGATAGGGGTCTTGATTTAGAAGCCAATTTTGTAGCCTTAGAGGATTTAAAGGGACGAATTGAATGTCGTTTCTTCTCTACTGATTTAAGTGCCTATGTCAGAGGCGGACGCATCTCGAAGGGTGCCGCCTTCATCGCCAGCGGATTAAAAATATGTCCCATTATTCAAGTTGATAAGGAAGGTAAATTAGAGGTAATTGAAAAGATTCGCACCAAGAAGAAAGCGATGCAGGAATGTTTAAGGATTATGGAAGAGCTTGTAGGACTAGATTATTGTGATGAAATTGTTCTCTCTTATTCGGATTGCCTTGAGGATACTAAGGAATTTCAAGCTTTAATTCAAGAAAGATTTCCTCATGTAAGTACCTATAATTATTATGAAATCGGTGCTGTCATCGGCTGTCATACGGGTCCCGGCACCATTGGCTTCTTCGTTATCAGAAATTAAATTTAGATTCTAAAAAGGCGAGAGCCTTTTTAATATAGCCGCTTCTTTTAAGACCATAGCTTAGTAAGAAACAGATTGCACTACACAATAAGGAAATGAGTACCATAGTCAGATTTAAGTAATCGAGATAAAAGAAATTAGTAAAGAAGCTGATGGCGATGATGAAACCGATAGTGATGGCTGTCAAGAGAATAATTCTTAAGGTATTTAGAGGTAGGGATAATTTAAAGACTAATGTCAGCAACAGGATGAAAGTGCTTATCACAAAGATGGTTTGGTAATTATTGATCTTGAAGATACTTAAGATGAGCGCTAATAAACTTAAGGATAAGGCATATGGTAAGCATTCATTTAAGGTTTCTTTGATGAAGCCTTTTTTAACCTTACTTTCGTTAGGTTGTAAGCTTAAGACGAAGGCCGGTAAACCGATGCCAAGAGAGGAGATAAGAGTCAATTGAATTGGTACATAGGGGTAGGCATCAAAGAAAAGGAGGGTAAAGAAGCTCAACATGAAGGAGAAGCAGGTTTTAAAAAGAAATAAGGAAGCTGATTTGGAGATATTGTTCAACACTCGGCGACCTTCATTGACAATATCGGGTAGATGACTAAAATCATCATCCATCAAGACGACATTGGCGATTGATCTTGCGCTGCTGGTGGCACTTAGAAAAGAGATTGAGAAGTCAGCTTGTTTAAGGGCGGGGACATCGTTGACACCATCACCAATCATCCCAACGGTATGTCCTTGAGACTGTAGGGTTTCAATAATCAATTTCTTTTGGGCGGGGTCAAGCCTGCCAAAGCCATCAGCGCTATCCATTTTAGCAATTAAAGCCTTTTCGTCTAAAGCAGAGGCATCATAAAGATGCTTATCTAAATTGAGATTATTTAAGATGGCCTTTAGAGTGGGGAGGCTATCACCGCTGAGGAAATACAATTTGATATCCTGACGCTCTAGATAATTGAGGATCTCCTTCACGTTCTTTCTTAATTCGTAATGTAATAATATCAGGGCTTTTATCCGGTGATTTTCACAGAGACAAAGCACGCGATAATGAGTACTATAGCGTTGAACCAGCTTAGTGATTTCTTCATTTTTTTCACAATCACAGAATTCATAAGAACCTAGTTCATAATAGGCATTGAGATAATAGCCACTGGCCTTTTTAGTATAGGAATTATAGGGTTTAAAGTCTCTGAGGACCAATTTATCCTTTTCTTTGAAATGAGCTAATAAGGCATTGGAAGTGGCATTATTGCTGCCCTTTTGCAGGGCATAGACGATATTGTCAATGTTGTCTTTATCGAACTGGATTATGCGAAAGACTTCTAATTTGTCGGTTGTTAAGGTACCAGTTTTATCTAAGCAGATGACATCGCAGCTGGCGAGATTTTCTAAAGAATATAATTCCTGCACTAAGACCTTCTGATAGCCTAAGCGAACCGCTCCCATACTGAGGGCTAAGGAACTTAAAAGGATGAGTCCTTCAGGCATCATGCCCACTAAGGAGGCCACGGTTAAAAGGATGCTATCCTTTAAGCTTAGCTGGGTAAGAAAATATTGTTTCAAAAAAAGCAATAATCCCAAAGGAACAATGAAGACGGTAACCGTCTTGATGATTTTATCAAGGCTCTCCCGCAAAGGGCTGGCGAGCTGTTTCTCGCGTTTAATGCCTGCGAGTAGTTTTTCGATTTTACTATCATTGATCGCTTTGACTTTGGCTTTTGCACTACCTGATACGATGATGCTGCCAGCATAGACCATCGCACCGGCTTTCTTATCCAGCAATTCGCTCTCACCCGTTAAGAAAGCTTCATCAACCTGAAGGTAGTCCTCTAAGATTTCGCAATCTATCTGCACCTGCTCACCCTGTTGCAGGAGGATGACATCATTAATTTTTAATTGGTCTTTGCCTACATAAGTTAGTTTGTTTTCATTATACAGGGCTATCTTTCCTTGAGCTAAATAGCGTAATTTATCGAGGATTCTTTTGGCCTTGATTTCGCGATATATATTCAGGATGGTATTGATGAAGACGGTAATTATAAATAAGGCATTGCGATAACCCTTAACACTAATTACTAATAAGGCGAGGATGATATTGATTAAATTGAAGAGGGTAAAGATATTCGAAAGTATGATATCGCGATAGGAACGCGTTACATTATTAGTTTTGTCCATGTGTCTATTCTAACATGTTAGAATATTAAACGAGGTGAAGAGATATGAGTTTAACAGCAGGCATTGTCGGTTTACCCAATGTCGGTAAATCAACTTTATTTAATGCGATTACCAATAGCCGTGTTGAAGCGGCAAACTATCCATTTGCGACCATTCAACCTAATGTGGGGGTGGTTGAAGTTAAGGATGAAAGATTAAAGAATTTAAGTCAAATATTTGAACCCGAAAGAACAATCTATACCACTTTTGAATTTCGTGATATTGCGGGTCTTGTCAAAGGTGCCAGCAATGGCGAAGGTTTAGGTAACCAATTTCTAGCTAATATTCGTGATGTCGATGCGATTTGCCATGTGGTGCGCTGCTTCGAGGATAATGACATCCAACATGTCTATGAAAGGGTTGATCCGATTGACGATTTAAATATTATCAATATGGAGCTCATCCTCGCTGATTTAGCTTCAGTAGAGAATCGCTTACCAAAGCTTGAGAAAAGATTGAAGGCTAAGGATAGCGAAGCCCAGAAGGAATATAAAATTCTGCAAGCCATTAACGAGGGTTTAAAGGCCTTTAAATTGATTTCGCAATTGGATTTTACCGATGAAGAAAAAGAGCTTGTAAAGCAGATGCAATTTCTGACCTCGAAGCCTGTCATCTATATTGCCAACATCAAGGAGGATGAAGTCAACGATCCTACCAGTAATCCTCATTTTGTGAAATTGAAGGAATATGTAGCCGCACAAGGTGCTCAGATTGTAGCTATCTCTGCCAAGATTGAAGAGGAATTATCCGATTTAGAGAAAGAGGAAAAGAATGCTTTCCTGAATGAATTAGGTATCGCTAATTCCGGTCTCGATGAATTGATTTTGAGAGCTTATGAAACCTTAGGCTTAAAGACCTTCTTTACCGTTGGTAAGGATGAATGTCGGGGCTGGACCCTTAAGGAGGGGATGAAAGCTCCTCAATGTGCAGGTGTTATCCATACCGACTTTGAAAAGGGCTTCATTAAGGCGGAAGTTTACAGCTATGAAGACTTCATGCAATATCAAAGCGAAGCTAAGTTGAAGGAAGCGGGAAAATTGCGTCTTGAAGGTAAAGAATATGTTGCCCAGGATGGTGACATCATGCATTTCAGGTTTAATGTATGAGGCTCATTGTTGCCTGTAGCGGGGGTGCTGATTCCTTAGCACTACTACATCTTATCCAACAAACTAGACATGAAATAATCGTCGCTCATGTCAACTTTCATCTACGCAAAGAAGCTGAGAAGGAGAGCGAAATTTTAGCTGCCTATTGTCAGGATAAGCAGTTAAGATTCATTCGTTATGACGCCTATTATAAGGGTGGTAATATGGAGGCTTGGGCGCGCACAGAACGCTATCATTTTTTAGCGAAGCTATCTAAGAAGTATGATTGTCAGTATGTCTTGATAGCACATCATCAGGATGATTTATTAGAGACCTATTTAATGCAGAAGGAAAGAAGATTACAGGCAGAAACCTATGGCTTAAATTATAAATTGGTCTATGAAGATGTTATCTTTTTAAGACCTTTATTGAAGTTCAGAAAGGAAGATATCCTTTATTATTGCCAACAATATCATTTACCCTATAGCACTGATTCCAGCAATGAAGATGAAAGATATCATCGCAATCGTATCCGTAAGGAAGTTAATAAATTATCCTTTCCTGAAAGAAAGAAATTGTTGGATGAAATCTATGTCAGGAATGAAAAGGCTAAGGAGATAAGGGAATTCATTAAGGATTATCAAGGGAAGATGCTTAAGGAAAGCCTCTTCTTTAAGACGGGACTTGAAAAGGAAATTATCAGATTATGGTGTCCTCTATCTTTAAGTGAAAGTCATCTTGAGGAAGCGCTTAGACAATTGAAAAGTAAAGAAAAGATTAGCATTCCTTTAGCTCAAGATTATTATCTCTGTCGTGAATATGGCTACATCTATTGTTTTAGAGATACTAAGCATTATGAAATTAAAATTGATAAATCCAATCTTAAATATTTTGAAATAAGTAGTGGTAAACCCCTTTATCTAAGTGAAAGCGATTTTCCCTTAATCTTGAGAAACGCAAGGGAAGGCGACAACATTCAATTAGCCTTCGGCCATAAGAAGCTCAATCGCTACTTCATCGATAGTAAAATTTATACCTGCCAGCGCAAAAGTTGGCCTGTTTTAGTAAATAAAAATGATGAAGTCATCTTCGTACAGGGCATCGGTGCCGATATAAAACACCAGGCTGGTACTAACGGTTACCATCTCGATTTTGAAACCTTCAAGCTGAAAATCAATAAATATCATAGCTAAATATCTATATATCAACCTAGGACATTTTCTATTTGGAAACACTGAGACAATATCATATTGGAATTACATCATAGCTAAATATTTGCATTTGTAGGCTATCTGTCGCTATAATTAGGTGTTTTGTCTCGTATCCTGAATAAAGCAATAGTGCCACTTGCGTCCAATAAAAAGAATGCCTTAGCACTCAAAGGAAAGAAGGCAGCCCCATTAAAGAAACAGAGCAGTGCTTTTGTTGCCTCTTTTCAAAAGAGCTTGCAGGACATCGATTTAACGCAGATGACCTCAACCTTTAAGCTGACTTTAGATAATGGTATGGAAGCTACGAAGAAGGGCTTTAATAAGCTTTATAGCGGGACAGTTGATGTTACTAATAATTTGAAGCAGAAGGTTTCCGATTTGCATTTAGCACCTTTACCCTTTATTTCTAATAAAGTGCTCAAATATATTAAATATGCTTTGGTGGCAGTCTTTATTGGCTTATGCTTCTTCGTCTATACGCTTCATAGTCAATTACGTAATCGCCAAGCTTCATATCAGGAATTATTAAATAAGGTCTATTATAAATTTAATAATGTGCAGCAGAGCTATGAATACGGAGAAGGCGTCCTCAATACCTTAGATTTTTTAAGTGAATATGGGGGCGAAGTCAGCGTCGATGTTGCTCAAATCGATTTAAGTCAGGTGGGCAGTCAAATCGTTACCTACAATTTCACGGCAAGTGATATCTATAATCAGATAGTTAATAAGAGTACGGGGCTTCAAATCAGCGTTCGTGATACTAAGAAGCCGAAGATTGAACTCAATGAAGAAGAGGTTAAGATCTTTAAGGGTGATGAATATGACATTAAAGACAATATTAAAAATGTCAGTGATGAGGTTGAAGGTAAATTAACCTATTTACAGAAGCGGCCCGATAAGAAAAATGAGGGAACTTTACTTTATGATAAGGGCTGGTATGTGATTGAAGGTGATTATAAGCTTGAAGAAGCAGGTACCTATACGATTAAGGTCTATAGTGAAGATAATCATGGCAATAGTAGCACTAAGGAATTCAAATTAGTGGTGCAGGCTGCTAAATATGAATATTCGCAGATTTCTTCAGCGCAAGCGGAAGCCAATTACAATACTATCTATAATTATCTAAGCGGAATTGGCTTCAATAAGGCTGCGGCTGTGGGTATTTTAGCTAATGCCCGCATTGAGTCTGGCTTTAATCCCACTGCTTATAATTCCGCTGGCTATTATGGTCTCTTCCAATGGGGTGGCGGACGCTTAACTAACCTCGAGTCCTGGTGTAAAACAAATAACCTCGACCATACAACGGTCGAGGGGCAGATTCGTTTCATGATGCATGAATTAGGATCGATGAGCTTATATAATGAGTTATTGAGTGTTGAAGATTCTGTTAGCGGTGCCGCTAATGCGGGCTATCTCTTCCGTACTAAATTTGAGCGTTCGGCAGGACTTGATAATGTCGAAGAGATAGCGCGCAGCTTCTATACTTATCGTTAGTTGTTGCAGCTACCGATAAAAAGAATTGAATCATCAGCCCCACATAACATGAAGATAAAGGGGCGATTTAAGTTAAATTCAATGATTTCGCTAATAGGTTCGAGAGCGGTTGTTGTTAGGAGGGAAACGGTGAAGGCTGCTGCACTGACACCTTCCTCATCAGCTAATAAGCGGGCATCGTGTCTGATTGAGCTCAGCGTTAAAGACATCTCGCTGATGGGACTGAAATCAGCACTATCACTGAAGGCTTTTTGAATACCCAATTCCTTTAAGGTACTACTTAGTTCGTAGGAAGCAGTGATATCAAGTTTGGGCATACTCAATTTAACCATTGGATAGCTTGTCTTCTCATAGATGGCATTATGACGTAAGATTGTTAGATCATTATTAGCTACTAAGGTATTTAATTCGATACCTTCATTAGGTAAAATCAACCATAATTTAGTATTGTCTTGTAAACTCAAACTGACGGCTTGATAGTCCTGATCCTGGTAATAACTCTGCTTCTTTTCAAGATGCAGCATCTCCTTTTGAACTTCACCACTACTACCATAGAAGGTTTCATTGGTATTATATGAAGGATTGAATTCATTGACCCAGGCCGCCTTATAGTAGATGGTGGTTGCCAAGGCTAAAAGGGTGGAGCTATCGAGGCTGACGCTCGCGATATTATCTTCTAATAGACCACCGGTATTTTCATTTAACCAATTCTGAAGGTCTTTGTTGAACTCAGCACTACCCATCTCACCAATATAGGATGAGGCATAATAGTTACTTGCTAAGTCCTTTAAGAAATCATTTTTATAAGAGCCTTCCTGATTTAACCACAGTGAGTTAGCTAATTGTTGACTCAGTAGGGGACTATCATAATTATTGGCCTCCCATAAGGTCTTAAAATCAAAACTACCAATTAAATTCTCAATTTCCCTTTTGGTCTCACTGTCGCTACATTGAGCTAGTAAGTTTAAGGCAAAATAGATATTTAAGGGTGAAAATAATTCATTCTTTTCGTTGTCCTTAAAGAAGGAATTGATGAGCTTATGGTAGTAATTATCGAGCTCACTTTGTTTCTCAATACTTTTATTGACGGCTTCACGATGTGCTATCTCACGCTGGCTATAAGTATCGCTATAGAGATATTCATCCTCCTTACCTTCATAATCGGCACGGTAATCGACAACCTCCGCCTTAATCACTTGATTCTGATTCACGCTTCCTCCTTTTCCTGAGCTGCAGGAACATAAACATAGGCTTAAAAAAATTAGTGCTATTTTTTTAGATGACATAAATAATTCCTTTCATATTTATATTTTAGCAAACTCCTTAAGCCAATATGATAATATAAAGTCGAAATGAACAAATTATTATTAATTTCAACAGGAGGCACCATTGCCTCCAGTGCTAGTGAATATGGTTTGAGCCCAACCTTAAGTGCAAGTGAGATGTTAGAACTTATACCTGAAGTTAAAGGAATGGCCCAGATTGATATCATCAATCTCTTGCGTTTGGATTCAACCAATATTCAACCGGAACATTGGCTTTTAATGGCTCAGACAATTAAGGATAATTATGAAAGGTATGATGGCTTTTTGATTACTCATGGTACCGATACAATGGCTTATAGTGCCGCTGCTTTGTCCTATTTAATTCAGGATAGCGATAAGCCGATTATCTTCACCGGGGCCCAAAAACCCTTAGTGGAACAATTCAGCGATGCTAGAAAGAATTTAGCTGACAGTATTCGCTATCTCTGTAAAGGGAAAGCAAAGGGGGTCTTCATCCTCTTTGATGGTAAATTAATCTTAGGAACCAGAGCCCGCAAGGTCCGCTCCAAAAGCTTTGCGGCCTTTGAATCGATCAATTATCCACCCTTAGCCTATATTGATGAAAAAAGAATTATCGATTATTACCTCAAAAACAAAGAAGAAAGACAGGTTAAATTTTATGATAAATTGAGCGACAAGGTCTTTCTGCTTAAGCTTTTACCGGGGATTGAGCCCGATATCCTGGAATATTTAGGAGAGCGCTATGACATCATCATCCTAGAGACTTATGGAGTCGGTGGGGTGCCCTTCGATGATCGGCGTAACTTAACTAAGGTTTTATCTAAATTGAGTGAAGAAAATAAAATCTTTGTGATAGCCACTCAGGTGGCGCATGAAGGCAGCGATGCTGAGGTCTACGAAGTAGGTGCTCGGATTCTGCATGATTACAACGTCTTACAGGCCTACGATATGACCATCGAAGCTTTAAGCACCAAATTGATGTGGCTCCATGCCTACTATGATAATTTTGAAGATATCAAGAAATATTTCTATCAAGAGATTGCGAGTGATATCTTCGTCTCCAATTAAATAAATGAAAACCACGCTTCTGCGTGGTTATTCTTTAAGTGGTGCCGACACCGAGAATCGGACTCAGGATTCAACATTACCATTGTTGCGTATTACCACTATACTATGTCGGCGCTTATTTATATTACTTGAAAGCGAACAAAAAATAAAGCTTTTTTATAATTAAATTGTAAAAAGATATTTACTTTTAGCGCCAACGAAGGCACCTAGATAGTCGCTAGGTGCCTTACTGAGCTTGTTTTTGAGCCTTTTTGATGGTCTTCTTCATCAAATCCTTAACGATTTGGGATTTAACTAAACCTAATTGTTTGCAGGCAGCATTGAACTCTTCCACGAATTCCTTCTTGTAGCAGAAGTTGATCTGCTTCATGTTTTTACGACTCCATTCGTAAACATAACGGCTTTGGGAAGTGCTCTTTTTCTTTGTTTTTGGCATTTTAATTCCCTCCTTTGCCTTAATAATAATATATTTATGTGAATAATTGTTAAAAATTATCAACATTTATATATGGATAAACGAATATTTATGTGGATTGTTCATTTGATATGTGGAAAATAGAGCTATTTGAAGGCTTTTGGTATAATTTTAAGCGTGAGGAAGAATGATGAAAAAATTATTAACAGGTTTCTTATTTAGTATATTGATTTTTCTAATAGTCGCTTGTCAGAAGGAAGTAGTGAGGGAAGTGACGCCCAACCTACCCTGGCAGGACAATCTCTTAAAAGCTAATTATTATCAGATTTCAAGGCGTAACATTTTTAAAGATGAGGATGAAGAGCCTAAACAAAAAATGATTGCAGTCTTAAAGGAATTAAAATTTGCGGAATTCCTGAATCTTGATGATGATACCAAACAGAAGGATTTTAAATTATATCTTGTCTTCTTTAAGGATGCCTTTAGTGATGAGACTAAGGAATTCTTATTGGCGCAGTTGAAAAAATATGATGCCGAAGGCTTCTTTCTCATCATTGACAGCAATAATAAATATATCCGCTACCAAAGCAAGGATGATTCCTTGCTGGAAGATGGTTATTATACGATTGCGGAAAAGAAGCTTTATTATAGTGCTTTTAAGGAATATCAGCCCGAAGATAAGGATGTCATCAGTGTTCCTATAAAGGATAATTATGTGATTGTCAATGAGAAGGAAGACGAAGACAATAAAGAAGTTATCAATAATGACCAAGGCCAAAGGAAGGAAGACAAGAAGCGGGATGATGATTATGACGACAAGGAAGACGATGATAAAGGGAATGAGGGTCGCGATATCTATGATAATTTGGATTATTGTCGCGATCGGGGTTGTAAGCTGTTAAGCGGCACTACCACTGTTAGTATCCCTTATTCTTCTGTGCAACAGCGTTTCTGGACTATTTCAGGTACTCTAGAGGATATTGTCGCACAATATCATCGCACTATCGATAAGAATGGTCATTATTCAAAGATTCGTGCCTATTATTATGGTTCTAAGGAGACCACCGTTATCGATGACTTGTGCCGCTATGAATATCAGGTAGCCACGGAGATTGACCCCACTAAATATAATTGTTCCAAAGAGGGTCTCGAGGATATCTTAGAGCGCTCGAGAACAGTCCCTGAATCCTATACAGTCTATTATTATAAAGATTATAAGAGTACACTTGAAGACTTTATTAATAAGCTTGATGGGGGTAATGGCAAATATTGGAAATATGGTAGCGAGATGAAGACCAATCATGTGCGCTATTGCGATTTGAGCGATATTGAATGCTTAAGCGAAGATTTACCGGAACCGGAAGCTGATTATTGATGCCAACACCGTTGGCATTTTTTTATGCAAGCGGATTGACAATTCGCATTGACTGACTATAATTGTTATGTGGTTAACAGTTAACTCGTTAACAATTAGGAAGGAGATACGTGATGTGTAATGATAAACAAGATATCGGAATGCAATTAAGGATTATCCATAATTTAATCAAAAAGAATTTAGATAGTAAGGCTTCCAAGCTTTTGCCAGCGGGAACCGGAACGACAATTAAATATCTGCTTTATATCAATGGCAAGAGCTGTGAAGGAGTTTGCGTACACCAATATGATTTGGAAAGGGAATTTGAAGTTTCCCGGGCCGCTGTCTCTAAAGCTTTAAGCTTATTAGAAGCCAAGGGGATGATTGAAAGGGGCAGCGTCAATAACGATGCCCGCCTTAAGTGTTTGACTTTAACTCAAGAGGCCAAGGACTTGTTGCAACCGTTGGAAACTAATTTAAGAAATACCGAAAACAAATTATTGAAAGGTTTTGATGTAGCCGAAATTAAGACCTTAGAAAGCTATTTAGAACGTTTGATAAAGAATATGATGGAGGAAGACGATGCTTAAAACAATTATTAGTAATATTAAAGAATATAAAAGTAGTGCTCTTAAAGCGCCATTATTTATGGTGGGCGAGGTTCTGATTGAATGTCTGATTCCCTTAGTGATGGCGGGTTTGATTGACCATATGGAAGATAATAATTTAAAGATTATTCTCGACTACGGTTTGATTTTGATTGTCTTATCAACCTTATCCTTAATCTGTGGTAAGAAGTCAGGCGAAGCAGCAGCCAGCGCTTCCAGTGGTCTGGCTAAGAATTTAAGAAAGAGCCTTTTCTATCAGATTCAGGACTTTGCCTTTGCGGACATTGATAAATTTTCAACTTCTTCATTGGTGACACGCATGACAACCGATGTCAGCAATGTCCAAAATGCCTTCGGAATGATTATTAGAATGGCGGTTAGAGCACCCTTGATGTGTATCATCTCCGTCATCATGTCCTTTAGGATCTCTGCTAAGATGTCTTTAATCTTCTTAGCCTTGATTCCAGTTTTAGCGATCGCCTTATTCGCAATTGCGATTAAGGTGGGGCCGATCTTCAAAAGAATCTTTAAGCGTTATGATGCGATGAATAATACCGTTCAAGAGAATGTCAGCGGCGTCAGAGTGGTCAAATCCTTTGTGCGTGAAGATTATGAAATTGAGAAATTTAAGAAGGCATCGGAAGAGGTTAGAAATGACTTTAGCAATGTTGAAAAGATCCTAGCCTTAAATACCCCAATTATGACCTTCTGCATCTATATTGCGATTTTACTAGTGAGCTATCTTGGGGCTTTAACGATCATCAATAGTTCCGGTAGCTCGTTGACGACAGGTGAATTATCATCCTTAATCAATTATGGGGTGCAGATTCTTTCGAGCCTAATGATGTTGTCATTTATCTTCGTAATGCTTTCGATGTCGGTGGAATCGGCTCAAAGAATCAGCGAAGTGCTCAATTATGAAAGTACCTTAACCAGTCCTGAAAATGGCTTACAGGAAATGAAAGATGCCAGTATCGATTTTGAAAAGGTCAGCTTCCGCTATAAGGAGGAAGCGAGTAAGAATGCCTTAAATAATATTAATTTACACATTCCTTCCGGTAGTACCGTCGGTATTATCGGTGCTACCGGTTCCTCTAAGACAACGCTTATTCAACTGATACCCCGTTTATATGATGTCAGCAGCGGCGAGCTTAAGGTAGGTGGTGTCAATGTAAAGGATTATGATTTGGATTATTTAAGGGAGCAGGTGGCTATCGTTTTACAGAAGAATATCCTCTTCAGTGGTACGATTAATGAAAATTTACGCTGGGGCAATAAGGAAGCAAGTCAAGAGGAGATTATTGAAGCCTGTCAGATTGCTCAAGCGAGTGAATTTATCGAGCAATTCCCTGATAAATATGAAACACAAATTAGTCAAGGTGGAACCAATGTCTCCGGTGGTCAGAAACAAAGATTATGTATTGCACGTGCTTTATTGCGAAAGCCTAAAATCTTAATCTTTGATGATAGTACCTCCGCTGTCGACACCAAAACCGATGCTTTGATTCGTCAGGGCTTAGCAACTAAGATTCCCGATACCACTAAAATTATCATCGCCCAGCGTTTAGCTTCGGTGCAGGATGCTGATTTGATTATCGTCTTAAATGAGGGCGAGATTGTTGAGCAGGGTAATCATGAGAGCCTGCTGGCAGAAAATGGTATCTATAAGGAAATCTATGATTCTCAAAATAAGATGCAGGAGGAGAAAAGTAATGAAGCGTAATTTTGATTTGAATACCTTGAAGCGATTAATTAAATTTCTTTTTACAAATTATAAAGGCTACCTATTTATTATTATCTGCTGTATTATCATCAATGCCTTGTCTTCGGTGGCAGCTACCGCCTTCCTACAACAGCTGATTGATAGCTGCATCACGCCTGGTATCGAAGGTGGCTTTGAGGGCATTGAAGCTGAATTTATACGCATCTTAAGCACGATGGCCCTAATCTATGTGGTAGGGGTCTTCTGCAGCTTCCTCTATACCAGATTACTAGCTAATGTTACCCAGGGTACCTTGAAGAAGTTAAGGGATGCAATGTATACCAAGATGCAGAAATTACCGATCAGCTACTTCGATACCCATGCCCATGGCGATATCATGAGTACCTATACTAATGATACCGATGCCCTGCGTCAGTTTGTCGGGCAGTCCTTACCCTCATTGATCTCATCGCTGTTGACGATTACTTCCATCGTGGTGATGATGTTGTACTACAGCTTATGGTTGAGCTTAGTGGTTGCCTTATTTATTTTCATCATGTTGCAGGTGACGGGTAGCATCGGCTCTAAGAGCTCACAGTTCATGTTGCAGCAACAACAATCCCTCGCTAAGGAAGAAGGCTTCATCGAAGAGATGATGAACGGCTTAAAGGTCGTCAAGGTCTTTACCCACGAAGCAGGAGCGAAGGCTGATTTCGATCAGATTAATGAACAATTATTTAATGATAGCGAAAGTGCTAATCGCTTCGGTAATGTCTTACAGCCAATTCTAAATAATGTCGGTAATTTGATGTATGTCACCTTATCCCTAATTGGGGGTCTACTTGTTTATTTCAAGGTTTATAATATTTCCTTATCATTATCAGGAACTATCAGTATCGGGGTTATCGTCTCCTTCTTATCGATGGCCAGACAATTATCCCAAACTTTAGGTCAATTCTCTTCACAGATGGCGATGATTGCCATGGGTATCGCTGGTTCAACCCGTGTCTTCGCTTTAATCGATGAAGAGGTTGAAGCTGATGAAGGTTATGTGGAACTAGTAAATGCCTGCGTTGATGAAGGCGGTAATTATTCACAATGTGATAAGAAAACCGGTCTCTGGGCGTGGAAGCATCCGCATCATAAGGATGGTTCAATTACCTATACACCTTTAAAGGGTGACATCGTGATGGATCATGTGGATTTCAGCTACGATGGCCAGAAGCAGGTCTTAAATGATATTAGCTTATATGCCAAACCTGGTCAGAAGATTGCCTTTGTAGGTGCTACCGGTGCTGGTAAGACAACCATCACCAATCTCATCAATCGCTTCTATGATATCGATGATGGTAAGATTCGCTACGATGGTATCAATATCAATAAGATTAAAAAGAGTGATTTGCGTAAGTCTTTAGGCATCGTCTTACAGGATGTCAATCTCTTTACGGGTACGGTTATGGATAATATCCGTTACGGAAGACTCGATGCCACGGATGAAGAATGTATTGCGGCTGCCAAATTAGCGAATGCGGATGGCTTTATTTCCAGATTGCCTGATGGTTATCAGACTTTATTGGCTAATAATGGGGCTGCGCTATCTCAAGGTCAGAGACAGTTGATATCGATTGCCAGGGCGGCGGTCGCTGATCCGCCGGTCATGATTTTAGATGAGGCGACCTCTTCCATTGACACCCGCACTGAAGCCTTAGTACAGAAGGGAATGGATAACTTGATGAAGGGGCGAACGGTCTTCGTCATCGCTCACCGTTTATCGACAGTTAGAAATAGTGATGCCATCATGGTTTTAGATCACGGTGCCATCATCGAACGCGGTGATCATGATGATTTATTAGCCCAGAAGGGTGTCTATTATCGACTCTATACCGGTGCCTTTGAACTGGAGTAGCTGGCAGTATCTTAGCGAAGCACAGCTATAAATTAAGTAGCTATTTATGGTAAAATATTTACTATCCATGGAGGCTTTTTATGCATAGGGATCTTAAAGAAATTTTGATTACACATGAGCAGATTGTCGAGCGCTGTGAAAGCTTAGCGCAGGAAATTGCTGCTGATTATGGTGAGAAATTACCGATGTTAGTGAGCTTATTGAAGGGCTCAGTACCTTTTTTAGCGGAGCTAATTAAACATATCGATGTTGATGTCACTGTCGATTATATGGCCGTCAGCTCCTACGAAGGAACCGAGTCGACCGGTAAAA
>Ga0065711_1040625_pt1 | contig 16805 bp, 8 predicted proteins | sample Hoacrofraction12_FD_59098 | JGI IMG/M metagenome (GOLD analysis project Ga0065711, IMG submission 59098) | Hoatzin crop microbial communities from Cojedes, Venezuela - Epithelial fraction 12 v2 (version 2) | ecosystem: Host-associated > Birds > Digestive system > Esophagus > Crop | place... | reverse complement strand
AATTTTTTTTTTTTTTTTTTTAATGTGGATGAGCACTTGGTAACATGTCAGTCTGAAGAAAAGTATCCTGTAACAGAAATGTTTTACTTTTTCACTGTTACAAGGTGGAGAGGTAGTAACAAATGTGTCTGAAGAGAACTTGTCATCTTTAAATATGTCTTGTTGCAAACAGGGTGGGAAAGTTTGTTGAGAAGATGGTTGTAAGAAATATGTCCTCTGGATTCTTCAAGCAACTGTGATCACTACTAATTCAAATTTTGTCCTGAATATCGCATGTGTAATACGCTGATGGTTGTTGCTTGTTCTAGGGAACATGCAAAAGGCTTATGTTGTGTAGGCATGAAGTCCTGCTGAAAGACTACAGATACTGTAAAATTAAGTTCTGTGTCTACTGATTGCCTCAGAAACACATGAAATGATTTATTTAGTTACAGAATTAAATTCTCATACCTACACATGCAATCTATAGTATTTTACTCGGTCTGAAAACCATTAATTGTTTAGGGGTTGGCTGTAGGAATGATTGCATCTTCCTGCCATGGTGAATGAGGCCAGCTAGCACTATTAGCTAGTTTTCTCTTAATCTGAGTAGATGCAGGGTTTGTCACTGAAGGCCTTTTACTTTAGTGTTTGTATTTTCAAGTGGTATGCTGAAGTAAGGTGTTGCTAATCTGTCTTGGTGAGGTTTGGTTTTGAAAATATTTATTTGTAGGTCTTCGTCTGAACTTTTGTGACCAAAATAAGGCAAGCTGTGAAATGTTTTATGATTAATGTGTACAGTTTGAGGAGATTATTGTTTTGGCACTTATAATTACGCTTAAATAACAGGCGTATGAAAGGTAAGGTAAAAGAAAGGGTAAAGATCCAGGAATGGAAAACCTAAGATGACAAGGGAAAAAGAATTAAGGGAAAAGACTAACTTGCTGCGCTTTTGCTAGAAATGCTCCTGAGTTTGTTTATGAACTCCCAGATTCTCAAACACTATAGGCTTAGTTGAAAAACACATTTTAAAAGTAACTTTCTTTTTTAGTGATTTGTGTTTATGTATTTATGTTTTTCAGACTCTCAGTGTGCAGTCTTCAACAAATGGTCAGTTCGTCTCTCCCAGTGATATTCAGTTGAAATGTAATTATTGCAAAAGTTCTTTTTGTTCAAAGCCAGAAGTACTGGAATGGGAGGTAAGGGGGTTTTGGTGTTATTTTGGAATGATGAAGTGTTAAAAGTTTAAACCTGTAACTCAAATACAGTTTTTCTAGATCGCTAATTGCCGCTTGAAAAATTGAATTTGTAAGATCTGCCTGGTTCTGTAGAATATCATTTAACTTCCATATGGATAAAAGCAGAATTCTTTGTTCATAAAGAACAACTAAAAAGTATCTGGAGTTTAAAGAAAAATGTGATATCTCAGATCAGCTGTAAGTTTGAAATCTGCTTTCATCTTCAGCTATTGTATGACTGTAGATATAATAGACCATTGTTACACTTCTCTATGAACTGAGAGAAGTATCTGAAGAGGATATTCTAAGATTGATTGGCATGTTTTCTGTTTTGTATTTTCATAGGAAATGAGACGTATTTATAGCACTCAGTGTCACCTTGAGTGAGAATTGTTAATTTTTAGCATTAGAAGTCATACCCTCATTGTGTGTTTATACTTCTGTTTACTTTGCATGTTAAAGTTGTGTCGTAATAGCACACTTCTTTAAAGTTGCACTCTCCAGATCTTAAGATTTTATCCATTAACCCTGTTTGTGATGCTTTGCAACTTTGAATTTAGAACAAAGTGTATCAGTTCTGCAGCAGAGCATGTTCTGATGATTATAAGAAACTGCACTGCATAGTTACATACTGTGAATACTGTCAAGAAGAGAAAACGCTGCATGAGACGGTGAATTTCTCTGGCATCAAAAGACCATTTTGTAGTGAAGGTATGTATGTATTTGGTTTTTTTATAAGGTATCAGTCATTGTAGTTTTACTGCAGTTGACTTACTGTGTTAATATTCAGTGTTAAAATTTGAGATAAAAACTCATTCTGTTGTACTTGAGGCTGAGACAGAAGTTTCTTCACTATTACTAATGAAGTGCATGTACCTGTTATTATTAGTGCATGTACTGTTAATTTATCTGAGCTGCATTTATGGTCTTTTGTTGAGTTTTTCACCACTTACTCCCGGTAAAGGAAGAGTGGGCAACACTCTTAAGTGTGTGTTTATGTGTAAATACATATATACATATGTATACACATGCATATATACATATACACAAAAAATTACACAGAAATTGTTTTTCTGAAGTTAGTACAGCAGAGCCTATACCAACACTAACTGCATTGAGGAATACCAAGTTTTCTCTTTGTTCGGTATTTTCAAAATCTAATGTAACTGTGGAAATTCTTTCTGTATGGGCTTAGAATGGTTATTCAAGCAATAAACTGAATGATGTCTGTTGATGTATGTCAATTACTGTCATTATAATCTTCCTGACTAACGATTTGGATTTTCAATAAGAAAACAAACTAAAAAGGAGGTATAATGGGCACAGGATTCTTTCAAGTTGCGTTAAAATATTGATTGTTTTAATAGAAACAGCAAAATACAGTCTCAGCAACAACCTATCCTTTTCACTTCTGGTGAGCTGTCCTTTGATACTGATATTTAATCCTGTTCTTAGAAGTTAAACTATGAGTTTGGATGACCTATCTTTGGAGGATATAGTGAATATTGTTTTTCGTGAGTTATAATAATAACGCTTTCACTATCATGTGATAAACCTTGCTGAAGAGTCTCTGCTTCCAAGCAGGTTAAACAGCAGATGTGCCAATTTACTGTAGCAGGATCCGGTTAAGCTGGAGAGGGGTGGAGTGTGGGGCTGGAGACTGCCTTCCCTCTATGCTGTTCTCTTATAGCTCTGGACTCTGCAGTCCTTGGTTTCTGATGAAGGGAGTTTCTTTGCCATCATTACTTTCTTCTTGTGTTCTGGACTGCAAAGTGATAGCTGGAGAGGGAAAAGGACAAAGCAAAGACCAGTTTTACAGTGTATTGTTGCAGTGCTCAGTAACATCTAGCTAGAAATTGCTTCTGTGAATAAAACAATTCCACAGAATATATTCAAACACAAGAGAAAACTTTTTTTGGTGTGGAGATTACAGTATATGCTGGTATTACTGTGAATATTCATGACTCCCTCATTTATAAGCCTGGTGACTGTCATGACAAAATCAGTAAGATTGATAATGCGAGCTATGCCATGTTGTTACTTCAGTCGATATATTTCTGTATGAGGAGGCTTGAAATAAGTAAGGACTTGTATTTCCTATTGGAAATTTTGAGGAAGGAAAGAAATGAAAACATTCTCTCCTACATATGAATATGGTTACTAAATGGGGAGAATCCATTGCTGGATGTCTTGGTGTGGGTCCTGAGTTTGCGTGTGTTGGACTGTCAGCTTGAGAGCAAAGATGATCTTTGTGGGGATGAATATGCCAAATGTTAGCATTAAAACAAGTTTATGGGCTTTCTGTGGTGATCTGTGGGACCTTATAAATGCCTATAAATATCTTAAGGGTGGGTGTCAGGAGGATGGGGCCAAACTCTTTTCAGTGGTGCCCAGTGACAGGACAAGGGGCAACAGGCACAAACTGAAGCATAGGAAGTTGCATCTGAACATGAGGAAGAACTTCTTCACTCTGAGGGTGATGGAGCACTGGAACAGGTTGCCCAGGGAGGTTGGTTGTGGAGTCTCCTTCTCTGGAGATATTCAAGACCTGCCTGGACGCGGTCCTGTGCAGCCTGCTGTAGATGACCCTGCTTCGGCAGGGGCGTTGAGCAAAATGACCCACAGAGGTCTCTTCCAACCCCTAACATTCTATGATTCTATGGTCTGAACCACTGAGTAATAGGAAGAAGGTAGTAAAAAGCACCATTAAGTAGAATGTAACTTGTTTAAATATGGCACATGTCTGCTAGCTGTAGCTTAGGTCTACTTTGTGGTCCATATGAAAAAAGCCATCTGTGTAAATAATGAAAATATACTGCTGGCCTGGACAGAAGCTCTGTAGAAACAGCCTAGACCCTGTATTTTAAAGGAAAACAAACAGTTGTCATTGATTCCTGCAGAAACAGTGGAATCCAAGAGTTAACAGTGTTTAAATCTGACATGGGGAGGAGAGGGCCAGGCCTTTAGATGGACTGAGTGGAGGTTAGCAAATAGAAGTTCCATGATCAGAGGTGATAGATTTCTGTTCCCCTTTTCCCAGGCATCCAAACACCACCAGTTTTTCCTTGATGTCATAGCCTTTTTCGAGAAAGATGTCCAACTGTTTGTAAAGTAGAAAAACTAGTAGATGTACCAAATAAACTTGTTGGATATGGAGACCATGCTGGTTTTGATATTGCAAAGTGTTAAACTTCAACAACATAGATTATTGTGTTGACCATGCAATTATTCTTCACCAGAAGACAAAGTATTACGATTTAAGAAGAAATAACCTAAGGTGCTCAGTCACAAAAGTTATTGGCATTTTTGGAAGAAATTGAATTCTCAAGGGAAAATACTGGAAAATGTCGGGTGTGTATTTATAAAAGAAGCCTTCTAGATAAAATTAAGAGAAGTTAAACAGGTGTTGAAATTTCTGCAAGAGTGGTAATTTGTGTGTCTTCAAGCAAATGGATGGGAAAGCGTGTATAAGATCAACCACAAATACCTCTTGACTGCTTATGCCTGCCTAGCCAGAGTACGGAAGATGTCATCATTCCTCTGCTCACATTCTTTATGCCGGAGGTATTTTGTTTTTACACATGTACATACATATGTATTTACACACAAACCCTAGCACCCACATTAAACTCTCTGGGATCAGTATCTCTATGCAGTTTCATTCCAGCTGTGTTTCTTTACTTTTTTCTCTTGAGATACTGAAAAATATGTGCAGCGAGCAGCTGAAACTTCCATTGCAATAAGGTGTAATTAGAACTGACCTATCATTTGTGCTAAAGATGGTTTTTGTTCTTTCGTGGAGTACGGTATGCTTCTTCTGTTCCTGTCCAAAACTTGTGGAGGGTGAACAACCTGCATGGACTAGTTGAAAGAGTTTAATCTGTTCCTCTGGTGCTGAGGCTTTGGAAATTAAACTGTCCTGGTGTTTTGCCACTAGAATGCCTCATTCCAAAATACCAGTATCTAAATTAAATAAGAAGTGTATGCTAAAGCAAGAAGATGAAAGTTGCTTGTGGATTTTAATGTATGTGTAGTTGCATAAGTGACAACTGAGGATAGACTGTGCAACTTCTTAATCCTGAGGAAATCTTCGAGTTACTGAGTTTGGGGGTTTTTTTTGATGTATGTCCCTTCTGAGGGTCTAGGAGAACAAATCAGTCTTTGGCAGTCCAGCAATGGAACTATTTTATGATGAATATCACCATCACTTTTCTTACTTGTAGACTTATTTTGCTTTTAATTCATCTTTTCAATAGAACTAAGTGTTACGATTTAAATAACACAGATTTTGTAATAATTTTATGATGTGAGTTTTATAGCACTGTTTCATATCCAGTAGTCTGCTTCTTGGAAGGAGAAGGTCAGTAAGCTGTGGAGTAACTCAGTTGTCTGATGCTTGGGAGTTCCTTCAAATGGATAATACAGATAAAAGACAGCTATGAAACTAGCAACTGTACTATCATCTTGATAGTATGCTAATAAGTTTCTGGGAATTACAGATTCTGCAGTATAAACTCAGTGTAGACAATTCTAATGTTTCATCTAAGTGTAGATAATCACTTTTGTAATACTGTACAGCTGACAAGTGGAAAAAGAAATTTAGGAAATTAAGTGGTTTCAGAACTGAGTATGTCTAGGAAAGATCTGTGTTTAGTTAACGCAGTGTAGATTTTAGAGTGGCATTTTTCCAACCACTGTCATACAGTGGATTATTCAGTAAACTGTTAAATGTTTAGTTGATTAATATTTAGATTTATATGAAAACGTTATAAATATTGGCAATAGCCTAAACTTGAGTGTGTTAAACTTTATACAGGTGCTTACATATGAATATTTCACAGCCATTTAAGATACTATCTGAAATTTACAGCAATTCCTGTCATTAAGGAAACATTAACAAACTGGTTTCAAAACTGATGTGTGATGTGAAGTGTTGCTAAGACTTGGTTGTAGTTGCTGGGCTTCATTGGTAGGCAGAGAACTGCACTGAGGAAAGGTCGGTGCTGGCCCTGCTGCACTGGGCTGCTGCTGTGTTCCCCGGGGCCAAGGGCTTGCCAAAGCCTGTTTGAACCTCTTCCTTCCTCATGTTTGGTTTCGTTATTGTTAAATGTGAAAGCTACAGAAACTGTTTAAACACAGCGGTTTTTATGGTTTACATTATCAACTACCTATTTTTAGAGGCACAGATACACCTTTTAAAAATAAAATGTACAGAATTTGGGCTAGCATACAGAATTTTCAAAGACAGTAGTAAACCACCTATTTTTATGAAAAATTTTGTGGCGTAATTACAACTTCCTAACTGCATGCTGATTTGCAACAGGACCTCATAAAGCTGTCAAGGACTGGTAAGTAGCATAGAATGTAGTTACAGGAAAAAAATTATATTTATTGTATGTAAAACTTCATATCACAGTTAACTGTTTTGCATAATAAAAGATCTTCTGTTAGAAGCTCTCGGGTTTATGTTTCACAGAGCTGTTATCTCCATCTCTGCAGCTCTGACAGTGTCCTACCACATCAACTTGTGCTTGCTGTGGTGCCTTTTCAACTTTGGCCTGCCATGGTAGACAGTTTGGTTTTGCTTCTGACCAATTCCTTTGGCAGTGACCCTGTAAGATAAATTCTAACCTGAAATATCAGCTTCCTTGTGGCTTTCTTTTGAAGGTTTATTTGGTGATGAGTTAGAATATCCTGACAGAAGGGGACAAATGAAAAGCAAAACATATCTTAAATACTGTAAAATGTATCATCCATAAAAAAGCGTTTTTGCAATTGCAAGAGTCATGTTGTTACTGAGGGAAGATAGTCCTTTCCCATAAATCGGGTTAGTAGAAAAGTGGAAGTCAACTTCAGAGGGATTTTGAGGTGCCTGAGTTGTTCTGAGCGAATACAATCTATTTTGACTGTTATGGACAAAAGTTACAATGGGATGTCCCTGTCGTCAATTTGAGCTGTGACAGTTTTCGTTAGAGAACTCCAGTTGGCACAGTGCAGTCGTTTGGGCCAAGTCATCTTATGTAGCAATCAGGTATTAAATCTTTGAGCTGCAGATGACTATTCCAACAAATTTTGTTACTGTAAAATCTCAAAGATACTTTTCTACTGGTAAAAATAAGGTAACAAAGACAGCATATTTAAGTCAGAAAATCCCTTATGAAATGCTTAACAGGCTCCCTTGCTGCAGAAGCACCAAGTGAAGGCTCTTGGCTTCTTCTTGGATAGAACTATGCTGAGGAAGAGATTATATGTTTATCTTCCCTCTGTCTGTAGAGGGAGGACATTAATACTGTTAAAGTAACGTCGTTTAAATTTTGAGTACAGGTTGTGCTGAATCTCGACATTTTTCATTCATGGAGAGCTACATTCTAACATGATAAAGAATATCAAGTGAAACCCTGTGTGTTATTCAACTACAGTGGCCCTTGTTAAATCGGCATTCTTCGGTGTTAATTCCACTGTTGTATCTTTGAAGAGGTTTGAGACAGTTCTTGAAGCGAATACAGCATTTGCTGTTGCAGATAAGGGGTGATGACAGTTTAAGGTGGTGAGATTATGAGCACAAGAAGAAGAAAGCTTATAAAGATGCTGCTTATTAACCTGAAAGAATAATCGACTTGAAAACATAGAACGAGCATAAATTGAGTAACTGGATGGGAGTAGGAGGGAGGAGAAAGGAAGGAGCTAGTATCTAATATCAGAAAATATCAGGATAAACTGAGGATGTGTAAAAGTCGAGTTGAATAATAAAATCATAAAAGGTTCTTAAGCAGAATACCAGGAAGGAAGTGGGATACACAGCCTCTCTGTTACTCAGAGAGGATGGGGTCTATTTTAATGGTCATCCAAGCAGGACCCCAAATTGGATCCATTATATCTGTTTACCTAAGGATAGTGATGTTTATTGTGAAGCCAGAGATTGTGGATGATAGGAATGTGGGTATGTAAGAGGTGGCAATTGCATTCAGTCAATACAGAGCGAGGCAACAGAAAGCAGCACAAAGATGCTGATGGAGCATAGTTCCAGGAATCTTCAAGACCTAGCTTGTGATGCTGCAGGCTTCTTGATACTGCAGGCTTGTGATACGACAGGCCTGTTGTTATTCTTCTCTAGATGAAGTTGTTAAAGGGTAACAGTTGAGGTTACTGCAGGATGAGAGAACAGCAAGTCTTGTATGTAGCTTGAAGGAGGAGAAAGGTAGTCTAGTAAGTACAGCCTTTCAGAGGTAAAAAAAGTAATTGCTTTTAGGATGGAACAATTATATTCTATAAAAGATGTTATTCACTGTGGTAAAAAGAAACTAGTGTTGAGGACTCAGGCAGTGTTTCTAGTTCAGTATTCCTTGTTCGCAGCTGCTTGATGTGTGAATGCACTGAACTTCCCCTAGTTCAGGTGGGTGCTGGTCGTGGAACAGAGTCAGGTTCTTAGTAGCTCGCTTGCACTGAGTCTGCAGGCAGCCAAGTGAACCGTGTTTCTTGTCATGGGTAGCTCTGCAGGGCTGGACCTGGCAGTTCTTGGGACTGCCAAGAGAAAGGAAGCTCTCCTGACCTGGAACATGCCTGAAGTAAAGATTTGGAGGAACTGTTTGTGCATTGTGCTGTCAGAAAGCCCCTGTTGCATTTGTTCAGATGCTTATGCTCTCTCTACAATTTGTGTGGGAAACCAAAGTTCAAGGCTGTTGGAAGGGATAGGTTTTGTGTTGGGTTTTACCTGGAAGCTAGAATTCTAATAGCGTAATTAAGGATATATTACGTTCATTTAGCGGATACTCGTCTACTACATTTTTGCCTGGTTTAAATTTTTAGTTGGAGATAACTTCATCTGAAAATGCTCCTTAATGTTCTCTCTGAGGCGGCTGACTTGCAGGGTGGTCTTCTGTTAGAGGTTTGCAAAAGAACATAATTGATTACCTGTGTAGCTTGAACCAAATGACCTGCACTTAACATTTTTCCTGGAAATTACTAAGGGCTGTTTTCTCTTAGAATCACTTTAAAGCACTAGAGATTTCCGTCTGCTCATGCTGTAACTTGTATGTCTGGTGTTACAGCAGAAATCCTGAGGAGCTTAGGATTTTACTTGCATATTTTTGTTCAAAATGTTGGGGCTGTCAGCTGTTTGTCTTAGGCAGTGCTTATACTCATGAACCCCAAGTCCCTGAGGGAGTTGGGCTGGCCAAAGCCTTGGGATTTTAGTGTTGATGTTGGAAAGATCAGACAGCCAGTGCTTTTTGTGTTACTCGTCCATAACATACATTATGCTGTCAGTTGAAGCCCACTCCTTGGTCGCATCTACAAAGCCAGTATGGATGCTGCTGCTTTGTTGGTTCAGGATTTACATTTTGCACTTTGAAGACCAAATTGTTTGATCTTAGAATCTGCTTTGCCAAAGGCAAATACCATTTTCCATACTTCAGAGAAAGTCTTACTGTTCCAATCAAAACCATAGTGTTATAATAACAATTTATATCCTAGATATGCACAGAGTATCAAGGACCTAACTAAAATACAACCTATAAAAAGAAAGGCATTTTGTTTTCCCTTTGTCTGAAGTGACAAGATCTTGAAGCAACTAAATGTTCCCTGGTCAGGTGGATAAAGTTAGATACTACAAAGACATAAAAAAGGATCAGACAAATCTGAAGAATTTTGCCCATGATGTTGAAGAAAGAAAAGCCTGTACTTCCATTTTAGAAGTCTTCAGGGTTGTAACAATCTTCTGTCAACATCTGAATTATAAAGATTGATCTTCTGTCTTCCGTAGAGGCCTGCTTCAGCAAGAAGCCCTCCAGTCAACCATAGATAAAAACCCCCATGGTTTTCAGGCATTTAAGGCATCTTAAGGTCTGGCATTTTGGACTTTTTGTTTCACATTACTTAATGTTCACTGCTCATTGTTTTCCGTGAGTCACAGAGATTTGGGAGATGTTTGACTCTAGAATGGAAAATTTCTTGCCTGATAACATTTTCTACGTACAGAAAGTACGTATACGTAAGAAGATACAGCAGTATCTTCTTCAATTTTATTCACTGTGGTTTAGCAGCCAAGAATGTCAACTTTGTCCATTCCTTTTTGTAGACTATTTAGCCAGGTGCACATAGCTTACGTGATTGATTGGTTAGTAGAGTACTTCTAATCTACAGTCTTGAAAGGTTGATGCAGCATTGAATGGTTCTTCTAAGGCACAGCTGAAGGGGGAGATACCTTGTGGTGCTGAGCTATCTCGGAATTGTGAAGAAGGAAGAATCTGGTGCCCCATACAATAATGAGAGGTACCGCCAGCAGGAAAAAATACTGGCAAGAAATTTTCAGTGCTTTAGTGGGTACTTTTAACTAATCACTTGTACGTACGCTTCAGGATTATTGTTTCCTTCAGAACAGTGTATTTAACATCTGAAATAATTGCACTGTAAGGGTGATTGCTTGATTTGGCCCTTTCCTCTGCACTGCCTGTTTTGTGTGTTAGTAATTTTCTTTATTCTATTGCTAAAGAATCAGATATGTAACTAAAAAAAAAGCCCAGTTTAAAATACAGTTATTATCTAGTGTCTTATTTGTATGATATTCTATAATTGTCTTGTTTTGACATTGCTAGCAAATTTAATTTGTAAGCAAAGCTTGTAGCATTGCAGGTTAAAATTTCTCAATAACCTCTTGTTTTTGGAAGATGCTGTTGGCTGCAGCTTCCACTTGCATTCTTGTGCTTTTAGTGATTTTATAATAGTATCTCAGTTTCACTCATATGAAATTCTACCCTAATAGACAACAGCGCCAAGTCACTTAATGTATTCAGTATTTACCATTATAACTATAGTATCTTTATATTCTGTATGCCGGAGGAAGTGCAGCATGTATATTACGTACTGAGTTTGATTACTTACCAGAAGTACAGACATCTGCATGTGTTAGGCTATATGTGCTTGCAGAGTGGTCTTCAAGTGGAAGACTTGAGTTCTGGTCTTGGTGGTACTGTGATATTTGAGAGATGATAAAAACAGGTGCAGTACCTTAGATTAAAGGTCTGTGTAGATGTTACCTTCTCCCTCCAGTGTTTAATATAGACAGCTGCTTCATCTTCTCATACTGTTCTCGTCTGTAAAATTAGCACAGTTACAGAGATATATGGTACATGATTTAGGCATCAGCTGAATAGACATTAGATTTGAGGTGGTTTAAATACATTATATTCTCAAAATAGCCTGTGTAATAGCTACAGTATTCATCTTTTCATGCATTTAATATGTTAGAATGTCTTCTAATTTGCTTGAGGGAGGATCAGATTATTGAAGAATATAGCTCTCATTATGGCAACCTTGAAATTATGACTGTATAGCAAATGAAAAAAAACAACCCCACCTGATGTGAAAAGAAAAAATAAAAGATTAATTGCATATAAATCCTACACAGATTTCATGTATAAAGTCCTATCATTGCATTATTATTATTCTCAGTACAGATCATTGCTTACTTTATAGTTATATTTTTTAAGAAACTCGTCAGTTCTTAGGTCATCTTGTACCTGTTAGTGTTCTTAAAATTAATGAGTTGTCTGAAGTGGTTTGTATTAATATGAATGAAAGTAATAATAGAAATAAGTTGATTTTTGAAGATAGCTGTTGTTTTAGTGGCTAGTGTTGTCCAGCTTAAAATTTCTGCTCGTCTTTGTCTGGGTATGTTGAGTTCTGAGGGTATGTAACTGAGCAGTGTCATTCAAAGTCAATGCTTTTGCATGGGTCTATATGAAATTATGGGTTTTTTCTGACTGTTTATTCAGGGATTTGGTAAGTGTAGTGTTTTGAAAAAGATGCAGACATCACGTGACACTGTAGAGTTGTGCAGGAAAGGTATTCAGGTAAAAATGTCTTGAAATATAATCTATTATGCAAGCTGAACTTGTCCAAAGCCCCAGTTGTTAGCTGCTGTTGTATTCATTTAATTTTCAATATTTAACTCTTAACTGTGATATCTCGCTATAAAGATTACTTTGTTCCTAATGTTTAAAATCTGTTTCCAGGCTGCAAGCTGCTATATAAACAAGACTTTGCAAGACGGTTAGGACTGAGATGTGTTACTTGTAATTACTGCTCACAGCTGTGCAAAAAGGGAGCAACTAAGGAACTTGATGGTGTAGTGAGAGATTTCTGCAGTGAAGAGTGCTGTAAAAAATTTCAGGACTGGTACTACAAGGCAAGTAACTCAGAATTTTTGACGAGAGCTCCACAATTAAAAAAATCCAAAATGCACATGTGAGGATATCTCAAGGACTGTGAAGCAAATATGGCTTACTTCAGCAAAGCATTTGCTACACAATAAGCAAATGCATTAATTTCATCATTTGAGTTTTCGTAGATCTTAGAGCAACATTTCTACCATCTCATTTTATTAATTCATTTGGCGAGGAAGTCTTGAGTTACAGAAAAACAAGACACCACTGTGTATTTGTTACTTTACAATTCCATTTTTTTTTCTCCTCAATTGTTACCGTATTTTTCGTGTCAAAACTTCTTAAATGTGTATTCAGAATGGTGAAAACACTGTTAATAGCAGCTGGATGATAGATGCCTTGAGTTGACTGACGATAAACTAGGTTAGCAAAGTTTTTCTTGTTCCTGTTTTTGCCTCGTTTTTTGCCTTTTCCCTTCTCCCACAGTTTGAACTACAGAGGCTTTGATTGTTCAGTATTTCCGCAATGGAAAAGATGCCAAAGAGAAAAGCAAGACCAAATGGATTTCTAATAAAAGGTTAAGTCAAACAGATGGCATCTGTTTCTAAATCTTTGGAAGCTTAACTACCTTGTGAAGCACAACCAGCAAAGAGTTCACGTTAAGAGGTTTTTTGTTTTCATTTTTTGAAAGAAATAAAGTTGAAATTGGACTGGGTTTAGTCTGCAGTTAGTACCATGGATAAAATATTTGATCTCTGGTGTGAACATCCTGGAAAGCTACACTGATAATGTCAAAACAAGATCTACACTTGTGGATGCAATTGCAGAAAAGACAGTACAAAATTCATCACCTTACAAAATCTCTGGAAAGCAATAAAAAGCTTGAAATGTTAGAGGGCTAATGCAAGTCCTGTAATTCAAGATGATCTACCTACCATAAAAGAACTGAAACTGAAGATATATCTGATATTTTGGAATGGCTGGTTCCGGAAGTGTTGCAGCCAAACATTGTAAAGTCTTTATTCTGAATAATCTATGTAGGGTCCTGTTAGACACTCCTGAAAGAAAACTGCTGAAGACCAGACGTGTTTCTTCTGTCTGCTGTGAAAATAGGGTGATGAAGCTTGGCTGCAAAACTCTTAAACTCACTAAAATGTTAACTTCATACAATAATATTTAATCTATACGCCTTAAAAAACTTGGGGTATGGGGTGAAATTTATCCCTGCATGAGAAGTGCCTTCTGATAGAGAACCTAATAAATCTTTGGTGTGCTTTAGAAATCTCTTGGTGATTCAGCAAAGAATATAGACTGGGGGTGCACGTACCAAACTAGTTCAAGATACATAAACTTCTATGGAAGCTTGTACTCTGATTCAGGTTTGAGAACCACTTGAAAACTCTGACTTCAGGTTATTCTTCTGATCTGTGGGATAAGGCAATAACTTCTTTGGCCCGTTAAGTCTGCTGAAGAAGTGCTGTTGGTTCTGTAGTACAGGAGAATTAGGCATGATGTCATGAAACAGCAATTTAATCTAAACTGACTTGCTGGTAACTAGTGGCTTTTGATACTGTTGATGGTACTGAAGCGTTAGATATTTTTCCTTTTCGAATCTTATGCTTGCTAGTGCAACTAGTGTTACATGACGTTGAATTGTTGATTGTTATTTTTTTTCAAATACTTCTTAAAGCATTTGCCTAATTAAGTTCTGGCTATAAAAGTTTGGGATTTATTACATGAGGAAGACATGTAATAGGTTTTCAGAAACTGTGTTACTAAAGTTGTTTGTTTTTTTTTTTCTTCCTTTGCATCTTGCTGGTAACTTCTCCCTCTGTTATAAAAGTCACTCCAGATATCTTAGATTTCGTAGTGCATTGTTAGCTGACGGTCTTACCTAGCCATAAATAGATAATGTTCAAAATACAGGAAGACAGAATAGATCGGACCGCTCCCCAAATTTGTACTTAATTTGCTGTTTTGTCTGTTAGCTTCTTAAAAGAATAGTTACATATGTATGAGCTTTGTCTCATTTATGCAATGTCCAGTGTTATGTTGGAGTTTCAATGAATGTATACCTGAAGAGGAATAAGTAGTAGTAACCTAGTGATGTTTTAACACCAGCATTGTGTTCATTAAACAAGTGTTTGTCTCCATCTTCTTTGTCTAGTTTTTTTTATGGACACATCTTTGTCATGTAGTATTATCTGGAACACATCTTAACTTTTAAAATTAATTAAGTATTATGGGAGAGCTTCCCTGACTGCCAGAATTCTCTTCTCGGAAAGCCAGAAGAAGGTAGCAGTGGTAGAAGCACAACAGACTGTTATATAGAAGTATTAGAAGCACATCAGACTTTTCTAGAAGTGTTCCTCAAACCTAATATGAGGGAATGAAATGTAAAAGAATAGTTTAGTCCTAATCATCTGTTGGGTGACAGCTACAGTTACCAGCTGGTGCCAAGTTCTGAGGAAATTTCTACTGTATTGGCATCCATGCGCCTCTGAGAAGAGAGTTAAAATTTTTGGTGTCTTGAGGTTAGCTCCCTAAGTTATTAGAGCTCCTCCTGTAAACTTCGATAGCATGCCATGGTTTGCATGTTAATCTGAAAAATACTTGGGAAATTTCAACAGAAATATTTAGTAGCCTGACGTTTGATGACAGTTTCAACCATTTGATGTTACTTATTCTAGAGCATTGAAAGTACCTTGACAAAGAGTTTACAGTTGTGGGAACAGCACAGAAATATGTTTCTTTAAATATACGTTGTGAAACACTGCTGAAAATGCTACAGCTGAAGTGTGCTTACAGGTAATTCAAGCCCACAGTGGAGTATTGATTGGATTGAGCATGTACAGTGATAACTGTGTATTCAGTGGAGGTCAGATGTCTTCAGCAAAGACTAAATAGAAGGTGGGGAACTACAGTCTTAGAAAAATTATTGTGGCTGATGAGCTCAGATAGCAAGGATTGTCAGCAGTGGTAAAATTTGAAACAATGGAGCCAGCATTAATCTAAATGGTAAAGGCAGCAAGACAACCTTGTGGAATTTCTCTTGTCTGAACTTAGCCATCGTATAGTTGGGCATCTCCATTTCAAGTAGGTACCGTTTCATAACAGTCAATCTGCTCGCTCTTATAATTAGTCACTCTCTGGAAACATCTCTTGCTTCCTACTTATTGTGAATTGAACTCAGAATAGACAGGTGAGATTAGGTCAAATTAATACCAGTCCAAATCAATGAAGAACATCGGGAACAGGTCATTAGAGGATTAAAAATGTAAATAAAAACCGCGCATGTGAAAAATTTGTTTTTAAACCAAGTTTAGGGCAAATATCATGATTTATCCAATCACTATGCCTGTTTGAACATGTTGAAGTTGGACCTGGGAAAAGAATTGGACCAAAAAGAAGTCATGAGTGGCAAAGGGGTTACGTGCAATTAGGGCACAGAGTGTAGATGGACTACTTGGAAATACAGAGATGGCTTGAAGGCAGGCATTTTGGAGATTCAATTCATATATAGCGTCTGTACCCCAAATGAAAACAAATGGAAAGGGGAAGGAAGGAAGAAGCAGAAGATCATGATTTCTCACATTTGCTTTCTGTTTATTTTGTGATCAGGGAAGGGAGGGGAGCAAGCAGGTAGTAGGAAACCTCAGTGCATGGAAGGGTGGATAATATTGACTGCAAGCATGATTACGGAAATAGTAAAATTATGGTCTAGCAAATGTAGGGAGAGAAGTGAAACATCCCTATAAAGGAATCTTGGGCTTGTTAAGGAATAGTAATTTCCATGTGGAAGCAAACCAAAATTTTTTTCACCGAAGTACCTTAGTAGCAGCCCAGGAGAGACAGCAATACACTTATTCAAAGGCCTAAATAAAAGTGCAGAACCAGGAGAGGGAGAAAACAGTTGCAGGAAGGTTATAGTTAAACTGAGCAGAGAGTGATGCTTTGATAGTCAAGCCGTGTACAGCAGGTCAGAATAGGTGGGCTTTTCTGTACGTGGGTCAGCTGTCATTCTGAACAATCGGTGTTAGGTGGGCTTGATATAAAATTAAAGTGAATTGCACTCCTCCCCCCACCCCCCGGTATTTCATCCTTTTGGTGGCTTTGGAAGATGCATTTGCATTAAAGGTGTGAACTCACAGTTTCTCCAAACTGACAAATCTAGGCTATTTTGGCAACACTCCACACTTTCATCTTCCCCACTCCCTTCCAAGAACACAACCTACTTGCTCTTTTGTCCCACTGAGAACATCTCTGCTGCAAAATGGACTGTGGATCAGCATCAGCAATGAGTCAAAGTGACAAATGTAACAAAAATTGAGGGAGGAGGGGGGTAATGCAGTGCCGTAAGGTCCTTGACCTTGTGTACCTTGCAGGTGCATAAGCACTACTGCGGACACCTGCACGGGGGCGGGGG
>Ga0065711_1040630_pt1 | contig 16807 bp, 10 predicted proteins | sample Hoacrofraction12_FD_59098 | JGI IMG/M metagenome (GOLD analysis project Ga0065711, IMG submission 59098) | Hoatzin crop microbial communities from Cojedes, Venezuela - Epithelial fraction 12 v2 (version 2) | ecosystem: Host-associated > Birds > Digestive system > Esophagus > Crop | place... | reverse complement strand
TCTGGAGATATTCAAGACCTGCCTGGACAAGGTCCTGTGCAGCCTGCTGTAGGTGACCCTGCTTCGGCAGGAGGGTTGGACTAGATGACCCACAGAGGTCCCTTCCAACCACTACCATTCTGTGATTCTGTGATTCATGATGAGCTTTGTAGCTCTGATGAAACTCCTTAGCCACGAAGGATGACTGAATAAACTGCAGAAGCACAGGGGTTCTGCCCATAGGTTTTGGGTGTATGAAGTTGTCAGCTTGTGACTTGGCATATGGAAGACCAGTTGCTTTCTGGTTAGGAATGTAAAACTATTTCTCTCAGAAGTTAAAAGTTCACCATTTAGAGACTATTTGTATGCGTATAACTTCTTCCAGAAACAGACAGACAAAATTAACTAAGTCTCTCAGGTTGGCCCTTCTGACATTGAAATGTTGGTTGGTACATGTTTCTTTCACAGCCCTCAGCCATGTTTTACTCCAGCTGCTGAGAACAGGGCATTCTAAGATCAAAGCAAAGCGAGAAATGTCCCAGAACACATGTAGAAAGGATGCAAAGGTCCCATTTAAACACGTGTAACGAAGGCTTGATGGAAGATACATTTTTCCTAAAATATCAGTCAAGGCACTGGTGTTCACTACAGGACCATGAGGTGACTGAGAGGCAAACTACAATGTCTAGTATACATTAATGGCAATTATCAGGCTGAGATCTCTTTAGTCGGCTGCCTGCAAATGTGCCTCAAAATTTTGCTCCTCTAAAATACTTGTGTTCCAAGGACTGAATGGATTTAGACTGTGCTTGCCCTTACTTACCACAACGTCATGTCATACAAATGTACTGCTGTAAAATGAGTGTGTATTTTTAGATATAGCCAACTGGAACACAGAAATCATATGAAAAATAAATATGCAAACCAGATAACTAGTATGTAATGCCCTCTCCATCTTAGGGTACAATATGAATAATTATATAAACTCTGGTTAGCAAAATTCTTTAGTGAAAATGATGCATGGTGACTGGTAATTTGTCTGAAATCAACTACAGCTGTTAAATATGAATAACATCCCTATGCCAACAGCTAAGATGAAATCCTGTAGTGTTTAATATATTGCCCGTTCAACAGCAGCTATGTAATACTAGATGCAACAATGGAAATGTCAGTTGTGATAAACAAAAGATTCATCCAGAATGTCAGAGGCTAGTTTGAATTATTTAATGCCACTGGAGTCTGAGAACAACACCCACAGAAATCTTACTTTTGTGGTGACATGAACTGCTAAAGACCCTACAGGCGTCTCTGCTCAGCTCTGATGGAGCTTAATTTTTATTTGTGTGACCCAAATAAGTGTCTGTAGATACAAACCCCTTGGAAACTGCGAGCTCATTGTCCAGTATAGAGGAATGTTTTGGATCTGGTTAGTTACAACAGTAAGGTGATCCTCTGCTCTCAGGGTGATGAATGCAAACTCATTCTAATGAGCAAAACCTGTTATAAAGACCATTTAAGTTACTGGGTAGGGATGAGAACCTCGGTCTTTTTGAAGACTACATGTCTTACATCACTCATAGTCACATGAAAATGCCTTGTGGGACTTTGCCATATGTGGATGAGTAGCTATGCCTTTAATTTTCAGAAGTAACTTTGCTTATGGTTTAGCCAATTTCTCCGTATTTCATTATAGCTAATTAATGCACTTTAAAGAGAACAAACCCGTCATGACTGAAGTGTAATGCCGCTGCTGTAATGAATAATTTTTCACTCTTGAACAGAATGTGAGACTGAAACAGGGAGGAGGTGGTTTTAAAATATTCCTTCAAAAGACAGTTACTAAAAGCTATGTTTATCCATTCCAGATTGCTCCTGCTGAAGGACCAGATGCCAAGCTGAGAATGGTTATCATCACTGGACCTCCAGAAGCTCAGTTCAAGGTACAGCACGTAAAAACTTGTCAGTCTGTAGCGGCCTTTGGACTGTTAAGGGACAATATTGAAAAGAAAACACTTAATTCTAAGCACCATTTTATTCAGAATTGTAGCAAATGCTTGATTTTTGCTTTCCTTTTGCTGAAAGGTATCTTGTATGAATATAAGAATAACACAGTACTATCAGAGGCCACATTCTGGTCACCTGAAAACTGGTGGGAGTTTCATGTAAGTTAGAATCACATCTAGCACGAAAATAGGGCCATATTACATTCTTAATTTTCCCTTTTATCTACGAGCACAATAGTTCAGTCTTTCTAGCCTGTTTTAATACATCCAACAGTTTAATGTGTTTAATTGAAAGAACAAAGCTGACAAGATGAGAGACTGAGTCTTCCCGGGTTATTGTTGCTTGCCAAACGGAAAATGCTTTTTGGGTAGCTCTACAGATAAATGCAAGATTTCTAGTTGTATTTCCACTACAAGGACATACTCTACCTGATGATTCCATTTGTCTTCAAAATGAGTTCTGGAGTGGCCTTCTGCCTTAAGTGCCAAGGGATAAATCTAGTTACCCGAAAAGGAGTTGACCACGTTAGGAGTGATGCAGCCAGCACAGTGCAGCAGCCTGGCCTCATCACCCATGAGGCCCACAAGAGCTAGAAAGTCACTTTGAGCGTTCATGTCCTGGCATCGTTCTCTTGTCTGTTCTCACTTTTGTCTTTGTACATTGCTTCAGGACATCTTGCAAGAAGGAGGTGCACAAACCTCCAGAATATCTAGAATCAGTTTCATTAACCCCTTTAGGAGTTCTGCAAAAGTATCGGGGCAGGTGTTTTGCAGTGGTAACCGTGAACAAGACGCATTTGGGATTATTGGTCAGTTACCATATACATTTGAGAAGCTATTTAAGGTGAAACATAATCTAGAAGCTCTGCCTCCTTGAGGTTTTCTCTGTGTGTGTGGGCTTGGCCATGTGGCATCTTCCACATATGGTGGTGCTCTTGGGATTTTGGGATCAGCATAAGGTCAGATTCTGGCTACCTTTTCTTTCCATCAAATATCAGTGAACTTGCCCTCAAGCTGTAGCAGGCTGAAGCAGATTTGGGCATCCCTTATCCTGATTTTTCATGCAAAGGCTTGTCCTTAGGCTTCTTCTCTAAGATAGGCTTGAAGTCTCACAGAGTTCTTTCGCCAGCTCTTCTCCCCAAACTGGATCATGCAAGGAGGAAAGTCTCCCCTTTCTGCACCTCCTCCACTGGTTAAAACCACATTAATCAGTCACTGCTCTACACTTGGGCTTCTGCTTGCAAAGAGGGATCAATGTACTAGCACAGCCGATGCTCCTGACTATGCTGGTCTTGTGAAGGAGAAGGCTTATTCCTTGGCACTTCCTTCAGATACAGTCCTTGTAGTCGTCTACTACTTGTGCAACGCCCTCAGTCCTTTCTTCTATCACCACTGTAAAACCAAAGCATGCCTTACAGTCAGGGCCAAACTTCACTAACACTGTCCTTAAGCTCTGTTTAAGAAAAGTCTTCTCTATCTCTGAGCATTGCTTGTTAGGCACCAAGAACATAACTTGGGTGCACAACAACTTGAAGGGGGAATAGCTGCTGCTCAGATGAGTAACCAGCTCTCAGAGAGGCAGCATAGTCCCAGAGGCTGTGAGTTTGGCACCCTTTCCCTACTACATTGTGTTCTGCTGTCTGTGATTCATGCCCATGGTAGCTGCAGTGGCTGCACCCCGTTCTTCCTCAGCGGCAGTAGCCTGAGGATGTTGCGGTATGCAGGGCTGCTTATTAGCAAGGCAATGGTGAAAGAATTTGCCACTCTTTATGGCCTCTGCTGCAGTGCTCCCTAGAGTTTAGGCATACCCGTGACACCAATATTCAGAGATGATCATATTGCCTTGGATCTGGGACACGTGCAAGTGAAGTGGAATTTAGCATAGACAACGCATTTCAACCACTGTTTTACTGTGAAGGAGCTGCAGCCCAGTTAAGTTGTTTCCTTTCCTTAAAGACTACCTCAACAGCTGAAAGATTTGGGATGTTGGAAATACACCTGTTATCTTTTAAAAGATCAGCATCCCACCTTGCTTTATAATTCAGCAGTAACGCATGCTTTTTTCCTGTAGTACCTCTCTCACTGAGCCCTGCAGCCTGTGCAGGTTGTCTAGGTGTTATGCACACAAAAAGCATTGCTATCGAAATAAAAATGGCTATGCTGGCTACTGTCTAATAAATTTGGAAATAATTTCAAAATGTCCAGCTCAAGGTGATGACTGGGAGTAGTACTTTATCTGCTCTTAGCAAACACTTTTTAAAGTGTTTTCCTGGAGCAGGAATCCCCGATTCGAGGGCTGTTGATGGTGCCAGCACATGGTAGTTGTACTGAGTTCTTGTATGGCTTTTTCATGTAGTCTTTTGTCTCACTGGAAAGATGATAGTTTTTGTCCTCTGTGGCAGGGTCCTGTGACCTGCAGTATCCCACCTAGGTCAAAGCCATGGACTACAGATTTTTACATACGCTTCAGGTGGAGTCTGACTTACCCAAAAGACTAGAGTACTTTCAGCTCCAAGGTCACAAAATGTCTTTCATCTTACCCACTCTAGAGCAGCCTGAATTTGCATAGGCTTTTAGGACATGAGATAGAAATATGATAAAATGAGCTGCCACTATTTAAAATAATCACATCATGCAATCTTTTTGGACTTTCAATATTCCGTTGCAGTGGTGGCCTGTAAGATGGTTGCATATAGCGTGTACGCAATGACAGGGCTGCTGAGCATGATTTGAAGGAGGTGATAAAGAATCTGAACTGGAAAGGCTTTGTGGCCCCAGGTTTATAGTTGTTACAGAGCATCTCTTCAGTATCTCAGTAGAAATGTTCTTTTGATGCCTTTAGGAGATGCAGAGTAAAAGATCTGGTTGCCATTTCTCAAGAAATTCACTGATGAACAGCAGGGAATAAGGAAATAAATTTGTTTAAAAATCAGCACGATACATGAGCTTAGTCTCTGTGTACGCTCTTATTGCTACCTGGCACTTGCGTGTTCCCCAAAAAAGGGCACCGTGCACTGGTCGGACTAATGCTGCTCCCAGGGTGCTATTTCGATCCAGGCAGTTTGATTTTTCACTTCAGAAAATAGAGCAAGCTCAGATTTATTTGTTTTTAAACAATACGTTGTAATGGGTTGTAAAAGTAAGCTGTTTGCTCTAATTGGAGTCTTTATCCCATGACTTGTCGGTGGGGGGTGTGGGGGGGTGGTGTTGTGGCTTTTCTTTTTTCAGTTTAACATCTTTAAAAGAATGGGTTTCTGAGCCAATTAATAGCATTCTGTGCTCCTGGGTGCAATTAAAAAAATGCTTCAGCCAGACAGTTCTTCTCTCCACCACTCTTTACCTCTATAGAGACACAATAGTTTCTTTTAAAAGGAATATTTCTACTAAAAACCAGAATAATCTCTGTTAAATAGCTCCGTGTTTCCCTTGTTTGTCATATAATCTTTAAAGTTGGACAGCGGTCCTTCCTAGTTTGGTACCAAGACTTCTTTTAGAAAAATAGTTCTTGTATTTATTAGGGAAAACGCTCTGTCAGGGTACTGAGAATTCTCCTTTCTGTGTAATTTCTTGACATTAACTAGACTTCAACAAGCGCATTCTCTAACTGCAAGCGTTTTTTCAGGCTCAAGGTAGAATCTATGGAAAACTCAAAGAAGAGAATTTTTTTGGACCTAAAGAAGAAGTGAAACTTGAGGCTCATATAAAAGTGCCATCCTATGCTGCTGGTAGAGTTATTGGTAAAGGAGGCAAAACAGTAAGTAGCTGAAATAAAACTTTTAGTGTTGTTCAGTTATGTGTCTTATTTCAGTGTGTATACGTATGTAAGTCTTGAACATTTAGCTAACTAACAGCTAATCCTTTAAAGTTACTTTAAAGCAGGTGCCATTTTCTTAGCTGTTCTTGTTAAGCTCTCCTTTCTTCTAGCGTGGAGTCAAGAGAAGCTGATCTCATAGAATAATTTATTTCAGAAAAAGAAAGTCTGACAAAAATTGATAGTGCCAGTCAGATCTGCAGGGCTTTTATTAATAGAAACCTAGTTCTTCCATGGGAAGAACATGGGAGTACGTTCCCACTCAAGACCTGCTTCTGTAAACCTTAGCTTATGCCAGATTTTGCAAAAAGATTTCACTAATCTCATTTAATTAAAATCAAACCCAGTGTGTACAAAGGTGGCATTTCTGGCCAAAACAGAGTGAAAGCATAATTTCTAAGAAGTGGTAGGACTTTAAGACATGTTCAGACCTCAATATTACAAGAACCCTATATGTTTTTGCTTCAACTTAATTGATGGCATTTCTTAGGATTTCTTAGGCTCAGTGCATAAAATAACATTGCTGAGACTTTTCAATCCTGAGAAGTTGCTGGCACTCCAGTATTTTCATACAGCGGTAGGTCAGGAGCTAGCTGATATTTGAAAAGAAATGGTTCAGTCTTGGGTCTCCATCCTTGAATGCAATGGGGTCTTGAAGTTAAACATCAGCAGGCAGTGTGGCCTCTTTCAGTACTTGCAGTGATAAGAGGTTTAAGCACTATGTCTCCGAAAAGTTGTTCATTTTTTAATTAAATAATGCTATGCATTTCTAAAATAAACAGAACATAAATGGGCAAAGACTCTAACTGTACCTCTACTTAACACTCTGAAAGCTGATAGGCTACTGAAAATAATTTGGACACTTCTCATTGCTCGTTTGGAGTTCTCCATCTTGTGGAGGTTTTTCAAGGAAAACTGTATAAATACTTTGACACTTCTATTTCTTCCCGACACCATACATGGTATGAGTTTTCTGACCTTAAACTTGTAAACTCAGCTGTAAACGCTGTGGCTTCTATTTGCTTTTTTTAAGTCATGTATTTAGCACCTTCTGTGTGTTGTATTTAGTCTTTAAAACACTTCTACAAACCTAGAGAACTTGGTGCTAATTTATGTTAGAGACACAAGAGGCTCATCTTGCAAAGTGCACACTGCTGCACAAAGCTGCTTTCTGTTAGTGGGTTTCCTTTTTTAAACCTAACTTAGAGGATGATGTTTCTGTGGCCAGCAGTATCTTTGAGGCTTGGTGGTTGTGGGATATTTGTTTGTTGCAGCTTTTCTGACTTCTACTATCTATTTACAGGTAAATGAGCTTCAGAACTTGACAAGTGCAGAAGTTGTAGTCCCTCGTGACCAGACACCTGATGAAAATGATCAGGTGGTTGTGAAAATAACTGGTCACTTCTATGCATGCCAGGTAGGAGGGCTGGAACAAATTCCTGTCTTACCTTCATGTTTCCTTGGTCTGTCTTTTATATCCGTGTGCAGAGCCAAGGGATGGAAAACTTTTACTCAGGATACAGAATGCTGCTGCCAGGCTCTTCTAATTGTGTTGCTGTGATAAACTTTCCTCATGCCTACAAGAGAGATTTAAACAATATTGCACTTTTGCATACGTAAAACAATCTTCTTAAATTCTCCTGCCAATATACGTAGGCTCTGGCACTGCTAAAACTTTCAAAGCAGAAGAAAACCCAAGTTGCAATCAGACTGAAATTCAGACAGGAGATACAAGCCACCTCACAGTACCTGGCAAGAGCTGCACGTGTGTATGCAATTTGTCCACATCGCCCAATCTGATTTCCTATCACAAAAGATCTCAAGACTCCTTCCCTCACCTAACTCTTCGTTCAGACAAACTCCTTTTGCTACTTTGCTACAGGTGACTTGTAGTTCAGAAAGGAGATGGGAGGGCTGTGAAGTCCTCCAAGTCTGACCACCTGGATTCCCTGGTGTATAAAAAAATAAGTCCGCTCTCTACTAAAACAGTGCTTCTTACAAAACATTACTATCTCCAGAGGAGTAAAATGAAAGCAGCCTGCGGCCTCAACAATCTTAATGTTCACAGTCATCTTCCAATGCTCATGCTTTCTGTATTATAGATGTGATAACTTACTATACCGGTAGTTATTGTAGGTGGAAAAAGAAATTAAGTTATACATCATAAGTACAACCCAAGTGTACTTAACAAGTAATCTTGTCAGTACTAGCTCCTTAGTTATTCCAGATTTTCTTAATCCCAGTAGCATCTATAGTCAGTTGTAAACAGCAGGCACTGTGGCACAACATCATGATGGGTTGTTTCTTCTTTGTCCTTCAGCTTGCTCAGAGAAAAATTCAGGAAATACTGGCTCAGGTAAGAAGGCAGCAGCAACAGCAAAAAACATTGCAAAGCGGACAGCCTCAGCCAAGACGAAAATAAAGGTTTAGGAAATGGCCCATCAGAGACAGATGCCAGACCAAAGACAGACTGTGCGACAGAGAGACGGGTGGTGAGCACCTGTTGAAGTCATATGCAGAAGATCCACCAAGCCAATCACCTGTTCGAGGACCAGGCAACCGGTGAACGCTGTCTCTGAGAATGTATTCTTTAGGCTCTCTCAAACTTTTGAAACCCAGCTTTAAAATAAGGACCCCTTCACTTCCCTTTTGTTCTATTCTCACAATTTAACATAAACTCGTTAGTCTTTTTTATTGTTCTTATTATTCCCCAACAATTTTAGAACTTGGTTTAATGAAGCTTTCTCTTCTGAGTTCACTGGTTTAAAAAAAAAAAAAAGAAAAGAAAAATGAAAAAATACAAAAAAAAAAACCACAACAAAAAAAGAAAAGGCATTGCTCTTATAGGTCCAGCTCTAAAAGAAGAAACACATTTGGAGGGTGGGATTGCGGGTGGGCTAGGGTTAGAGCAAGGGTATTGACAAGAGTTTAAGTGTTAGTCCCAATGTTGAAACAAGTGGCATTTTTTAAAAATAATTTGGTTGCATTTTTACATAACACTGCCATGAATAACCTAAGGGAAGTGTTGAATGGTGTTGGCCAGGGCATAAAAAGATAAATATGCATTTTACTAAACTACCTCAGGCATTTAGTACCTCAATGAGAAATTGTTCCTTTTTTGCTTTTTTTTTGGTATTTTGTATACTTTATAAAGCTAATAGTTCTTGAGCATTTTATTTTTTTAAAAAAAATTAAAATTTGATCAGCCACCAGCCAGGAGTACTACAGATTTATCGGGGAAAAAATATAGTAGAGCACTTCTAGCTGCTGGCTGATGGGAGTAAGGTGGGTAAAAAAAAACATAGCCTCAGATTTTCTGAGGGCTTCAACACCATCATTTGTTTAAAAAAAAAAAATTCAGTGAATGTTCAAAAGATAGTGAATGATGCCAACATTCTGATAGCAGCAATGCCGTTTAGTTTTCTTTTAAGATGGGATGAAAAAGTTTGTGACGGTACTTTTTTGGGAACAGGACAAGGAAGTGATGGCAAGAGGCTGGGGTTGGGGGAAAAAATTAGAAGGCTGCAAGAGGCTGAATTTTTTTTTGTGCTACTTGATTGAATGCATGAACCCTTTGTGCCTTTGACCATCACTACCTAATAATGCTACATTTAACCATTTGCAGCCCATTTGGACTTTGCCATTTTGTTCAAAGAGCAAGCTTCATCTTCAGTTTGATAGAACACTCGATCTGCTAGAGCGTATCTGGGGCCAGGAGGGTCTCTGCTGCCTGCAGATTGCATCATACTGCTTTCAGTTACCATGATGGGGGAAGGTCAAACAGTGTTTGATCACGTTGAAAGATAAATGAAAGGCTAAGTTTACATATCCAGCCGCTGTTATGGGCCACACTAAGCCACTTTGAAGGTTTTAAAAATTAATACAAGAGAAAAAAACAAAAACAAAAACCTCTCTAGCCTGGCTTATAATAGATGCAGCAGGATTTATGCACGTTCTGCAACCAACCATTAGAGAAGAAAAAAAAAAAATGTCAAAAGGCAGGGATAACAGGAAAGTTACCAAATTTTTTAATTTCCAAATGTAATTTGAATGATGATTGTGGTAACAGTGACACATTCAAGTTTCTACAATAAACTTCAGTCTACCTCAGTTTAAGAAAAAAAAATGTGGCAACACATGGTGCATAAAGACTGCTGTGTGTGTGTGTGTGTGTGCGCGCGTGCGCGCCTGTATGTGTGTGGTCGACAGAGCCATGCTCTTACCTCTGAACCTTTTTTTTTGTGATGTTTTTTGTGCATGAGATGATCAGAATCACCATGCTGCACTGATTTGAGGGGCACAACGAGCAAAAACATTTGTTTCATCATTTTGTTATCTACCTCTTAGGTTCATGTTGAAATAGAGGCATTACTACATAGACTAGATAATTTTCCCAAAGATCATTGTTGTACAGATTAGATAATTTTGAAAATGGTCTGAAGTGTTTTTCCTGCATCTCTTCTTTACTAATTGGTTTAAAAACCACAAACTTATGTTGTAGTTTTAGCAAAGAAAAATGAGTTTCTTTTCCTTTTCTGACAGTGACCTTCATCTAGCCTTTAGGATAATTTTTTTTTTCTTACAATGAATCTAAAATTACTGAAGTATGAAAAGTCATAGCATTTTAATTTTTGTTGAGGCTTAAGTCAGTCTGATGTTCCTTTCTTAACATTTGAGAAAGATTTGACTTCATTATTTTCCATAAAAATTACTTTACAAATAGGCGCTGCATTTACATCTGCTGATTTAAATACTGTCATCTCTCTTAAATTTCTAGACTTAGTATGGTAAATCAAGTTTTTCTTTTCAGTTGAGACTTGGTAATTTGGAGTATTTGGGAATAGCTAGAAAGTAAAATACTGTAAATGACTTCAATATCCACAAAGTATGGATCATTTTTCATCTGTAATGTGCCCCCCAATGCAGCTCCACTTGCCAGATGCCTCTGAATGGAATAAAGAGTTTAACTCCTATCATCAGATACAGTTGTGTGGCGTTTTTTTAAATTAACGAGGCATAGAGACAGACTGTTCTAAGTATCGGTGGTGCTTTGATCAGGTTGGTTTTCTGTCCATAGTAATAACTGGAGAAGGACGAGCAGTCACCCACAGGGATTCCACAGCTGCTGGGGCACCCAGTAGCCAGCTTACAACGCTTGCACTTCCCAACACAAGCAGCGACTCCTGTGGCTTTGCAATTCGCCTTCTGCCTCTCACGTAACAGTGCGATACAGTCCCCAGCACAACCTGTAGCTCACAGTTTCAGTCTTGCACAGCTCACTTGGGCTGAGGTGCCGGGGAAAGGAGGTGCTCTCAAGGGTCCTGACCCAGGGCGAACAGAAAGGAATCTTGAACAGGTTAAAAAGTGAGATCTGAATGGCAGTTAATTTTTTTTTTTTTTGCTCTTTTTTACCCAGTCTTTACTTTGGTGCTCTCCGCATGATGAAGCTGTGCAGGGAACATGGCCCAAGAAGCTGGGATAGGCAGTACTAGTCACACCAGCAAGCAAATGTGATGGCAACCTGTTCCTCAGTCCTACCAGCACCACCCCACAAGCACACACCACCAGGTGGTATCACCTCTCCAGTTAGATCCTTGTTAATGTTATGTGGAATAGAAATGAGACTAATTGTTTAACCGAAGGCTTGAGAGGGAGGGGTTGGGGAGTGAAGGAATGTCATGAATAATATAGTCCCATGTTTTTTAAAGAGGAGTGGAAAACCAAACTTGTTTTCTAAACTCTTGCACCTTCCCACTTATCTTCATAGCTCATTTTCTGGGACCAGCCAGCAGAAATAGGGAACTGAAGAAATTATGTCTGTAGAAGACACTGCGTAGGGTATTGCATTTCACAGGGAACTCTTAAGCTCATTTTTCCATGCCAATATCGAGCCACCTTCTCAGAACCAGCATCCCTGACATCTGAATGACATAAGAAGTTAAGCATTCCTCTGTAGCGCTGCTGCGTGGCAGCTAAACCCCTGTGTAAGCATTTGCTTAATCATGATGCTTTTATTTGCTTCTAACCTTCCAAAGCTTTTATTCCTAAGCTGCAACTTCAAAGGCATGTACTCTTTGTGTTCGTTTCTATTAAATGAAGCATGTATGCTGTGCAGGACAGCATGGTCTCAACACAGCACTAGGGCAAAGGCTTTTTAAGCGAACATGAAGAAAAACTGCGGAGTAATCACTTAAGCTGGGCTGTAATGGAGAGGCTAGCTCAACTGCTGAATGCAAACACTGCTGGTAACAGAGTTATTCACAGGCAGTGCAGGAAATAATTGGTGAAATGATGACAGAAGTTCCACCTTGGCAATTGTTTCTCTGTTCATACCATCATCAAGGGATCCTGCACCTACCTCTATACAGGGCTGAATGATGAATCTATAGACTCATTGGACAAGCTGCTCAGTGTTTTTATTTTACACAGAAATCATCCAAGCTGATGATCTGAAACCATTCCCAAAGGCTTTTCTTCCAAAAGGGGCCTAACGCTGCATGGCACTGATCATCCAGACTGGCTTTGTGGATTCCTCGGCTCCAGCTGCTAGGAGGGTCAGGCCAAAGGCTCACCAAGCTGGGCAGGTAACCGGCTGGGGCAGCGCAGGAGCTTAGCACAGAGTCCAACTGCTTCTGTCAAACAGGGGATGAAGCAGCTCTTTTCCTGAGCTGGCAGTTCTGATTATTTAATAGCAACCAGGGGATGTTCCGTAGAACTCCTTTTCACAATGTGCTTTGGCAGTAAGTTCAGTTATTAATATATTTTACCAGGTTTTGTCTCCTCAGTTCATTTGATTTTATTTTTTTTTGTCTTGTCTTACAGACTATTACCCCTCTCCAGCTATACGAGCCCTAGTCTGTTCACAGGCTAGGATTCTGTCTCTTAATTCTTCTTGTCTGGGTGCTCCTTTTGTTACTGCGCCCTGAGGCAGGACACGGCGTGCGGTTCTGGTTACTATGTGGGTTCATATAATGGGGTAACGTTTGCTGAACCTGCCTCTCTCCATCGGGTGTTTCTTACCTCCAGCAGCAGCAGTAAAAGGCAAGTGGTTCCAGGGAATGATCCAAAGCCACTCCTATGTATCCCTCCCAGGATGAAATGCCTGATTTAGAACCCATTGCTCGGTAAGACAGCCAAGGTTATCTTTTCCCCCGCATGTACTATTTATTGACAAGTATCATACAGCATTTTGAAAATATTTCTGTGCAGTCAGACTTACCACCACTACCTTTATATCACAGGCAAAGATGTGTTATCTCCATAGTTTAACTACATTTAATAAATGCTTCTTGCTTAATTTGCAGAAGTATCTGCTGCCTGGTGTTAAAGATCAGGTGAACTCAAGGGCAGTTATTCCTGAAAGAACAGAGGCTAGGCACAGCAAGAAAACATGATCAGTCTGAAACAAGGGAGAGGTTTTTCTCTGTGTATGGTGTTTTCTTTTTTTTAAAAACCTACCAAATGCACATATACATACCTCCTTCCCCCTAAACAACACAACCACAGGCACAAAAACCAAGGTCACTTTTTTTGAGCATTACAAACAGCAGCTGCTGTGCAGGGAAGGGATACAGACAGGGCTTGAAGTAGTTTGTGGGGCTACGGGTGGAAGGTGAGTACCCTCAGGCTCTACTATTTCTGCTTCTTGATGCATGGCAGAGTGAGCTTCTCCAGAAGGAAGAGGTCCTAAACTAGTGATGAGTCTTGTCCTGTAGCGGGGAAAAGCATCTTGGTTCTTAGAAGGTTGGACTAGATGACCCACAGAGGTCCCTTTCAACCCCTACCATTCTGTGATTCTCCTAGGCAAGTTTTGCTACCATCTTGAGGCTCTTCTAACTGGTTATCAGACCATGCAGTACTCAAACCAAGACCACACTGCACAACAACTTCTCAAAGTGCTGAACAGTCCATTAGCAGCAAGTACTGCTCCATGTCCAAGGGCTTCCTTTAGAACTGTTTTTGCCTGCTTCAGAGGAGTTCAAGGTTTACGCTGCTTTAGCACATTGCCTCAGTGTCCTTTTCTCCAGAAATGAGGTGAGGAAAACTAGGAGAGGAGCTAACTGCATGCTTAAAATGAGCTGAATGTTTTACCATGAAGACACAGAACTGAAGCTCTTCAGGGGTTTTTTTTATTAGTAGTAGTAAAAACAGATTGACCTTGGCTGAAAAAACCAACTTACTGTTAACTCAAGACACATTTATTTGTCACTGCTGCTCTTGGCTTTTATGTGCTCAGTAACACGTTTGGTTTCTCTCCTTCTTCAGAGCACGACTTGCTTCATCTAAACTGTATTATTTCACGTAGTTTTTCCTTGTAGCACTCAAGTCTTTTTCTGTGCTGCCACTACAGGCAGGTCTTTCAAAGATATTACAAAAACAATTACTGCAGAGGCTGAGCATTAGTTTCAGGGTAAGCTGCTCAAGCAGCTGCCTCTGCCCCACTCTTCTCACTGCAGACTCCCTTGAGACAGTGACTCCCCCAGGAAGCTCCCTTAGGATTCCTTCTTTGACGTTTTACAGTTGGACTCGATCTTAAGGGTCTTTTCCAACCTTAATGAGTCTGTGAGTTTGATCATTTCTGCAGCTTGTTCAGAACTTTACCTAGGCACATCCAATAAACAGACTGTTTTGTACTACCAACTGTAGTGACTGTTAAGCCAGTTATCAGGACTGTATGTCTCAGGTCGCTGAAGGCATGCTCATTTCTCTTTCCACTCAGCAGCTGCATTAAGTTCTTGTCTCAGGATGATCATTGCTGTTAGGAGGCAGTCCAAATATAAAGTCTTCTGGCAATGACAGTGGAGTCATCTGTGCTAACTGGTCATCATAGGAACCAAGAGTCCACAGCTTCTCCAATTCATAAACCTCTCGGGTCTCTGGCAGCATGAAATGTATCACTATGCTACCTGCACAGAACAGAAATTCACAATAAATTCACATGAACTGTAAAGCACTACCACACTTCCAGCTGCACAACGAGTTCAAGTCTTCCAGCCCCATTCTGGCTAGATACAACACGTCAGCTGATAGAGGTCTCTTCTTAAATTCCAGTTCTTGAACAGTGTTATGAATCAGTCGGTCCTTCAACAGACTCAAAGACTACAGCCAGCACAATGAGAGGGGTGATACTCTGGTTTAAATTAAAACACTATCATAAGACTCCAGCCCAATGCAGTTACGACTTCTACGGGACAGAAGAGAAGTAAGCCAAAAGAAATTTTAGTTGAAAGAGTTCCATCTCTAAGGTTACAGATGGACTCTTTCAGCTATCCTATACTACTAGCAACATTCAGCTATAGCCAAGTAATTTTCCTCTCACTTCTCAAGTGCTTTTTATAATGGAACAGGTCCAAACTTTGACATAGTAAGGTTTTTCTTATAGGTTTTCATTAATTCTGTGCAAACAATAGTAGAGAACGTTAATTCCAGTGTAATTCTAATGCACCTTTTTTCCCTAGTTATGCCTCCAAATTTCAACTGGTTTTCAGTTATAACTATTAAAATTATTGGCAGTAAATTAAACAATGCTTAACATCACTGGCTGCAGTGCTCCTCACCCCTCAATGCTCTCTTTTAAGCCAAAACACCAGGTTAGAGGGAGAGATGCTAGAGCTAGACGTGAAGGAGAAATGCTTGTGTAGGGAGTTTCACAGTTGTAGAATAAAGAATTAAACTCAGTTTCTTAGGACTGAGGTTTTACCCATGTCATGGTATGATCTAGACAGTGGAAAAGGCCACTCAGCAGAGTCCCCACTCACCCAAACAAGTATTATATAAACCTGAGAAAATTGCCTGAAGTAGCTTTTCTCTTTCCACTACTGTTATCTTCAACTTATTAAGACCTGTTTTAGCCACTGCAGAGTAGTTACTGCTTTCTTCTCGGTGACAATGAACTTTAGTGAAAATTTACGCAGTGTCTCTCAATGAGTTCAAACAACAACTGGAATTCCAAAACAGCAAGGTATTGTGAACTCTCCACAGTAACCAGGGCTCATGGCAAGATTCTTCCTTCAACAAAGCGTTCATGCAGACCTTCGTATTTGTCAGATTCACAAATATTTACCAAAATCAATGCACAGCCAGTCATCTGTCTCCTTTCCTTCAATCTGAGTATGAGGATCACTTTCTTCTTTGCGATGCTTGTACTGCGAGAAGAAGCAATGGCAGAAAATTAAATACTTCGCATTTATTTAAAAGATAAGCTGGACTTTGCTGAGTTGTCTGGAGTTGTTTTAAATGTTAAATAGGTTAGATTACTTCATATTGGTTCTGGGGTCTGCATATAAAAAGAATAATATACACTTGCAGCACTGGAAAATAAGTACAGATTTGTCAATGGGATCTAGTATCAAACCTGGAATTCTAATGCTCAGAATTCCCATACAGTTACCCATGAATTCTACAGGTGTCTATTTTTACTCAAGACAAATACTGAATACAATTACTTAGCGTTAAAGCAGTCTTTCAGTTATTGGTTCCCCGTAGCTGCCACTACCACCAGGTTTTATTTCCTTTTAGATACCTTCCATTGTTGTTTTACACTGGCTAGTTAAGGATGCACAAATGGAGGTGTCAAGCTTCTCCCCTTCTCAGGTGGAAGGAGGTGGGGAGAAAACAAATTTCAATCCATGCCACGAGGAAGGCATTCAAACCAGCCTCCTGTTTGTTGTGTGCATCCTCTCCACGCTCATTGCAAGATGAGAGGAAACCATGATCGGTTCACAAGGTTTCCAAGCTATGAACCACTGTGAGACAGGGAAGCGTGCAGCTGAAAGCACAACTGCAACCACAGCAGTTCCCTATGCAACACGGTGGCTTTCACAGATGCCAGCTTGAGAGGCTCAGCTCTCCCCACCTAGTACATAAAGAACTAAAGCACTCATCAGAGCTGAAGAAATCTGACAACTAGATGCTTTTAAGTATTGTCATTTTCAGATCTGGCCATAACCTACTTGCTTCTTTACAAGAAGCATCAATAGAAGAAGAAAGAAAGAAAAAAAAAAAAAAAAAGGAG
>Ga0065711_1040629_pt1 | contig 16807 bp, 14 predicted proteins | sample Hoacrofraction12_FD_59098 | JGI IMG/M metagenome (GOLD analysis project Ga0065711, IMG submission 59098) | Hoatzin crop microbial communities from Cojedes, Venezuela - Epithelial fraction 12 v2 (version 2) | ecosystem: Host-associated > Birds > Digestive system > Esophagus > Crop | place... | reverse complement strand
AAGGGGTTTTTTTTTTTTTTTTTTTTTTTTTTTTCTGTCACCCTGAAAGCTGTTTTTGCAGACAAACTGCTTTTGCGTTTGTAAAAGATGTGTTTATGTGAGTGCTGCATAGACCTTCTTGGTGACTTCCACAGGGTAGGACCCTCCGTGCTTTTATGTCAGGTACTGCACCTTGCAGAAGTTACCTCTGGGTTTTTGTAACACCAGTTTTCTGTTAAATAGTGGACTATGAAAAAAGTTGAAATAAAATGCCTTTGGGAACAGTAAATGACAAACTTCTCCAAACGTGGTTTATGAGAGCCTTGCAGCCCAATCTCCTAAAAGACGCACCTGCAATCTGGCTTTATAGCTGGTACACAACTAGTTGGCAGACAAAAACCTTGCTAGGATTTCAATTTACAACCTATGATGCATAGGGTTCTTTCTTCCTTGTAATGCTTTAAGCTGAAACTGAATTTTAAATTAACTTGACACTGTGCTGTTTTCAAGTCAGATAAATAACCCATGTTCCTTTTCCCTCCGTTCGTAATATATTTGATATCTTACTATGAAAGTATTTCCTGAATTGATATTAATATTATACATTTGCCTGTCCTTACTTCCCTTAGGAAAAAAAAAATGAAACATAACTGTGTAGCTATAAGAAGTGTTGTTTGCACTTTGACAGTGATGCAGTTTTGTAGTTTAGGGATTTTCCAGTTTTATTTCAGTTGCTAACTGTAAAAACTTGTGGTTTATTTCTGTGTTTTTTCATGTAACTTTAATCAAACAGTGGCCTTCAGAGTTACGTTCTTTGAGCTACCATGCTTGTAGATAACTTCCATTTGCTTTAATACGTCAGTACCCCATTTACACCTTCCCAGTGTTAATGAATCAACCTCTCAAGTCCCCAAACTATCATAGTTTGGGGGTTTGGGGTGCTTTTTTATATATTTTTGAGCGTTTGCAGTTTTTTAAGCTGTTAGACCCACACTGTACAGGTATTAAGTCCTTGTATAACACACCAGGTAGTTACAAATGTGGACAGTGGTGTCCTGATCTGACACCTGATAACGCAGATCTTTTTTGCACTTGGTAGATGACACCACTGGGAAGAATATTATAAAAGAGCTGTCTTTAAAAAAAAAAAAAAAGTATTTTTCCTAAGTATTTTTAAAGAAAAGAAAGTAAATACCCACATTTCTGTTTGTATAGTAGAAGGGAAGACTTTTACAGCAGAATTGTTTCGTGGCTTTTTTTTTTCTTAATTCTCACAGTCCTAAGTGAACAAAACTTTCTCAAAAAACTGTATCTGGAAGAGCTTATGCTGAAGGACGTAGAGTAGCATTGTTTACAATGTTGCCATGCTGGGCAAAATGTACTACTGTTCCTGGGAAAAAATGTGTCCTTATGTGTAACTTGAAAAAAGGTATCAGAGTACATCCCTCCTTTCTCCCCCAGGAAGGTGTTCTCCAAACATTTTGTTCCATCCAGCTTCCTGCAGGGCAGTAGCATTCCAGAAAGAGTTTCACCAGCCCTGAGGCTTTAACAGTGGTCAGGACAGGCAGAAGGAAAAATTACCACACGCTTGCCCTTGTAGGGAATTAGGGCTGGAATTGTAACCAGGGGGCTGGGGAGTGTATTAGAGACCACTGCTTTCCTTGCCCGCTCTTTCCCTACTCCTTTGCTAGCCCATACTAGTATGACCCGAGAGCCTGACTCTGTTTTCATTACCAAGCACAATGAAGAAATATTTGGAATATTTCATTTCTGCAAGTGTATTAATGAAGGAGGAAGAGAACCCTGTACCTTACACAGGACAAGAAGTTATGCTGACCCGCCTGACTCAGCCAGAAATTCTCTTAGGCAAAGGAATGCCCCATGAAATTGGAAAGTTTTCCTTCGGTCTAATGAGAGTGAAATACCAGAGCCTTAGTTCAGTTGCTTTTCGCTGTCTTATGGTCCCGTCATCATCTCTTCTCTCCTCTCCCTTTCCCCCACTTGCTCCCCCGAGGTATTCAAATTGAAAAGCTTTCTTTCAAAGGTATTTACACAAAGGCGGCCTCCGGCAGCAGACGAGATTTCTTCTGATTGAAAGCATCTTAGTGTGCTCTGATCTTTCCCCCAAACTTAGCTAAACATGCAGAAAAGGGACTCTCGCTCAGTACCCTTTGCAGTGGCGCGGGTCCTTTTGGTGGACGTTGCCGTTGCATGTTCGAGGGGCGTGCGTATGTAGGCATATTTGTTCGAGTCTCGGCCGGAATATATGCCAAAGAGATTAGACTTCATCTTTCCTCCTGGAGAGAAGAGAGCCTAAATGGTTTTATCATGGAGTTTTCATTCACTCTGTCATTTCTGCCTTCTTCATAGTTCATTGCTAGACTTCTAATTTTTCCTGACAGCAGCACACACCCCTGCAGCTGGCCCTGCATAATGATTCCCCCCTCCTAAACTGACACAAGAGCCGGCGCATAAATCTCCTGCTGTCAGGGTGCCTCCTTGAGCGGAGTCTGCCCCTCTCCCCCCTGGAAAAAGATCTGTCCCCTCCACAGCACTCTCATTTACCCCCTACTGGCTTTGCCTGCTGAGCCAAGATGCTGCCCATGACCATTATGCTGCCTATGCTAAGCATCAGGAAATGGTTCTTTTCTCACAAAAATACAACCATTTTTTTTTTCTTCTCCTAATGACAATTATTATTGGAAATTGGAGCACCTTTGGCAATTATATTTGACGCAAACATTATACCGTACAGCAGGCAGCTCCTGTGAAAAGCAGGACCTGACTGATGGCTTGGATTAGGAGCTGAGGATGGGAAGGACTGTCACATACAAGAATTTTGACTGAAATGCAGCTCTTTAGGAGGTCTGAAGTTAGAGATCCCCACGTTCTCTGAGGCCCTGTATTAATTCGAAGTTATTGCTTCGAACCATCAGGTAAAGGCAGCGCTGTCAAATCCAGGGCTGGACGCACCCAGCGCATTGGCAGTTTATAAATGGGACGGGACTTGTACAAAGTGTTGTTTGAAAATCTCTCTTCCTCAGCCTTCCATCCTCACTTGTAGCAGTGGCATTGGACAGCTGGCTGAAAATCAGCGCAGGAGTAGTTGAAAAGGCAGCAACCTCTGTTCCTGTCCTGAAGATGAAAGCGGGCACAGGATGAACCTGCAGTGTACAGGAAGAGCTTCATCATCCTTTACCAGCAGCAAAGGGATAGGTAAAGGTCAGCCTCTCTGCCTAGAGTCTCTTCCACAAAATGCTAGTTTTCTCAAATAGGTGTTTGGCGTTAGCGATGTGCTGATAGTCTGATATTCATAGCTGCTCTGAGAATCAAATTATGTTTTTCTTCAGCTACAAGTATTTGGCTGTTTTCTCTGCTGCTGTCCTTATGATGATTCATATTGCAGTTATTTTAAAGAGGCGGATAAACTATAATTGTTTATATACAAACAGAATATGGCATTGGCTGCCAGAAACCAAGCTTGCTAATATTTGGCTTGCTAGGTTGCCTTGTCGTTTCATGTTTTGGCTATCAGAGAGAGTAAGCTTAAGATTAATTAAAAAGAGCTAGTGGTATTTTCTCCTCTGTAAATGCTGGCAATTGATTATAAAATGTCAGAGGTGTTAGCAGTGTCAGCGACCTTCATCTAGCCAGCCGGAATAATAGGCAAGACTTGCTTTAGGACACACTGTGGTCGCTGACAGGTTTTGTTGCATCTGCAGCCAACTCTGTGTCATTAACAAGGAAAAGAGAGTAGATGGGGGAGAGCGGATTGTAAATGTTACAGCGCTCATTCCACTAAATTTACTTGAAAAATGATCATTTTTTGTGCCCAGTGCCATTTTGTACTCTTCATGATCTTCTAATTAAGCCTGGAGAATTGTGTATCCAGGCTTTCATCTGAGCAGTATCGACTGTTCTTCTTCCAGAGAAGCAAAGAAAACTTCCCCTCTCTGCTGCTGGGGGCTGACTTGTGAACAGATTTCTCTTCTGTGCCTTGGTTGCTATACATTTTTAGGAATCCCACTCCCATGACTTCAGAACTACAGAACTGCATCCCTGCAGCAGACCTGCCTGCCAGCTGCGTGTCGTGTACCACTATTCCCGGGATGCTAAAATTTGACTTTGCATCTCAACTGCTCCCACTTAATATAATGAGCTTTGAAGCAAACCGTGGGATGTTGAAGAAAAAGTCTTCCATGTCTAACAACAGTTTCTTTAGACTCTGTTTGAGGCTAAAGGTCAGCTTTAAAACTAGTGATGGTGTTTATTTCTTTGAATTTATTTTATTAGAATAAAGGTGTAAGTGCGCTGTGATTCCTGAAAAAAGAAGGAAGACAGAATGTGTATCCCCTTGCTTGGTAGACCCATGTAAGTGGTTTTCTGAGGGGATTACCCTTTTCTTGCCTCGGAGTTCCCGTGCAGCCATAGCAGTGACGGAGTTTGATGGCCAGCATGCCCGTTGCGATTAAGAGAAGTTATCTGAAGTCGTTGGTGGAGGGGGAAGGGAGAGGGGGGCAGGGATGACAGGAGCACTAGAATTTGAAAAGCAACAGAAATAAGCCTCTGTTGAACTTGAGGACTTTTCAGTCCCAAGTGGCATTCCTTTGCCTTAATGATGGAAAAAGTGTGCTTATTTTTTATTTTAATATCTTGTCTTTATGATGTTTTAGGACTGGAACTCTTGCGCTTTATTCCCTGGATATCTCATCTGTTAAATAATGGTTCTGTTCCTCTCCAGTGAGATGAAGTACACAGTGAAATAGGAAAAGATCTTTCTGCATTGCACAAGGTTTTCTTGGGTTTAGTATTAATCAAGATACACACATACCCTTAAGGATTTGGGGGGTGGGGGGGGAAATCATGATGAAGTTTGTCTTCTGAGAGTCTCTTTGGAAAGTCAGCTTTATACTGCTCAGTAAACCTGCCAGCCAGCTAAGTGTTTCGGCTCGTGGAAGTGATGGAGGCAGGCGGAGCTTGGGGCTGGGAGCTGGCTGTGTGATGCTCCACGAGGGATGCGGGCTGGTGCCCTTGTGCCTTGGCAGAGGGAGGAGGCAGCAGCGTTACTGGGAGGACCGTGCTGGCAGGGAGAGGTGTGGAGCATGCGGGGGATCCCGCTGCCTTCGCTGGGCACGGGTCTGACAGCTGCATGTCACACGACAGCTCAGGCTGGCTTTAAGAACGGTGTCTTGACTTCAAAATCGCAGGTGGAAAATGTGTAAAGCTGGCGGTTCTTCTACAGTAAACACCAACACTGTTTTTTTTCCCCCAAGCCCACCCTTAGCATTACCTAACGGAGGACTTAGGATACATTCTCTTATTTTTCTTACTAGGTTAGTGTTACCTAAGGGTGTTAAACCCTTTCAGTTTGTGACACATGAAAAGATACTTCAGCTAATTTAAGATTAAAAATACCTTTTAAAGAGTTTTTGTATGTAAAATGCTTATAGAGCTGAGCTATTGAAAGACTCCATGTTGGAGAAGATGGGTACAATAGAAACGGTGGTAAACGTGAAAAAAGATGGGCTGGTGTGTCTGAGAGGTACAAACCAGGCTTGGTTCCCTTTAGAACAAATAATAGGATAACTTGGGTTGGAAGGGACCACCGGAGGTCACGTAGTCCAGCACCCTGCTCAGATCAGGGCCAGTGAGATCAGGTAGCTTGGAACTTATAAAGTATTTAGTGGTCTACTCTTAACATAGCTCAAAACTTAAGTATATGGTTATGAGTTTCTTGGGATTTCTGAAAGGGGAAAAATGGAATAGTAATATGTCTCCTTTGTCTTCACCTTTCAGAAGAAATAACAGAAGAGAGAGGTTGAGGAAAGAAGTTCTTTACTATGCATTTCCTTTATTTTTAGATGGAAATAAAAATTTCATCAGGCTAAACCTTACTTTCCATACTCAATTATTCCCTAGAAAGTTGAAATAAGTATAGATGTAGTCTTTTCGAGAATATGCCCCTAGAAGTTAATTTCTGAAGCAGCGGGAAACTGCAAGGTGACATTGCTTTTGAAAATTGAGCCTTAATAAAGGGCTTAATTTAGACATCCATCCTTGAAAATGGATGGTGACCTATGTAAGGGTTGGGAGGGAAAGGGGAAAAAAGGAGATGCAAGAGAATGATAGTAGATGAAAGTACAAGGTAATTTAAGTCCTTGGTTAGTGCCCCTGTTTGCAATTAGCATTGGTTGATTTGGTCACCCAACCATTGGCAGCTCAAATTCTTACCATAAAGTGTTCTTGCCGTAGATTGAGTTTGAGTAAGTTTGTTATGGGCCTACTGTTATCTTCTGGAAAAATGGCCCCTCAGGCAGAGTTAGGATGCTCTGTAAATAGCTTTCTAATGCTTTGCGTGTCCCCAGGATGTCTAAGTTGAGAGAGAGCCTGCAGTAGAGAGAAGCAGAGAACTGTGCTTATCAGCAATGGCAGCTGTAAGGAGTTTCCCCTTCTATAAGGCCATGTTGACTCTCCGGCAGTCAGACGGCGTAAACATCAATCACTGGGTCTTGAATGTTGCGTCGCTCCTGCGCTGAGGGAGCTGAGCACCTTGTTCTGTTGTTCCAGGTGAGAAGAGCGAGAGGGGCAGCCCAGGGCTCAGTTCTGGGGCTCGCCTGGTACCCACTGGAGCACAGCTGAACAAGACTGAACGCTGAAGTCACCTCGTCTCCTCCTGAAGTCCCAGCAGAAGTGGAGTCCTCTCTCCCATGCCGTGGTGTGCACGCAGACTTCTCATGTGCATTTTTTCTTTTCAGGTAAGCTCACTTTTTATTCTTTTTAATACATTGGAGTTTTCTACATGGGAAATTGTATTCTATTTTTCTAGACAAAATTGTTGCTATTTGTCAAGACTTTCGGACCTTGCTGGAGCATATAATAAATGTTAATTAGTGCTAATGGAGATTAAACTTCTAGGAACCAATCTTGCAAGAGGCATTAGAAATTAGCAAAGGAAAAAAAAAAAAGAAAGAGCAGCTTGGCAGAGGTTCCGTATTCATAAACCTATTTATAGATGGTGTGCTGGGTAGAAGAGCAGGTTTGTGCCTCTGCCAGCAAGATGCTCCAGCCTACTGCTGTGCTAGTGCTTGCCCTAATTTTGCACTTACGTTCTGAGTCTCCCAGGGGGATGCTGAGCAGATGTGTGATTGACCTGAGTCTCGAAGGTGCGTGGTTTTGACTGCGTCTCTGAGGATGATCGGAGAGATTCAATCAACTTCTTTTCCAGGACCTGTTCACGTTGATTAGCTTGACAGGTCTCTCCGAAACCAGCTTGTGAAACCTTCTTCCAACTAAGAATTTTCTTTATCCTCAAGTGGTCAAAGAGACCCGAGGTGAAGATTGACAGAGGGGTTGCACAAACATGGCTCTCGGTCTGTTCCTTAGCTGCAAAGTGGTTTAAAACCGTTTTGGCAGCTTGCTTGGTGCTGGCGACGCTCCTGGAAGCGCTGCTGTCAGGAGCCCTGGTTCCAGCCTGGCGTGAGCCTGGGAGGGAAGGCGAGGGATTTTGCTGGGACCGCCTGTGCCACCTTCATCTCAGTTACGGGTAATAATTGTCTGTAGACAGTACTTTTCGGAAAATAGTACTTAGCCTTTCCAGCAAGAGAAACCTGTGTCTCCTGCCCGACACCAAAGACACATGGAATAGGAGAGGAAAATAAAATTTACAAATAGCCAAGTTAAGAAAGCAAGTGTATTCTAGTGTTTAGCTTGTAGCTGGCTGCATGCCAATTTGGAAGGGGTTTTGTTTTGGGTTTTTTGGGTTTGGTTTTTTTCTGGATGCTTCTGCACATAAAGTTTTACTTCCCCTTAAAAACTAAGGGGAAAGGGAGGGTTCAAAATACGATTTTATGTGCATGTGAGCTGTGGAATGAATAAAAGTGAAGACAGCTGATCTAAAAGAAAGAAGTACATTCTGCCTTCACATGTTCATTTATGTTCCTCAAATCATGATTTTTTGAAATGTAGGAAAAAGCGTGAAAATAGCCACTATTTAAGCTTATTTAGAAATACTCATCTTCCCTGATGTGTATCACTAGTGAACAAAGGTGGGTCCTGTGGGGGATGCAAACGTAAGGGTGGACTCACTGAAAGCAAGTAATAGCAGAGTAATTTTGCTGTGGAACTTTAAACCAATTATGCGAATAACAGAGGATATGGTCTGAAAGTAGCCAGAAGTGGTTTTTTGTGGGTATAGCTAACAGGGTTTTAGAAAGCCTCTGCCTGGCCAGGGTGAGGGCTCCCACAGCTGAGACGGTGCGAGTGCTCGTGTGTTTGGCTGTGCATCATCACCTCGCTGCAAGTCGGCCTTTCTCGACCTGCCTCTCCAGTGGTAAATCTTCCAAAAAATGCACAAGGGTGTGTCTGATAGTAACCAGTGCTTCGGCTTATTTCTACATCTGATTGGAAAGTCTAATGTTCAAAAGGTGCTTGATTAAACGTTTTGATAAGTTGCATTAAACTTCATCAAACTTCTATTGAAATTACTGCAGATTTCACATTACTGGACTGATTCAAGGTATTATTTCAAGAGGCCATCACTGATCTAGTTGTTTCTTGAGCTTTGTTTCTTTGAAAGGAAGATTAGCATCCTTGTGCTTTTTAATAAAATGAGCCAAGTACTAAAAATCCACTGTCAGCAGTTTGGCTTGAACACCAGAGTATGTGGTTCATTACTCTACAGAACACGGAGGATATTAAATGTGGATATTAATTTTGTTCATTCCTCCTTCACAAAGAAAATAGAAAATGCTCATACAAGAGGGAGCAATAGTTTATGGGTTTCTTCAGCATTTTCTTTCGTAGTATGCAATTACGAACTTTGAGGCATAGTGGATATGAAGTGTTTCCTGGTGTTAGCCATGAGTAAATAAGTATAAATCAGGTTGGTTGGGTTTTGGGTTTGTTTTTTTTTTTTTTTTGATGACTGTTGAAGTACCTACAAGGTAGTGCTTAAAAAGAGAAACAAAAACTGAGAGCTCTACTAAACTTTCTTTTCTTTCTGGAAGCTTTCCTCAGATTTCATTAATCTTCAAAGTTTTCCCTCTAAATGGGTGGCCAGCACAAGCACTTCTGCAAATTCATTTCGTGTGAAGATTTTCGTCTCTGTAAAGTTGTTCAAGTAAGTGTGGCTGCAAATCTGATTCACTTGTGTGGCAATGAACTTCACATGTAAATTGAGATTCTAATAAGTCCACATTGTGCTAGAAGGTGCTAATGGCTGCCATCAATCAGAGAGCTGGTAAAAGTTGTTCTCTCCCTCTCCCCCAGACTAAATGAGACAGCAATTAAATGCCCTTTTGTTGAGTGATAGCTGAGACAATGGAAATCAATGTCCAAAGCACAAACCAGAATGGCAAGTCTTAAGTATAAGCTAAGACATGTGTCCCAAGGGATTGGCATGTTGATTTGCTTACAGCTGAGAGGGTCTATGAAAGGAGTAACTGGGAGTGCAGGCAGCAGGAGAAGCTGTAATGCTCCTTAGAGCCAAGCCAGGAAGGAATATTTGCTGGGAAGACTTCTCAGTGGTGCCATGCTGCCATGTTCTTGCCTCTGTGCAACCCAGGATCAGCTGGTAGTACAAATTTGATCTGGAACAGGCCCTGGCATAAGGTCGTGATCAGAAAGTGTGATACCAAGTTTGTTTGTGGTGTGTTTTAATGTTGGCTGCTTGAGAACAGGCAATATCTGATCTGGTATGAAGCCTACTGATACAAACTTAGCCTTTCTGCTTTGCTGAAAGTGCTTCAGCTGGCAGGGGGAGTTTGTACTCGGTCAGTGCTGTTGTTGCAGTGGTTTACATCCCTAGAACAGGATTTGCGGCCTTGTCAAGCCCCATTCTGAGAACAAAATCGTCGCACACACCCCCGACCCCACCCCAGTGCCATCACTTTGTTCCCAGTGCTTACAGGTGCAAGACTTACTCTTGTACTTCTAAATAAAAGTGCACTGTAAAACAGCCCAGTTTGCTCATCCATTTCTTGTAGATGAAAACAAGCTCTTGAGACCCTTAGCACTGGTTAACAATTTTGTCCAAAGAATGTGAAGTCACTTATGTTGGCTGAATGTCTTTGACTTCTTCACTCCGGACCTGCTCCAAAGGTCGATGTATCAACGGGATGCTTCCTTTTGACTCCAGCTCACAGTTCTGCCTTAGCTTCCTTGCCTTGCTGAAAGGGCCTTAAGTTACTTGAGTGCACAGGGCTGCATTGTCTCTAGTCTGTGTGGGTTTTTTGTTTTTGTTGGAAGAGGGTTTTTTCTGCTGTTGTGCAAAACTGTAAATGCATTGAGAACAGCAAGCTATTCCATTTACTAATGGCAAGGCGCACTGCTGTCATGCAGCTCGTGTGCTGTTGGCAGAGGCTAGGGCTGACGATGCTTTGCAGCAGCTCAGCAGAACAGAGAGAAAGTCTTCTGCAAGCTTAAGGCTCGAAAGAAATCTTACAGTAAGAAATTATTTTTGTGCCTGAAAAGTATTGCCCACAGATGACTAATCATCTGAAGTAATACTAGAATTTGACTAAAAGAAAATATATCTGGTTAGAGAGTTCTGTACTGAATTTGTTCTGTGGAGTGCTGTATCTGCCACAGCTCTTTTGAGGGCTTGAACAAAGAAAAACAAAGCTACCTTTTTTAAGAGGTCCACAGAAATCAGCAGGCATTAGGAATGGACTGATGCAAAACCTACTAGTTGGTGTTCCATGTCCTTATGGCTTGGGAATAAGACTCTGTCTTTTCCTTGTGTCCCCATCAAGGAGACACAGGAGACACTCTCTTTTCAAACTCGTTCCACTACACTCGCGTTTAGTCTTTGGTTTTATAGTATTGACAATTACTGTGAATGGCACAGTTCGCGATCCCGTTCTCTTCATATCAATCCAGGTGTTCACCTCTGATGTTAACTCTGGTTCTAGCCTTGATTTGCACCTCACTTCTACATCAGGTTCTCTAGTGTAGTAAAGCAGAGACCCAAGGAACCAGGAGGGACTCTGTGTGAGTGCAGCAATACACTGCCGTGTTACCAGCATCAGTATAATACTTTGAACCTTTCAATGAAGACCTTGGATTATTAATGTGATCTTTGCTATTACCAGTACTGATACCTTTTCTTATATGTTAAAGCATTCTTATCAATAAATATATAATAAAAAATTCTACAATGTGACCAAGATGATTATAGGCATAGTGAGTGCAAAAGCTATTTGTACTGGTTTATATTTAATTATTCTGTGTCTAATTTTGCATAATCACAGATTAGGTTTTTGTAAGCATTTACTTCTATATTGCAAGCCTTCAGCAGTCCAAGAAAGCAGAGCCATGGACTGCTATTTGATGTGTCCATTACCTCCTGAAAATGCCTTGGAATACAATGGGGTAGCATGCAGACTTCAGAGCTGTCGTGACAGGTATTAAGAATGTGTCAAATCCCAGTGATGACTGATAACATATCTGTCATTTGTGATGGGATTATTAGGAAGAGGAAAGCCACTAGGAGAAAGATACTCTAGGAAAAAGAAAGGGGGGAGGGGAAGACAGGAGGAGAGAGGATTTACTGTTCTTTGGAGCTGCCTGGTTTAATTAGGCCTTGTCTAGTCCATAAACAAATCTATTAACTTTCTGAATGCTTTGGCAGCTTACGCACTTCAACGTTGCAGCAGTAATTCCATGGAATTTGGGTCTCTTTTTGGTGGGTAGTTGCACTGTAGATATTGTGGCTGTGATGAAGGTTATTGACCAGTACAAGAAAACAGCTAGTGCAGTAGTACTATATATTTTTATTTAGTTTTCTCATTGAGTTTAACAGAATACTATGGAGGAAAGAATTCAGTGGGCACAGAAGACGTTTTCTGCATGGAAACTCTTTATAGAACTGAGGAAGGAGAACAGTCTGCCAGTGGCATTTGATTTACATCTTTCGTTAGCAAAAGGACGTGAAGGATTGCTTTTTTTATTGTGGATGTGTGTCTTGCGCGAGTGTGGAAAGAAGGCTGAGCTTGATTTCACTTGTGAAATTAGATTCTGCTGAATGAGTCCATGCCTAGTACCCAAACTGATGATTTTCAGGTGTTTTAGGCTGAGACATAATCACATCAAAGGTCTAAAAGCAGTTAAATATTAAGACAAAAGAAGCATCTTACTCAGCTGCCTGCTGGTACTCGGGCAGTGCCAGGACAGCGGAGGTGACCAGCATGCTGCTTGCTGTCAGCATCTTTGGTGCAGGAGTATCCCCAGGAGGGGTAGAACTAGCGTAGTGATCTCATACAGCCCTCTGCACGCAGAGCTCAGTTTGGGGGGGGCACATTAGATGTCAGGAGAGAGGGAGACTTGAAGTTCAGTGGGCTGAGACAACTATTCCTAGCTGTCACATGCTCCCTTAAATCCCCTTTCAGCAGGAGTCAGTAGGATAGCTTTTGAACAGAGACTCATAACTGCTGCCCAGATTGTCTCTCTGTCCCTTCTGCCAATTTATCTGTTGGCTTTGCATGATAAAGGACCTGGTCTTTATCTCTGCCCCTTCCAGGCACAGCCAAGGTGCTTATCAGTTCTCTCAGGGCCCGAAGTCCATCAGGGAAGCAAAGGTGATGGAGGCCAGCCCGGTGCCCACGTGTACCACTGGACTGTCACTGTAGGGCAGCTGCTGTGTCGGATGTGTTCGGCCAGGGTGGCTGCCAGCTTGGGTGCCACATCTGGTGGTCGTCCATGCTGGTGGATGGCTCAGAGAGGAGCAGCTGCTCTGAAGGTAAGCAGGAGACTGAGGGACGGTTGCAGGTTTGGGAAGCAGAAATGGAGAGCAGAGAGAAGACCTGTGAGAATTCAAAGCTGCGGCTGTTGTGGTGCAGAGTGACCAGTGTTTGGTTGATGTTCACACGGTGGGCGAGAAGGATGCGGCGGCTGCGACAGGGATAGCAGCAGAATGCCTCCTGTGCACAACAGGGAAGAGCCCGCACCATGGCTGCTGCATGCTGGTGGGCTCACGCCCTTGCTTACCTCATGGAAATTGGCTCACCTGCCTCTGGAAAGACCTTTTTTTTTGTGTGTGTGTCTCTAAATGCCTGTTTACCCCACCCACAGACGCTGGCTGAGCAAAGACCAAAAAGCAACCTGAAGCAAGGACACTGGGTTTTAGATGTGAGGTGTTGCAGCTTAATTAATTTCCCAAGGTAGTTCTCTGGAGGGCCTGGTGGCAACCGTCCCAAAACATCCAGTGGTTGGGGCACCTCAACCGAAAGCTCATTTAGCTTTAGAGTTGTTAAAAGAGCCGGATTATTTTTTTTTTTCTCCAGAAGCTGAACTCGGCATTTGTTCAGAGTAACATGAACTGTGCATCCAGAAATCATTAATCATACTGTAAAATCTTGGCTTCAACTTTCCCCCTTATACGTAGGAGATTACCATCCGGGTTGTTACCATTGTGTCTTGCCGGCTGGCAGTACCTCAGTTCACAGATTAAATACGGTTTTCTAAAGAGGAAAGGCTGCAGCGAAGAGCCTTCCTCCACTGGTCACAGGTTTGCTTTTGTCCCCAGGTGGATGCGCCGCAGATGTGCATGTATATTGATGATGGGCAGCCCGCGGTGTGTGACTTTGCTCTTTGGTGACTGCCCCTTTGGGAGCAGATGCCAGTGCAAATGGGGACTGCTGGCAGCATTCACAGCCTACTTTGTTTCTTTTTTCCCAGTGCTCTCATTGTCTTTCATTAACTCCCATATTTAATAGATTTATGGGGTGGATGGGTTTTCTGTCCCAAGAAAGGGCTATAGAACGGTGAACGTGAGCTTGGAGTACTTCTCTGAGGGAAGCTATTCCTTCCCTGTACTCTCTCTTCCTTCTCCAATTCACTAGATTTTGTCAGTTTGAAAGAAGAAACAGGAATATTTCTCTGGGAGGTGTTGCAGAAGTTGACTAGAGACTCAGATACGTATTTTCTTCAATTTTCTGTTCTTGAGGTGTCATGAGATAACACAGAAAATCATGATGTTGAGGGGGAGTCACCTCTGAAGATCATTGAATTTTTAATGAAGTTCCTTTTAGTGTCCAAGATCAACACTGCCTTGCACGGTCTCAGTGCTGTTTTACACGTGCTCACACTTTGCTGCAGTCGAGTTCTTGATTTGTATTTTTTATTTAGTGGTAGGATTAGAAGCATCTTTTGAAAACAAAATCAAACCACCACTACCATCCAATTTAAATACACAAGCATAACCGTAACCTGAAAAAAAAACCCTTTGTAAGTTTACCTCTTGAGTTCATCACATATTGGAATGAAAACTGATTTCCATGTTTGTTTGGACAAATCAGAAAATTTCCAAAAATTAAGAAATCAGCAGTGGTGGTGGTTGCTGTTTGGAGGAGGGAAGCTGGACAGCAAAATATTGCGAAACGACTTTTTGCTGATAACAAACAAAGCCCAATGGGAGATTTCTGTTTTGAAAATATGTAACTGTTGACATGAGGATGTTTGTTTGAATATTTTTAGTGCTGATAAAGGAACACAACGTTCATTGGAGTTTTGGTAATCTTGAATGAAAACACATGCTAAGCTCTTTGTTAAGCTCCGGTTGCTCTGCTCTGGATGGTAGCAGTACACTATGTGTAGGAAAGGTTTTTCTCTGCTAACAGTTTCCTCTATTGTTTCCACCTCTAAGCCTTTTATACTGTATTTAGAGGAGAGGGAATGAGAGAGAGAGAGGGAGGTTTGGTCACCAGGAGAACAGTGTGCTACACAAGTGTCTCTGATAAGACATTTAAGGTGGTGTTTGCAAGTTGAAAGGTTGCAGCTAAGCCTACGGTAAAGCTAAAAAATTTGTACTCATTTTAATCGTGATGTAAAACATCAGTATTATCATATGAAAAGCACCAGTGATGCCTTGACTTGCTTGATAAAATAAGAATCTGTTCGTGGTAATGACCATTAACTCACTGACAGGATGATAAAGAGATTACAGGGTTCAGCTTCCCACTTCTAAAGAATTGGTTGGTGCACGTGTTATTCTGCTAGTCGCATCTCAGTGTATGTTGTGGAACAGTCATGGAAAACATTTTTAATATTTTTAATGCGCTACCTGACAGCGTGATCTCTACAGTATACAATTTTCTGTTCCTCTGACCTCTTACACACCAATTGTATTGGGAAAACATTAATTAAGAGGGAACAATGTATTTATTGTGACTTGAAGTTGCTTTTGTCACGGTCTCTATTGTTCAGGTTCCCGAATAGTAATGAAAGAGCCTGCTTAAAGATGCTCTCCAAGCGCCCTGTTTAAGGGTGGCTCTTTGTTCCTAACTGCCAAAAAGTAGCAGCAAACTATAAAAGGAAAAATTCCCTTATTTGCAATTTCAGTCCATTGAATCTTGATGCAAAACAGTTTATGTTAATTTACTTCCAGTTTTAGCTTAGTTTAGTTTTACACTTGGTCATGGGCCACCAGTGTGTTTTGCTCGTCTTTAAACGGACTATGCATCCCTTGGTAACACCTTCAAAAGACCATGATTTTTGGAGTGATGCAAAGAAAGGTGGAAATTCAGTGGGAGTCTCGTTTGTACGCTAACCTGGGATTTTTAAATTATTTTTTCTTTTTGCTGGTACAGTACAATGGCAAAGAATACCCCAGCACCCTGAACGGAGACCAGTGTCTGGAGAAGTTGTAGTGCTGGTAGTGGGCATCACCTGAAGATCATGAGGCAGATGGAACAGTTAGGAGACTGAGCATAAGACTTTGAGTTCAGAGTCCAGAAAGTCATATCCTTCTGAAAAGGCTTAGAGCCCCGCTGCTTCTTATTTGCCTCATGTTGTAATTTGGCTTGACAAAACTGATTCTGTCTCCTCGTAAGCCCTGCCGCTCTTATGGCATGTTACATGGTATGACATACAGCATCTTCAAATGCAAGACAAATCAATTCTCTTTTCTGTCCCAAAAACAAACAAAAAAAAGTTTTGTGTTAGCCAATATAGTTGCCAGAAAGTTGCGCTCGGTCAAGCCCTACCCAGCAGAAATGTTACTGAAGTGCTCTATTAAATTCTCACCCATCCTGTTCCTACCTTCTTACTGTTTCTGCCTTTCTGTTATAAAGTGTTGTCTTCTGATGTGTCAGACTGATCGATTATGTCTCATGCAGAAAGGTAGTTTGCTTTTCTTAACTCTCCTGCCGAGCTGTAACCAGTTCCTCTGTCACTGTTCTAAATATTCCTCTGCCGTTTCTGAGTGTTGCCACAGCATTTGTGTTACTCTTAGTGGGGTGTGAAATTCCCTGATTCCCTTTTCCTTACCAGCTTCTGGCTACATGCGTTCATATGAAGTAGAAGTGTTGCCATAAGGGACGGGATGGAGAGGACTGTGACGAGAGGGAGTCTGAGAGCCCCCCTCAAGTCTGTTAGTCCATAAAAACATGAACTACAAGGGGTGCACTGATCGATCTGAGGAGCTGGATGCTGCCTGCTGCTTCAAAAAGTTGGGGGACCTGTTGAGATCCCCGCTAGCACCGGAGAAGAACGTGTACCATGCAACACGGCGGGGGAGTAACTAAGCTCTTAGGTTAAGCCTAAGCATCAGGGAAGCTTTGCAGCTACACTGCTCGGGCTCCCGTGCTGCCAGCCTTCTGCTGAGCTTTAACCAAGACTGCTTGGAGTTGGATGTTCACCTGTGTTACAGTTGTGTATCCTGATAGCAGCTCAGGTGTGGTCTCAGGATTCAGTCTGTTACTCCAGACCTACGGGCTTTTAAGAACATAAACCACATTGGCTATTTTGTTGTGCCAGAGATCTTTATCCCCATCCTTTTCTGATAGAATATCTACCAAAAAAATTGGTGGGTTTTTTTTTTTTTTTTTTTTTT
>Ga0065711_1006629_pt1 | contig 16807 bp, 8 predicted proteins | sample Hoacrofraction12_FD_59098 | JGI IMG/M metagenome (GOLD analysis project Ga0065711, IMG submission 59098) | Hoatzin crop microbial communities from Cojedes, Venezuela - Epithelial fraction 12 v2 (version 2) | ecosystem: Host-associated > Birds > Digestive system > Esophagus > Crop | place... | reverse complement strand
CAGGCTGCCCAGGGAGGCTGTGGAGTCTCCTTCTCTGGAGATATTCAAGACCCTCCTGGACAAGGTCCTGTGCAGCCTGCTCTAGGTGACCCTGCTTCGGCAGGGGGGCTGGATAGGTGACCCACAGAGGTCCCTTCCAACCCCGAACATTCTGTGATTCTGTAAAATATAATCTAAAGCAAGCTGACACCAACAAATGCACTAGGGAAAGCAGGAACACAGCAGAGCAGCTCTCCCTGCAGCCTGAAGGCATCGAACTTCAGTTCTGCTTTGGGTGGCAGCAGGACCTCTCTCAAATGATAATGCAAGGACACAGGTGTAATTCATCAGAACAAGTTTAGTACTTGCATACTTGGTGCTTTTCTAGCACACTACATTAAAAAAGCTGAATTACAGTAATTCGAACACAAAAGAAAGGATACTATAATTACAGTTCAACCTCACTACAAGCGGGCACTCTTGCCTGCAAGGAGAAACAAACAGAAGGGCAGCAACCGAAAACAAGCAGTATTTGCCTTCTTTAACACTTTGGTAATATTTGGGAAGTTTTTGGTAATGTGACTGTTAGTTATAGTTTCCCAAAGAAAACTGGTACTGACAGCGCACTAAGATGTCTTTGACTAAATATTTACCCTGCAGCACACCTTGGAGACTATATTCAAAGCAAGAACCACACCACCAGACATTAGAAGACTAAGTGACATAACCCTGTCATTAACAGTTGAACAAACCAAAGGGACAGAATGCATCGTATCATTTTAGAAAGTCAGCTGGAAAAAGTGTTACTGCAGTAGCAGTAAGTGCATCTTCTTCAGATTAAAAGAAACAATCCACTCTTTTGTAGCTTGACTTCATGTTTCTTCAAGTAATTTCTCCGATTTATTCCAGAGGTCATAAAAGAAATAATCATTTTAGGCACATTTGCTTCTGGAAATGACCAAACCAGCCAACCCTGAAGTCCAGTGCGTAGAGCAAAGCAGAAGTTCTTCAAATTCTCAAAGCCTGCCTTAAGGGAGGTGGCAGTCTCTTTGCTGGAGGAAGCAAAAGATGGGGTGGTGGAGGAAGCCACACACAGCAGATGGAAGGAGTTTTTAAAAAGCCTGGTACTTATAAAAAAGACACAGGAGTGAGTTCAAGTCTCCACACATCATAATCACACCTTTGCCTCTGAAACGCAGAAGCTATAGGAAGGACACTACAATTGATTCTGTCATTACTAGGAACCACGTCAAATCACTGCACACCTACTGGTCTCTGCAGACCTGCGGGTTTACATCAGTATGACTGGGGAGAATCCTCTCACATCCACCTCTTGCCTGACAGTGGTGCTTTCCAAAGTTACCATCTCACAGCGCACACTGTAATGTCTAAGGCAGAAGAACTAAAAAGGATACCAGTTTCAACAGGTAGTTGTCAAGAAACATTAGGTTCATAACAGCTATGCTAAAATAGATCACACTTGAGACAGAATCGGGGACATACAGCAAGTATACAAACTCACAGACCTGTCTTTTTTTATATACAAACAACCTGATTCCAGGCTATGAAGAAAAGATTTTTGGCTGCTAAATTCACAGGGACAATAAAATTCCTACACCTAGGTTATCTCACATCAGCAACGCTTACTGGTGGAAGGATAGTGGAAGACAACACAGAAAGTTGCTAGGGTCCCAGCTGCACACCAAGACTATTCAGACTAACTCTTCCCATAACATATGGTATGGACTGCTGAAGCACTTTCATGACCTACTGCATGCAAATCACTCCCCAACAGGCCCTTTTCCTTGGCTCAGTGAGCCATGGGATACATATCCTCTCTCTCAGCCATACAAGGATCTCAGCAGCCTGCATGACAGGGAAGGTGACCTCTTTCAGAAGAGTGATGGTCAATCCACTCTAAAGGAAATTTGTCCATAGATTCAATCCAATAAATCTGTACACAAAGGAGACAGAAAGGAATAAAACAACCAAACTGGCTCATTCTCTTCACCTTCTCCTCCTGTTACCACATCTTAGTTGTCCTGCAACTTACTAATCGGACACAACTTATATCCAAGATTAGGAAGATCACAGATAGCTATCTCGGAGAATTAGGCAAAAATAATTAATCTATTTTGCTTATGCCACCCCTCACTCAGATTATTCCCTCCCCCTCCCTAGAGCCAGTTCAGGCATCAGAAACTTGTTTCCATGGGACACTTGGGGGGGGAAGGGGGAGGCGGGGGCTAGTGATCTGCCACTGCAATAGAGAGGGCTCACCCAGAGACAGACAAGCTGCAAGCAAAGAAAGGTACAGAACACACCGCCAGAACATAGTAGCCATCTTAGATCAACATAAATTGTTCAGAGATACTCCAGATTTCCTGTGTTTATTCTCATCTTTAGGGCTCTAGTGGCTTCTAGTAGGACTGAAGGCAAAAGCGCTCAGTTATTCCCAGAACAACAGGCTTCACAGTTTATCACAGAAGCACTTATTACACAAACATACCACACACTTTTACTACCTCACCTGCATGTCCAATCACATGTTACTACACACAAAATGGCAAAGACATTGTGACAAGCTCGTTACAGCATCTGTTTCCAAACAACTGCTGGTGAAGAGCTCCAAACCTGACTGAAGTCATACTGATACAGGCAATGTGATTCTGCCTTGCAGATCACAGAAGTCTTCAACAGGTATTCTGGCACAAGATTAGTCCCTGAGTTACACTGATCCTTGACTCTGAGACAGCAAAGCCCAACTCCCAAATACCAGCTTATAGACCTGACCTTTGATAACAGCAAGGCGACAGTCACGTTCATAAGCATACATGCAGCTTCCACCCTCTTGACCTCAAATACACCAATGTGTTAGCAATAGTTTGAATCTGGTCACAACAAGCACACATGATCAAAACAGAAGTGATGAGTCAACAAAGCAGCATTATGTCACTCCTTGCTCTCCCCCCATGATGGGCCCCGAGGAAGACAGCAGATCACTCCCCCCTATTTGGCCCACAGGCAGTTGTAAGCCATCTTTCTACCATGACTACTAGCATATGTGGACACTGGGTAAACACCGTCTCACATCAATTGAAGCTGCCTGATGATTCACCCAAAAAACGTGGCTGTAGATCTTCCCTTCTCAGGCTGCCAAGATCTCCCAACACCCTGAATCACTTTATACAGTAAACTGTTTTCTTCTTATTATAGCAGAGCTAAAACTGTCTCTTCATATTCCAAACATGGAGAAAAACTATGGAGATCGCTTTTGTTAATCAACTGATGTCAGTCTCATGAGTAGTCAATTAACAAGGATTCCACTGTAATTACTATAATAATTAGATCTCTGCTAGAAATGCCAACTTAAAATAGCTGCATGGGATTAAACAGCAACTGCTCAGTGAAAATGTGATCTAATTTACTTTTAAAAATACATGTTTTTGTAATTAACAGACTATCAGGAAACTTTGCTATTTATTAGTCTTTCTATCTGGAACACTGGTTAGAAATGAGGTCAGCCACACCGTCTTGAGCACTGTAGTTGACTGCTTTCCCCATGTGCAAATCAGGTACTTCTAGGAGTATGCTAGCAGTCTGCATTTTTCTTGGAAAACTATTGCTTTTGTATTTGTGGACTTCCAGCAGTCAAATTACTTACAGCTTCTGGGAAATATTCACCTGCTATGCTTGTTCAGAGAACGGCAGTAGGGAGTGGAGGGCACACAGGGCATTTGACCCAGAAGTCTAAGAACATTAGTACTAAAGATCACAACAATGCCAGAAGAAACTTAGAGCGATTTTCTGTCCTGTTACCAGAAGACTGAAAAGAAATTACTTTTGTATTTTAAATTACTACGGAAAACAGATAGGCAAAGATGAAGAAATGAAAGAGATTGGCTCAAGACATGCTAGAGAGGATAACGTACACAACTTAGAAACCCTGAGACTCAGGAAAACTTTAGTATTTAACACATACATTAATTATGCAGTATAGTTCACAAATGGAATTTAACACCTCAGTCTTCCCAGGCACAGGTCCTGTTCAGACAACCTAAAAAGACTGCAGCATCTCAGCCGCTTGCCAAATTGCCACTGCACTACATGCATTCAGAACCACGGGATTCAGCATCAGTTTGAAATTTGTTGTTTAGGAATTGCTAACAGCTCTATACTAGCAGAATGAGCTATCCCATCTCCTCAGCGTTGGTAATGGCTGTAAAAATTCCCCATCTTTCCCTCTGTAATCACTTTGGCTCTCATGGAACTACTCACCCTATGCAGCCCTGTAACCCATGGAGGGGAGGGGAGTTATTCTTAGGCAAGGCTTATGCTGCAAGCTGAATGAGTTCACAGACAGGTAATGCAAAGACCACAGAAAACTCTAAGAAAACAATGGAACTGCCTCTTTTCGATACCAATAGAGTTAAACCAGCTCAGCCCATATCATGTGACTTTACTGAACAGTCACATTTCACAAGATTCCAGACTTAAATGCAAACCTGTCAAAGTCCCCCTTCCTTACCACAACCTGCGGTTCCAGCTGTGTCATCGTAATCTGTGAGACTGTAATGAAAACAATTTCAGTGATCTATATTAAACAGAATATGGTTTAATAACTAAATCCACCCAAATAAAGGATTCTAAAGAACACATTAAAATGTTTGTAACATATTACTTAAGTAGTCCAGGGCATGACCTCAACTCTGAAATCAGACTAACACAGAATGAACTAAGATTTGACGCCGTTTACAAGAATACAGCTTTCAGGATACAGTCTACAATGGAATGAGAACATCCCTTAGAATTTAGCCTTTCTTTATCAGAGGTTTCAACTATAAAGAAATTTAGGAGAGTCCGAATAAATCTTTCTAGTAAAATTATTTTCCCTTTGTACGGGGAAAATGAAAGTGGAACTTCAAGATCATTTCATCAGTTGACCAATCATAAAAGTGTATCAAGTTCCCAAGTTAAAAGACATATGCAGTGGTATCTTGCTGCTTGCTTAAACATTGCCGTGTGTCAGCAATACTGCATAACAACTCAAATAATCTTGGATAGCAAAAACTGTACACTTGGATTCCAACATTTTTATTTGTTACAGGGACTTGATACTACTGTTAACAGTACTAAGCACTGATAAAAAATAGCAGCGTCATTTGATTAACAAGTAACATGGTAGCCCAACTTCACAGTAAAGAAGTTTCTATGCTGTTTCACTACTCTTCTGAACAACACTAATATGCAGATGCACAGAAGGCTGTGTGTTCAAACACAGACAGGGTGCCCCAACTATTCCAGTTACATATCATGCTGGAATACCATACACAGCACTGGGTGAAGTTAAGTTATAAATCTACATTTAGATAGATAATAGGACTTAAAGATGTCAATAGGACTTCAAAAGATGTCAGCTGAATCGGGTAAAATTCTACACTAAATTTCTCTCCAAGTTTTCTGTGTTGAAAAAAAAATAAGTTTACCACTCCTTCCACAGGAGTTGTTCCTCAGACCACATTTTCAAGTGATCCTCATCAAACCAATCTCTTCTCCTTCGCAGTTAAGGCATATCTGGACACATTAATGAACTCAGCAGCAATAGAGAATCAAAACAGGTAAGGCAGAGAAAAACAGCAGGCAAGGGAATAGAGCTGTAGCATACAGTCTNAGGAGCGCTCTATCTCCCCAGTATTATTAGTCTACTGAAGGATTGAAAATATTCCCTTCCACAGGCCAGACTGCACAAAATGCGGAGATCAATGGCTTCGCAGATCTATATATGCTCATTTATTCTGAAAAAAACCCAAGCCTAATTAAGAACAGGATTATGGTTTCTTTTATTAAAAAGCATCAAAAACAGATCTTGAAAACAGTATCTAGAGCTACTATTCTACCCCTCAGAATCTGCAATAAGACCCTAAAACTTAGCATGACTTGGAGCTTGCAGGTCAGATCTTTAAACACCAAATTGTGCAGCTACCCAAGGACTTTAAATAAACCATGTCCAAACTGGTTGACTCGGGTAACCTAAATGCTAGGCAAACTCTTCAAGAATGCAGGAACGTTTTTGGAAATTAACTACAAAACAAGTGTGGATTTTATCTGAGTGCCACTTTGCCTAACACCATCTCAAAAAGGAGCCCACAGGCATCCCTGTCAAGGGCAGCAAGAACAGCACAAAAACCAAAGCCATATTTCCACAGTTGTTCCCTCCCTGAGCCACAGGCTATCAGAAGCTGGGAGTGCATGATGTTTGTTTTAGCCTTTGTGTTCAGCAGTCTGATGACTTCTTCTTCTATGAACTTTTTAGTCCAGTGTGCACTACGCAACTCTAATGTTAACAAAGAAGCTTGAGACACCCAACACGTATGAAACTTTATTTTTGGTTGGGAGAAAAAGGCAATTGAACAACAACAACAAATTAAAACCAATAAATCAGCAAGTGAACCATGAGGTTTACATGGAGTCTATAATACACAAAACTACAACAACTGTACCTTCCCATAAGATTGCTTTGTTTACAACGTTCTTACCAGGTTTAACTACCTACCTCTTCTGTAGTTTCATTATCTCAAGCAGTCATTCACATTCAAAAAGTAATAGAACTTGACTGATATTTATACTGAACATTTTACAATATTCAAGTTATGTGGGGACAGCAAAACATCAAAACCGTTATCAAGAAAAAGTATCAATGTTTGTGTAAATTTGTTCATTCATGAGTTAAGGTTCAGCAGCTCTCGTCAGACAAACAAAAAGAAGTTTGCTGCAATAACCTAAACAATCTAAGCACCTTTGAAGAAGTCACATGCGCATTCTATATAAAAAGCTCATATATGACAGTAAAGTTAGAAAACTCAAACTAAAGAAGCTTCCAGAGCACCACCTTGAACCATCAACCTTATTTCTGGCTTAAAAACAAGCAAATAAACAAAACCTTTTAGCATTATCCATTTCAGTGCTACAGTGAAGAAATAAAGTCTGTAGAAAAAGCACATGGTGAATCACAGTAACGACTAAAAGCTAACCCGTTGAACAAGAGTGTCCACAACATCTGCATTTTAAGTACTTTATTCCTTTTTATAACACAATGGAAATAAACCGTCATACAATGATGAGCAGAAATGTGAGCTACACAAACACATACAGGCTGGCAAAGAGTATACCTAACCTTGCCCTTCAGTAACTGTCACATTGCCAATGGTATCAGAGTTCCCATCTCATATTCATCCAAATTACAACTTTTGTTACAAGGGAAAAAAAAAGTGCGTTGCAGTTTGTAACTCCTAGTAAGAGAAGCGGCTTTTTCATGTACCAAGACAGAAAGGCATCAGCAGAGCTGCTAAGACATTTGAGAAAACTAAAGTAATCCTCCCCAAAGTACAAATGCAAGAAGAGACACACTCAAGAGTTACACTGCATAAGGCATCTAGTAAAGAAGAAATCTACTTTGCAATTAGCACAGAACTAAGTTTTGTCAAAACACATTCATAAAAACACACGTAAAACCTACCAATACTTGTCCACTAAACTGCCTTAGCTTCTGTATTCATAACACACAACAGAATTTCAGGTCTGATGCTACAAAGGTGGAAAAGTGCTTCTTCAGCAGTGACAGTAACAGGTGCAAGACTGAATAACTTAAAATAGATGTTCCAAAGACTAGACCACTATGATGAGCTTGTCTATGTATCTCCTGCTGCAGATGTCAGCCTTCGGTTTGCAGATCTACAGATTTAGACACTTTTCTTGTCTTAGAATGAACACTGCTACATTCACATGCACAAAGATGCTACCTCTGCTACCTAAAGTAAAGACCTGTATTAGGCCGAAAGACTCAGACTAAATGCCAACTTAAAAGTTTCCTGATCAGCGAAAGTGTGTTTTGAATGACAAAGTGCTACATGCACTATGAGTCAGGCACCAAATCATTATTCTTTATAGGTCATCTATTTTTGGTGGCTTGTAATCTCCACATTTATTTAGATTGCCTATAAAAACACAGGACAGACTAGCTTTTCAAATTCATGACCTTTTACATGCAATTACGATCAAAATTGTTTTTTTAAGGCTAGTATAAACACTGAACAACTAAGACAGGTAAAAGACAGTAAAGTCATATGGAGGAGGGGAGGAAAGAAGGAAGAACAGAGCTGAATGGGAAAGGTTTACTGTAACAACTAGCATTTTCTTAATGCTCATAAGCTCAATGCATTGTAATTGGTTCTGCTATTCTCTCTGTGCACATAGTGAGAATTAAGTGTCTGACTGGGACAAAACAGGACTATTGAATGTGATTTACAAGGAGACAGTGTCAATTAGTTCAAGCCACAGTCAAATTTAGCCCAGCCAAAGTTTTTTGTTTTGTTCCCCCCTGCCTCCAATGAAGTAATATTTTAATACCTTTCACTCACTCGGCATTCAGGTCAGTTTATGACCTTCATTTATTAAAAAAAACAACAACAACAACAACAGAAAACCGCAACACAAACCACCCTCATCTTTCCATCACTCCTCAGGTTTTCACTCTATGTCATTTGCATTAGTAAAAGCTTCTACATGCAACACAAATTAAGCACACCTGATCTCTCAAGGAACAGGTAACATGTTACTTCCTCCACCTCTCATAGGCAGAACAGTCGAATCCCATCATGATGGTCACAACACAGAGCTGCCTGCTTCCCCACCACATGAGCCGCTACAGACTGTTACTGATTCTTAATGGACAATTCCTGGCTACATGAGAATAAAGTTACAGTGGTATGAATACCCATGATTTAATGTGCCTATATAATATATATTAATATACTGAAGACGTTTTAGAGACTGCTTTGTGCCCTTGCCAAATACTGAGTCCGAGAATATAGCCCACATATCAGCAAAGGAACCCATTTACATGACTCCAGAAAATATCCTACTATGCTAGACATCCTACACCTCTCTCTCACCACCTAGCACCATGTAAACTACCAGAGGCTGCAAGTGAGATTTTGTACTTCCCATTAATTCATCAAGTCCCGTCTGTGCAAAAATTATTTTAGCTATATTGCCATTAAGGAGTGTATTTATAAAAAGTTTATTTAGCACATTATATCTTGAAAAACATCAACTTGCATACATTCTTAGAGAAAATTCAGAGCTGTCTAACACGTTGTCCATTACAGTCTGTTTCATGCCACTTACTGCACTAAACAGTTTGATCACCCTCTCTATGACTCCTGCATTTTTTCCCCATGCTGAAAACAACGGACTAAATAGTAACTGATCAATAGAAAGCAAAATCAACATTATAATGAAAGGTGAGAAAAACTAGGGATAAACATAAAGTATGTAGTTAACAAGAAAGTCTAACAGAGATGACAAAGTACTAGCCACAGTCTGCTATCACAAAGAAGTCTCTATGGTACTTAGGACCACACTTAAGCCCCAATGTTGTGGGTTAGGCTGTTTCCCTTAGGTTTATCAACATAACATCACTGAAATACGGAAAGAAAAGCTTTCAAGACTAATACCTCAGAGCTTTTTATAATAATAGCTTGAAGACACCAAAAAGATTTTTCAAATCTTTTTCTTCTGCATTTTTGGGCATTTCTAACAACGCACTTGTTCTGATAACTACCTGAAGTTCTCAAATACATGGTATTATATGGCTTTTTCCTTAAGTAGGTTTTATTTCTTTCCCAATTACTATGTCACAGGGAACTACCCCATGAAGCACTGTTAGCGATACAGAAGACAACGTATTCCTACTTCCTCCATCTATTCAGCATTATGACAAAGGTTTGACCAAGTAGAATCAGTTCAGTAACTGTAAACCAGAGTAAGATGATGTTCTCCCCACCCCTGGAAATGATACTACTGCCAAAAGCTGGCTTAGGACCTCAAATTCCAATTCCACCTGTGTAGACAGTGCCATCTGCTAAAGCAGTGGTCTGACTTCCTTCAGATCCGCAGCAATAAACACTGTCTACAATTGTCAGGTAATGTGAATGTGTAGTTCGTATTTAACAAGTGTCCAAGAGGACAGTATTGAAACAATCCAGGGAGTTCACTTCTCAGCTAGCATTTAGCTCTATGATCCTCTGAACAGAAATTACACTGCAGCCTAACACATACATGCATACTCACTCTCCCTGTTAATGGTGGGGATAAACCACAAAAACAAGACAAGCATCCAATATAAACACAGAAGTGAACTCTATGTACACTCCTGACCACAGTGCAAAACAGTCCGGGATAAGAGACTCTCTCCAGCAAATTTATTGCTAAATCTTCCCCTTCTCTATTAACTAAATAAGTGCTTTTTATCCTGAGTTCTCTTGAGCATAAGCCAAACCAAGTAAGAGCTCAGACTTACATTGCTGAAACAGGACAATGATATTAATGAGAAGACTATCACTTGAAAACATTCAGATTATTTTCTTCCAGAAAATTATACCAGGGAAATTACAATTCAATTTAACACAAGCCAAAACAAGATGTCAGATGCCTTGCTTCCTTAATTTTTCACATTAGAGTTAAGTCAACCACTGGATACAACATTTTAAAATAATCAGGTTACTAAATCATTCACAGGGACCTTCTTTACTTGCTGAAATGAATCGATAATGAACAAATTGAGGGCTTAGATTTACAGGTTTGATTTTTTGACAGGCTCTCATTTACTAATGGGAATATCCATTAATGTTTTTCCTAGTGCTTCCAGATGGCTTTGGAACAACATACTACCCTGCCATTCAATGATGAAACCCATGACATTAACGCTTACAAAAATAATAGCCAGTAGATAGATTGGGGTACACTTTGCTCAGTAACACAAAACTTATTAGGAGCACTTCAGAGCTTCTCTTTCCTCACCAGCTTCTCAAGATTTTATCGATGCTAAGGTTTTATCTTTGTTTCTAGGACATTCTGTAGCCCACAGTCCAACTACCTAAAATCCAGCTAAAGCTCCCAAAGACAACATTTAACCTCTATCACCTACTAGCTCAAGGTCTTTCTATAGTAAAAATACAGGTGCTACAGAAAACCAGGCCAGACATAAGGGTTAATGGATTAACTGCAACAACTTCCTCCAATAAAGTCCTGAAGATCATCAAACCAACCTCACTGCTTTCTTTTCCAGCCCAAGTCATGCCAAATTTGTTTTCAATATTTAGCTATCATTAAACAAATTTCTGAACATCTTCTCAAGGCAAGACACCTCAGAGAAAACGTCTCCTTCAGAGGAACACTGAGAGAATGAATATGCAATGAAGTCCTGTAAGTCACTTTTATTCTGCAGCTCTGGTAAAGATTTTTTTAGACAGAGGCACTTTGTATAAACATGTATGTTTTACTAATTTCCCACACATACTTGTTTTGCACTGACCAAACCTTACATTACTGACAAAAAAGGGAAGCTGGCCTACTTTAGTTTTGGTAGCTCAAGTTCTTTCCCCTCATACAAACTGCGAGAAGAGTAAGTCTTGCCTATTAACTTGAAGTTCTAACTCAGTGAAACACATTAGTTGCCCAAGATGGACTGTATTAAACTACCTTTATTCCTAACATTTGAACAGTCTCACCTAGTACTCAACCTACTTTAAGACCACAGCATATTCATCAGAAAGCAGAACTAGTGCACTAATATTAATCATAACTTTATTCTAACAAAACAGAAGATAAACAGCAAGAGAAGGGCAAACAAGGTCATCATGTTTGGCAAAGAATACATGATAGTAAAAAAAAATAAACAACCAATGTTGAGAAACAGAAGGAGAGAGCACAAATTTATCCATAAGCTCCTGGAGGATCCAACAGCTTTGTAGAAGTAACCCACTTCAAGGATTCCAGTAACTACACAATATACAAAAATTCTGCAGGGCTCAAACTAAAGTTGGCTCTTGCCCACAGCCTTACTCCTAAACTTTCCAATAAAACCACCCTGTTGTTTTAAATTCATCTCTTTTCTGAGATGTATCTAGGTTAATGAATTGTAAATACTATAGATCAGATCAGAATACTGTAAAATCTCCTTTGTGAAGTCAGTTCCTATTTTCTGCCGCTCTCTTCAGAATTCTTTTTCTTGTATTTTAGTAGTGAGAAAAATCAAATATCAAAAAGGCACACAGGACACATCCTGCTGAAATACTAATACAGGATTGGTGGTGGTGGTGCAGATTTACCACACAGCTAGAAGCCGCATTTCTTAAGCAAAAACTTAAAAGACACAAGAGAAACCAGGAACACAATTTTATCACAAGTGTTTAAAGAAACTTAAGAAAGAGTAAACAAAACTAGAGCATTTGAAAACACGATAGAACGGGCCACTTCAAGTAACTAAATCTCAGGAAACACCTACAAGAAAAGATGTCACATATTATGTAGACAGACTAACACGAGGAATGATAATGGCACAGACAGAAGAATAAACAGATCAAGTTATGTCAAGTGTTTCCACATCGATGTCGAGAAAGACATTTTGGGCGAGACTCATTACGAATCAACAGAGTTTGGCAAAGCAACTTGCACCCTTCTTCCCTTTGCAAAATAAGTTCTACATCTCTAATCCACAATCATTACACTTCCGTAACAACACAACCTTGCACAAAATCATCAAGTTTTGAAAAAGAAAATCTGGCAACAGAAGCCTACGCAGAATTCAACTTTCCATCCTAATGCCTTCCTAGAAGCCATGCTTTGAGTCGGACATCTGATCAGTGAAGAATCTGAAGACTCGCATTTCTTTACCAAGAGGGTGGTCACACATTGGAACACGATCCCTAGAGAGAAGGTGGATGCCCCACGCCTGCCAGTGTTTAAAGAGGTATTTGGACAGTGCCCTTAACAACATGTGCTGACTTGCTCCGAATTGGTCAGGCAGTTAGACTAGATGATCGTTGCAGGTCCCTTCCAACTGAAAGAGGCCATTCTGTCTATTCTATTACAGCCCTTCAAATCATAACAGAAAAGGGACCACAGCATGAAATATATACATAGGACAGCCTTTGCTACAAATCTCTCCTCAAATGTAAGCTTGGTAAGTCTTCCAGGCAGGCTACGAGTTCTAATTTCTATTTATAACCAGGAAAAAACAACCTTGAAGTCATTAAATTGGTATAAAGTACAAACGTAAACAGATGTTGCAAAGGATTGCTTTCCGACAACACCCTCTTGAAAGCTTCCAATTCAAAAAGCATGAATTTCTTAACTTCTGATTAAATATACAGGAAACAAGTCTTTAAGAGTGGTACTTGAACCTCAAGAGGATAGCTACTTCTCTCACTCAAACTGCCTGTGCCTGAGGAGACTGACACACCAGAAAGTTTGCAGACTTATATTCCATCCTCACCTATTTGCTCAGCCAGAAACATCCTCCCAGAACAGGGTTAGTCCTTGAACATATCTATAACTGAAATACACATACACTGGTGGAAGGGAGAGCAGGGCGTAAGTAAAGGCTCATTAAACAAGAAGAGGATATAATACAGATACAAAAGTAGCAGCCAGCATTTTTATTCTGATGCTTTAGTCACTTGATGCACTCCTAGATATTAAGGCTAGTTTTTCCTCTTACAAGTAGAAAGTGGAAGTGAAGTGGAAAAAGAACAAGTAACTTATTACATATACCCAAGGCCAGCGAATTACAGTAATCTGTTCTAGCAGAGCAGACTCCCACACAAACACACATGTTCTTCTAAAACGAAGACTTGAAAAAGTAATGCATTAACTTACAGGTATTCAAAACTCACATTGAATAGTCTTTACAAACCGGTATTGAAATAATTGCAGACGCATTTCTGAGGAATATGATCATATAATTAGGGCACAATTATTGAAACAGTAACAAAGTGGTCTACTCAAACAAAACATTAGCAGATTTAAGGCCTTGCCACACTGCACTTTTTTTCTACCTGAAACAAATTAGTAATAGGCAGGCTCCTGTGAACAATCTAAGTTTTACTGGAATAAAATGTTACCTATTAAAATGGGAAAAAAAATAACCAAAAAAACCCATGCCACCGAGATCCTTAAATATCAAGGTTAGTGTATTATTGCTTCTTCCCATTACTAACACTATTAATATTTTACTGTATACAGCCAATACCCAATCCTTTGTTGAAATCCATTATATGCTAGATCAAATCTGAAAAACAGTCAGGACAATAACCTTCTGGGACTCCTCCTTAAGACAAGCTGTGAAAAATCCCAAGAGCTAAAGTCTTTCCATATAAGCCTGACATAAGCTCCTCTCCTTTAACTCCAAACCCCTGCCAGCTGTATTCCTTTCTGTGCTATTAAGAATACTGTTAGCGAAGCTATCTTCACGGGGTTTTTTTTCCTAGTTTTACTGTAAATAATTTGAGGGATATTTTTAATCTCTTCTGATGGTTACTCATCCTCACTGTAAATAAAAGAGTACTAAGTAAGTCTAATCTTTTTTATCTTAAGTCTGAACATCAACAATTGGTCTCACTGTAGCTAACTGCTATGCATAAAGCCATTGCTGTTACACGCCTTCTCTTTGTGCAATTATTGGGAAATTACTTAGACTGGTCTACACTTAGCTTTTCTGAAATGGCTTTTTAGGGATATACTGAACTGCTTTCATATACATATATAACTCCTACAGACAATGAACAAACCAGAAAAAGAACATCCTCCAATGCAGAACACAAATGTCCCGACTTGAAATTCTTCTGAAGTGAGTTTGCTAATTCATATCCTCCATCATTTCAAAAGAGAATTTGGACCTCCTGGAGAAGCCCCTGACCTGCATAAGGCACTGATGATCAATCAACTCTTCTTGCTACTTTCTGAAACCTTAAATATTTTCAAAATTACCCGAGAGCATGACAGGCACACCTCCACCATTATGACATGTTTAACTGACATCATATACAGGACTAACATCACATAATGAAACCACTTTCACTACGGTCTCCTGCTCACAACTTAAGTTAGTGCCCGACTCCTCTGTGGTGTAACAACCGGCCATCTATCACAATTCCTAAACTTTTTACACAGAACTGTTAGCTTCCAGGAAGTTGACAAATCCCATAGGTGTAATCTATACTTCTTGTTCCTAGATGAACATAAGTTTTGCTTCTTCTGATTTCAAGCTGTGATGGGCAATCTCATTCCAGCCTCAAACCAATCGCACCAATCTGTAATAGAAGTCTGTGCCACCACTATCCCTCTGACTTCAAAAGGAAAACATTGTTGGCAGAGGTGGGTTTCATACCACAGAACTAACGAGTTTCTTCAGGTACATGGAGACAGCGCAGAAATTGCTCACTATAGAAGCTACATCTAACAGTCAGCCAGACTTACTAACGGGCATGAATGTTCAGGTGCACATAATACCTTCCAACATTAAACACAACGGAACAGAATGCTTTGGTGCAACTGAAGATGAAATACCCAGTAAGCTGCCACTATTACTGAATAATTTGGAGCTGGGCACAAAGGGAGAAGGGGAAAAGAAAACAAACACTTTTCATCACTTGAGTATTTTGACATGGTATGGGACTTTTCTTACACTTGGAATTTGGCTGTTTGTGGTGAGCTGTCACCTTTTTTTTCCTCTCAAAATTATCTGGCTAAGGATTTCGGATCTTTTTCACACAGGTATGTCTGAAGTAAGTTACTAAGCTCAATACCAAACTAAAAGGTAAGATTAAGGCTATTATATGATTTCACAGAAAAATCTCTTCCAGTTCTGAACCAAGGTGTTTGTAGACTGTTGCTTTAGCCAAAACTGCAACAAATCCTTGATTCTGTTCCCCTCCTATCAAATTATCAAATGCGTATGCTCCTAGAATCTAATCTATGAGTTAAGTGTGTTTAAAATTAAACACAAAAAAAGATTAGACTGGTATATAAAATTAATGTCTCCTACTATGAGCAAGCAGAAAAGCTAGACAAAGAGGAACATGACATAAGCAGGAATCAATACTCTTCCAGTTTGCAGGACTCCTGAACCAAAAGAGTACACAAAACAACCCGTCTCTACTCTCCCCATTTACTTCAAGATCCTTTAATGTTTCAGCTCTCCTGGTCTAAGAAAAGACCACTGCAGGAGTTCAGTTGATCTGTTTTAAAATTATGCTTGACTTTTATAACCAGGGGTGGAGGGGTGGTGTGCGAGCACAGGGACACACATGTTCTCTTCTGTTAGTAAGCTAAAAAATCTTTGTAGGGACTTTCCTGACTCTACATCAAAGGAAAAAAAAAAACCACAAAATCCAGGCTTGAAACTGATGATTCAGTTACAGTATCTGTTATGATTTTACATTCATATAATTCTGATTGCCCCTACAGGATCCTGAAACACTTAATATCAGTGAATCGTGCATCAGCAAGGTAGTGGTTATTTTAAGAGTACTTAGACATCATGTAGACAGTTGTGTAATTAGCAAAAAATACATACTTTTATGCAAGCCCACACAGAACACACCTTTTTAAGTTGGAAAGAATGTAATGAACAAAAAAGACTATAGGACTTTCAGTGAAATTTACGTATATAACTCAAGACCCTTCACCCACTGACTCACTACACCTCAGCTATGCACGCACTTCACACATTTTTAAATTAATCATAGTTTAGATGGTGACATACCAGACTCTTTTCAGTGGTGCCCAGCGACAGGACAAGGGGCAATGAGCACAAGCTGAAGCATAGGAAGTTCCATCTGAATATGAGGAAGAGCCTCTTCATTCTGAGGATGATGGAGCCCTGGAACAGGTTGCCCAGGGAGGTTGTGGAGTCTCCTTCTCTGGAGATATTCAAGACCCGCCTGGACAAGGTCCTGTGCAGCCTGCTGTAGGTGACCCTGCTTCG
>Ga0065711_1040628_pt1 | contig 16809 bp, 8 predicted proteins | sample Hoacrofraction12_FD_59098 | JGI IMG/M metagenome (GOLD analysis project Ga0065711, IMG submission 59098) | Hoatzin crop microbial communities from Cojedes, Venezuela - Epithelial fraction 12 v2 (version 2) | ecosystem: Host-associated > Birds > Digestive system > Esophagus > Crop | place... | reverse complement strand
CCTCGTAGTGGAGATGCTCCAGTCCCCTCACCATCCTTGTAGCCCTCCGCTGGACTCTCTCCAGTAGCTCTTCATCCTTCTTGAACTGGGGAGCCCAGAACTGGACACAGTACTCCAGATGGGGCCTCACCAGGGTAGTGTAGAGGGGAAGGAGAACCTCCCTTGTCCTGCTGGCCACACTCTTCTTGATGCACCCCAGGATAAAACCCACAAACCCTGGCATGGGAGCAGGTCCCCAGCGTGTTCTCCCATATGTTTTTACTGAGCATTTGAGTCACCCCAGCCAGCCCATGGGGCATTTGCATGCCGCGTCCTTCATTTACTTGGCATCTACATTTGGTGATTAGCCACCAGAGTCCGGTCCCTTGATCGTAGGAGGCAGGTTTTCAAAAAAAGGACAATAATAATAGTGTGTTTCTCGTTAGACTTTTCCTTCACAGGTAGATCTTTGTGCTACCATGTACACCGTCATTGGACTTACAAATATTTTTGCAAGCTCCCAATGGCTGGAGGAGTGTTTGTGTACAGCAAATGTGACCCTAAATCACAGCAAGTAGACCTTGGTGCCTTTTGGAGGGAATAGCTTTCTGCTGCACAGCCAGTGTAAGTACCTGAAAGGAGAAAACAGCTTTTCTCTGGAGCAGTGGTGCCTCTCCGCTTGCACACTGACTATATCCAAAAGTCATTATAATTTGGGGTTTTTTTTGGTTGTGCAAGTTGAGGAATCTCATTTTTAATCCCAGTGACAGCGTGCCTGAAAACCCAGTGCTGTGGGGTTTGGCCTTACTTGGCTTGGTGATTCAGCAAAAGGATCAAGGCCACCCTAGATGCTCTAGAGCTTTCCCTGCACTTCTGCCAGCAGGTTCAGCTTACCTTTGAACATACTAATTAATGAGAAGTTTCTGTCCCACTTCTGCCCAGACTGTACCTGCATGGATGAGCAGAGGCTATCTAATCCACCTTTATCAAGCCAGCTCTTCCACTGGAGCTCAGAGTGTCTTCAGTGACTTGATATACAGTCAAAAGATTCTAAAGTTCCTCTGAAAATCAGCTTCATAAAGGTTATAGAGGCACTGGAATTGTGTTCATACATGCCAGTAAGTCACTGGAAGTGAGACACGAAGCGGTTGTGAAATGCAAATCAGCCACGCTCCAGTGACTAAGTGGAGCCACACTGGTTTCTCCCAGCCGCAGATCTGATCACTAGGATACATTTAATGTATTATAGAAAGCAAGAAATTCAGCTTCCAAAAAGAAAAAAAAATCCCAAAGAAAATGTATGCCCAAATCTGAGGTTGTTCTGCATCCATGAGTTCAGAAAAATAAAGCTGGTGCTGAGTTGGGCCTATTTTAGGAAGAAGTTGATGTCTCTGTCAAGCTGTAATGAGAAACACGCACCCTCCTGTTTAAATCTCCATCAGGTAAAATAATGTGGACTCCAGCATCACTTGGGAAGGAATGAAATTGTTAGAATAAAAGATCAGCATGGGATTCCAGCCTCTCCTCGAAAGGAAACACACTGAGTACCCCAAGGAATTTCTTTAGCAGATGGAAATCCTCATCCTTCAAGGTAAAGATCATGTCTCCAAAAGAGGGTAAAATAAATTTTTTTTGTTTGTTTTTAGCTTTCAGCCTTATTACTGTCAGTAAAACCTGAAGATACTATTTCTTTACTTGTGCCTCTCTCCTTCTCTATTACTGTACTCCTGGCTCAGCTTGTCCTATTATCTGTGTAGACGGAAGGAATATATCTAATCAGAAAAAGGCAGTGATGAGATTAAGCAGAAAGGATGTTATTTTTGCTTAAGATTTGATATGCATAACAATAAAATCCGGGATGGCTGTAGGAATGATTCCTACTGAGCTTTCTGCAAGCTCTGAGAGGGAGCTGCCCCTTCCCCCCAGCCCTGGCCGCTGCCGTGGGGCTGTCACATATTCCTGGGAACACCCCGCAACTTTGGAAATCTACAGCACACCAAACAACAATTTGCATTTCAATTTCATGATTTAGGAAAAAGAGAAAAAGAAAAGACGATTTTACTGTTGGCATATTCCCCCGTTTAGTTTTCCTGTGGTTTTTCACGGGGTGAGAGCTTTAAAGGATGACATGCCCAGCTAGCAGCAGGCACGGAGAGCTTTGCTGATGACCACAGCACCTGTCATTTAAAAATGCTGGTAAATATACATCTTCCTGTCTAATCACTGATGAAAGCAAAGACCTGTTGAACCACTGTAGGGAAAGCCAGGTTCGTATTTATTTTCCGTTTTGCACTTGTTGATAGCAAATCAGGTGCAAAGGAGTTTCAGGAGTCGAAACCAAGGCCTGTCCATGTCAGTTTAATGTTTTCTCAGAAGTGGGGTCAAGGGAAGCAGGTGCCGCGTCCCCAGGCTTGTGTGGATATACAGAATTCAGCCGGATTTTACACGGACGGCAGCTCTGCTGCCTGATGGCTGCTATGGTCTCTACTATAGAGATATATAGTATGGTCTTTACTGCAACAGGTGAAAAGAGGAAAGCAGAATAAAGCAAAGCCCAGGGGAAGATAGTCTAAGTGTAAGAACTGAAAATGTTAACGCAGACCAAGGAAGATTCTTCTCTTGCTGAAATCTGTTGCGCTTTCTCTGGAGCAGGGAGCTGGCAGAGGGGCTGGAGCCGTGTCTGCATCGGCGAGCTGAATGGCCCTTTTCAGCCCGCAGTTCGTGAAGAAAAGTGGGAAGGAGCCAAAACCAGGGCGGAGGAACGTATAAATACTATGTGTAAGCAATGATGTTTTTTATTTGGAAGCAGACCCATATAGTGGAGACTCACCTTGGATAACTTGCAGCGGGGGTGGGAGAGCTCCTCCCATCTCCACCCACTACCGAGAAGTGAGTTTTAGGTTATGGCCATTTTCAGGGCTTTGGGAACTGCCTGTGCGGTGCAGAGGTACAACTCGGAGATGCTGCCAGCAGCTCCCACTGCTCCTGTGCTGGAGTGGGTTTTGTCATCTCTGGATGTGACAAACACCTCCTGCACTCCCAACTTCCCAAGTGTGAAGCTTCCATGGAGTATGAATGAAACATATGATGTGGGACTCACGTGTGAGGCAGCAAGACCAGCCAGCCAGGGAGCTAACATACTGTCACAGAAATAATGTTGTGCCAAGTGTGGCTTTGCTGTGCCTCCCTGTTGGGGACCTGCTCTAGTCTCGCAAGGGAACAGTTTAATCTGATGTCACATGCAGAGAATATGACTTGGGTAGACAGAAAGAAAAAAAGATGGACCTTCAACCTCCACTGCACCTCTAGCTATTCTCTAGCCATTTCTTCCCAGAAAAATGAAGACCAGAGTGTTTAATTAGAAAAGATTTTGTTTTATATGTTTGTATAGGATTTTCATACTCAAGCTAAGTGCTCCACAGAAAGTTACAGGGAAGTGTGCAGGAACAGAGCTAACAGTAAGTGTCCTGTGCTCAGCTGTAGCTGCCTCATAACGGTGGCGTTGTGTGGTGGAGGAGCTGTGAAAGTGAGCTGCAATGTTTCCCTGCTGTCTCCCAGCCCCAAAATCCCGCAGAGCTTTGCCATGTCTGATGCGGGGCTGCTCTGCATGCAAATGTGCCACTGTCCCACGCAACAGAGTAGGACTGGAAGGGAATGGGAAAAGCCATCAGAGCAGGCATATTCATAAGAATTATGTTTTTTTTTAACTTCCTCCCTTCTTAATTCACTGGGGACGACAGGTATGATGTTAAAACAAGCCTTGGAAAGTCAAGAATAGAAAAGACATTTTTTACATGAAGTCAATATTTTGGGCTTCTCTTCCTATGACAAATACCCAATGCTGGTGAAGGCAAATGAAAGACAGTGTTTGCTTCTGAATTTTCTTGTTTGGGCGAAGGGCCATGTCTCAGCATGCTGCAGAAGGATGTCTGCAGCGGGCTGGTGCAGGTGGCTGTCCCCAGGCTCAATGGAGACTCCTTCAGCAAGGAGAAAGGGGGAAAAGGAGGGAAAAAACATCAGAGTGGGCTCATATTATGCACCAGCAGATGGAGGAAAAGGAATAAACAGAAGCTTTTTTCTTTCCCTTGCTAGGAGAAACTAGCTGGGCAGGCAGGAAGGAGGGATGGGAAGGACAGGCAGGAAGGCTGGCAGATGGTCAGTCTCATGGAGGGGAGCGGGTGGCTTGTGCAAAGGTGGCTGGAGGGGCTGTGTCAGGCACAGGATGGAGTTCCTGGTTTGCTCAGGAAGTCTGCAGTGTGTGTCCTCTTCCCATCTTCCCGCGCTTAAGTGACACGTCCTGTTCCTGATGCCAGCAGCTAAAGGATTTCACTCATCCTCCTGAAGCTGCTCCTCGCCTCGCTGGGGGACAGAGGTCCTGAAATGGAAAGGCAGAGGCACTGGCATTTATTGCTACAGAAGAGGGGGAAAGAGCACTGGTCACTGGGAGAAGCATTACTGGGTCTTCCTGCTGCACGAAGTGAGTTGCTGTCTCACTCACACATTGGTCCAAACTCTGACCTCAGCTGCCCCATGAAAGACATCCCTTCCTCCCTCCAAAAGCACCATGTTATGGAGACTGTGTTGCTCCTCTCCTCCTTTACCATCTGCTGTGAACCATGGATCTTCCAGAAGATGAAGACTTGCTGTACCTGTCCATCCCCTAGTTTGAGAAGACCCTGGCCCTCCCCCAGTTCTTAGTCCCACCCCTTGCTACCTCAGCGCATCCATGATGGACTGCTGGCAGGGGACCACCCCACCTGCTCCTGGGATGGGTGTCTGAATTTGCACAGCGAGGAAATCAGAGGACCTTTCATCAAAACAAGCTTTGAGAGCTGTACTCAGGGTAAAATCATTCAGTTGCATCTTCTTCTGCCCCATCATCTTCTCGTGTGGTCACTTGGGCTGGTTAACAGGGCAGCAGGACAGTGCCAGCAGGCAGTGGGAGGCTCAGTTGTTTTCCTTTGGCTTTTCCCAGTGGATACAGGAGAGAGACCATTGAATACCGGGATCTGTAGTTCCTTTGAGCTGCAAATGTCCAGACTGTAGGGAGAGGAACCTGTGGTGTTTCATCTGAAGAGCTGTCTCCCCATGATGCTGTAACTATTAGATAGGAACACGTTTAATTCACTGCATCTGAATGACTGCACCTTTTTTTCCCCTTGAAAACAGAAGGAAGATCCTGGGCTTTCCTTTCCCTCGCCTTCCTCCTTGTCTTTTCCTTGGGAACATGTGCTACCCTGCGTTACCACCTGAGAACCTCCCAGTGCAGAAGCATCACTGGTTCAGGTTTCTTCCGTATGTCCTATGCTCCTGGCTGGGGAGGGTGGATCATGGAGCACCCTGGTGCACCGGCAGTCCTGGCAGTGGACAGTGGATCCCACAGCTGGATGCAAGCAGGAGCAGCCCAGAGCCAGCAGCAGACTCTCACTAACCTCCAGACACAACTGGAGCACACAATGGCAATGAAGAGCATCAAGCCCAGCAGGGCTACGCAGGCAATCCAGGGCTGTTACCCACTTAAGTATTCCATGTCGGGCTGGTCAAATCACCTCAGTGTGAAAATTATTCAGGGGGTTTTATAGCATTTTTCAAATAAACATGCAGCACAGACTATTTTCATTACTTTCCCAGCCTCCTGTAAAATTTGTCGACAGAGTGCCTGGGGAATGAATTAACCCCGTGGAGTGGAAAGCTCTGCAACAAGAGAAGGTGTTCTGCCCCTCACCGACAGCAGAGCTGTGGGACGTACGGACTCCCCCTGCCCCTTTGTCAAAGCAGCAGTCAAGAGGAGGACTGGCTTTGAGAGATACTCTAGGGGTGGCATGAACAGCTTTCATGAGCCCAGGGCTGGCTGACTATATTAAAATATATCAATAGCAGTGAGGCTAAGAGGGCTAGATTCCTCCACAGCTGATGGGAACCAGACAATCCCTCCCATGGAGAACTCCCCTGGGGTGGGGGTGAAACTGTCCCAGGAAGAAACTTCTGTCCTGTCACCCCCTCCTGGCCTTCAAGGAGAGCATTTCATCTCGGTGTGTGTCCTGCCGAGCGCGCGGTTGAGCGGATGGGTTTATGGAGGGTGAAATCATTAACACGCCAGGAGCATGAATGCCCTGCTTCTGCGGGAGCAGCCGGGCGGGCTTGGTGGGGCCGAGGTGCGAGTGAGCCAGCTGAGACCTGAAAGGGCTCAAACATCCCCCAGCACATCAGGGCAGCTCTTGTTCGAATGAGACCTTTTAAAACATTTTACTTAATGTTGAAAAACACTCATTAATTAGCAATGCCTATTTCTCTTTGTCCCTTAGGTGACAGATATGCATTCTCAGGCTCTTCCTTTTCATTTCTTCCCTTTTCCTCTCCCAAAACCCCTTTCTTCTTTGATGTGCTTTTATTGTTGCCAAAACCACCAACAGTGTTTCTCTATGGGGCTTAAACGTGGGAATAAAAGCTTGTGCGGTGGCTGCCATCCCTGGTATATTGGGAGATGCTTCAGAAGCCTCCTTGGTGCACTGGGACCTGAGCTACTCTCACTAGCTGCCTTTGTAGTCATCCAAAAGTATAGTCCCTGACTCCTCCACCGCACAGCTCCCAGGTTCTGCAGGTCTAAGGCAGTGATGGCAGCTGCAGAGGAGTCCGGTTCCACAGCCTTCTGCGGCTGGGACCAGATCCCCACTGCATCTTTTTTCACATCAGACATCAGAATCCCCCCAGAGCCGTAGACCCTCAGGCTCTCCTTCACCTGGAAAATTTTGGTTTGTTGATGAACAAGCCAAACGACATTTCTAAAGGGGTGAGTCCACAGTGAGAGCCTCAGAAGAGCTCTAGCAGGAACAAGGCAGACTGAAAAGAGAATGGCTCTCAAAAGCTCTTCTGTCACATTTATGCTTTTTTTTTTGCTGCTCTGAGTCAGCATTTGGCCTCACACTTTTGCTTTTCCCAGCCCAGTTAGGAGAGTGGAAGAACTGGAGTTCCCAAATATTTAGTAACTAATGTGATTAAAGAATAAAAACAGTGATTCATGCATTTATTTGTGAGCTTGAGCCCGCTGTCTGAATTGCTGCTATTTATAGGTGGTGAAAGGTTGTTTCTGGATGATAATACTTGCAAACCTCCATATTGTTTAAACCTTACTGATCATCTGTTCACATGTCCTTGATATACAGAGGCTATTTTTTGTCATTGCTCTTTTAAACTGATTTCCTGTTCTCATTCAGAAAGGAAAAACTAAAACCAACAACCTACACCGTCAAGAACAAAAACAAACCCAAAACCAAAAGCAAAACTTGGTGCAATTCAGCTCCTGAATGGCACAATCTCAGGAGCAAACTGGAAATAGGCATCAGCTACTTCCTATCCTAAAAATCATTGAAGAGAGGTTCGTTGGTAAGTGCTTAGGGGTAGCAAATGTTCTCAAAGAGGTTGGGGGTCACTCCACTAGCAAAGTGATGAAAAGTCTGTGTCCTGACAAATAACAACTCAAAGAGGAGACGGGTTCACCTCTGGGAACTCCCAACAAATCATTCCCCAATCTTCTCCAGTAGTGAGATATTCCAATAACCTGATCTGGCATTTCCCCCATGACTGGCATCTTTTCCTTCTCCATGAGCATCTACCCCCCACCTCTGGTGTGACCCTGAGCACCTAATCCCCACCTCTGATGTAACCCAGTCATTGCATTTTTTGGGTTACCCAGGTTTAAAAAAAAGAAATATTGAACTGTGGCAACTTCAAATGTTTTTTCCATTAAAGCTACTCAGCGCAGTGATTTCTCTGCTGTCTCACCCTTTGGAGCGCTGCCTACACTTTATCCACATTTATGTTCTGGACGTCTAGATGTCTGAGCCCAAGTGGTTTGGGTGTAAGCAGGGCTAATAGAAATACCTCTGGACAAAGCCTCTATATTTAAAAAGAAACTATATATACTATGTGTACAGACTATTAATGGGGTCTTTGGCCACAGAAATGAATTCAGTCAATGAGCTTGAGAGCACATTCAGTTGTTAGTCATCTCCTTGACATCTCTGAATGAGTCCCGCTAAGAAGTGCTTTATGGGAGCTACAGCTTGTGTCAAAGAGGGCATAGACCTTCACCAGTTTAACCACAAACCCACTGGGATGGGTGGCTTAGACAAAAGGCTGTTGAGGAAGAGCAGATTTGTTCTGGCTTATTCCAACATCACCAAATTATTATTGTCGTCGGTTGACATGAATGCTACAGTCTGGGTGGGAAAAAAAAACTGGATTTATTGAATCCTTTTGTCTTTTATGATTTTACAGTCGTGCTTTTGTTCCTGTCTCTCTCATTGGTATTTCCTTGGCAGCTCAGGAGGGATTTCTTTTTTTGAATGATTGAGCTTGTTTTCTGCCAAAAGAGAAAGGAGAGACAACCCTTCTCCAAAGCTCAGGAAATGTGACATCACCCAAAATGCAGACCCAGCTTTTTCGCGGCCAGGTGGTAAAATGAAATATTCTCAGCCGTCTCAGCATCTCCACTGCAAGGAAATTAGAAGCAGAATCTTGGGATGACAGCCCTTGGCAGCTCTATTCAACTTTGTTTTGGGATGCTAAAAATGCCAGCTTGGTAAGGCTGCTAGAGAGAATAATAAAAAGGTCTAAATTTTGCCAGAATTGTGGATTTCTTCTTCACCACTGAGCAGAAGCTGTGAGCGGTGACTCACACATCGCTTGACACAGTCTGGCACTTCTGGTAGATCATCGGCCCAGGGAAACACAGGGATGCCATTCTCCCAGCCAACCCACCGCCTCATCCCGGCAGCTCTGGCACGACAGCACTCACACACAGAGGGGCAGGGGAAACTGGCAGAAAAATGGGCATTTTACTCCACATCCAGACAGGTTGCAGAGCATGGGAGCTAACACACATCTAACAGCGAGGGCCACCATTAGGCTAATTTTTGGAAGAGCATGTTTCCATTTCAGCGGTGGTCACAGACACTGGATTTTTACAGAGCTTAACACTTTGGGAAAGCAAAATGTGGCCAGAAGCCTTGCAGTGGGACAGGTGGCTGCTAGGGTTTTGGAAGGCAGAGCTTTGTCTCCAAAAGGTAGGTCTCTCCTCATTGATAGGAAGAAGAATTTCTGCCACGGCAGAATTTGCCGGGTGACATTTTATGGCCTGGGTGTACGCAGGGAGGTCTGATGGAAAAGCCACCCGTTCTGGTCTTAAAGCCTTTGTCTCTGTGTGTTTCTCATATCTTTATGCTTTGATCAGCTTGACACAAGCTCTTTACCTCAGGAATGGATCTGACAGTTTTATACTGCCGTTTGGTATCTGCCATGTGCAGAACAGGCAGGCAGCTTCCCAGGCTGACGTGTGACAGCACGGAATCCTGCAGTCTGAAATTTTTCCAGATAGCGCCGAAGGCTGCCCAAGTAACACCGCATACCCGGTCCTCCGCAACAGGGACAGCACAGATGGCCAAACAAGGCGGTCACACATCGCATATACACGGTATAATTCTGTTGTAACCTCTGGGTATTATGAGCCCATCTCCTGGGAGCCATTCCCAGGGGAGGTTTCAGCTGCGATGTTTGAAAGAGCCTTCATTACCTCCTAGAAGAGACATTAATATATCCCCTCCCAGCACAAGAAGGGGGAAGCCAAACCATGACAGAAATAAGAAAAGAACCATATATGCCTTAAGTGGATTGCAGTCACCCAACCCTGAGGCTGCATCCCACCTGGGTAAGAGCAAACAGTTTTGGGAGGGAGAGATGGACTGAGGCAGCCCTCACTCAGTACCCACACGGCACAGCAAATGTGCCATAGATCCCCTATAGCATCACCCTTGTACAGCAGAATAAATGCTCTTTGCTGCAGCAGCATCACAGAACAAAAGGAGAATATCAAAAGCCATGTGTGAAGGCAGCTGGATTAGGAGCTCATGCTAAAGACTCCTCTCCACCCATGGTTGGATGCAAGTGAAGAAAGTGTCTCAAAACCCTTCAGAGCTTAGCGGGTGCTAGACTCTGCCAAGCTGCAGCAGTGTGCAGTCCTGCAGGCTAGTGTACCAAGGTGAAAAAAGCTCATCTTGAGCTCCACGGATGCTTTTCGACGAGGCGCTGGCTTGGGTATTGCTACACTGCACCCTGTTGGGCTGTTTTGCTGTGTCCTGTAGATCTGCCTGCCTGTGGGACTGATGGGAGGGTGGAAGGAGCAGCCCCTGGGCACCCTGTAGTCATGACTACTGCATCCTGTTGGTGCTGTCATGGTTGTTTGGCAGAGACGCCAGAGGTGTTCGGCATGGGGAGCGGCCATCTTCTCTGTCCTGCCCAGGCATGGTCCTCTCAGTTCTTCTAGTCTTTTTTGGTTATTTTTACTTGATCTACAGAGTTTGTTGTATTTCTACTTTTTTTGCCAGGTATATCTGTGATGGCTTTATTAGAACAAACCTGGGGGTGACTGTTTCTGTTTATTTTTAGAGAGTCTATATGGAAAAGATCTTCTCTTCCTCCACCCCAGGACCAGGTTCAGGGATGAAGGAAAATGTTGAGAAAAGCAAAGAGAGGGAGAAAATAAAAAGCCTGGCTCTTAGCTCCCACACATGCGAGGAGACCCGAGAACCAGGTAGAGCCTTCTCATGTTGAGTCCTTAAAAGCTTCATTGTGATGTCTTTGCAAGAACGTATTTATTTTGTTTCCTGAGCTGTATGAGCAGGGCATTGTATCTTCTGGATTAAGGCAGCTCTGTGCTGCTTGGAGAACTATGAAATCCCTCCTCTGTCAGGCTGATGTGAAAGGATCCCATTCATCTGGGCACTCCCGCCCAGTGGGGTCTGCTTAGCATTCATCCCAAAGTGCGACAGAGCTCCTACTGCTGTCTCTGGCTCCTTCCCTCCTCTCCCACATCCCCTCTCCCCCCCTTGTGCCGGCAGCCAAGAAAAGAGAATAGGGAACCTTTGCTCCGCGTCTGCTCACGGGCGGCTTTCCACTCATTGGTATGCAGCGGGCATTCGCCCCAGTACCCTACTTTAGGCCAGTAAATGCTCTTGGCCCTGTGATGTGCCAGAGACGTGCAGCGCAGCAGATCCAAGGGACGGGGGCACTGTGGGAGGGCAGCCACCGGTGACGACATGTGAATCAGCAGCATCCATGCCATGGTGGCCAGGGCACTGGCCCAAAAGTGCGGTGCAGGCTGTGAGGGACGGGAGGAAAGGGTGCGTGTGAGGGTGAGGGTGTGTGAGAGTGCCCGTGCACGCTTGGAGTTCAACATGTGAAGGGTAACATGATGCATGGGAGCTGGGAGAGGCAGGAGGGGGTGTAAATCAGCAAAGCAGCTTGGTGTTGCAGATGTGTGGGAGAGATCAAGGGCTGGACCAGTTTCCGCTTTCTTCTATGTTTGCTTTAATGGTGACCGGCCGTTGGGTTTTGTTCAAAGTTCAGATTCCTGATATGAAGCCAGATACTATTTATTTGTTCTAATTTTTCTTTTCTAACATCTGTCTAGGGTCTGACCTTTGTTTTTTTTTTGGCAACTACTGGTTAGGGACAGTGTTAGGGGAAAATTGTGAGGACAGTTCTTGAGAAATTAGCATTGTCCAAGCCAGACACTAAGCAATGTTTCCTTCCTCACTTAGACCTTATCCAGATGAGATCAGACCTGTGCCTGAACATCTGTATTCCACAAAGCTCCTAAATGATTTGCATCTGGGAGATAAGGATGGGTCTGAATCAGCTCGGCCCATTCCGTATCTGGGACTGAAAGAGCAGCCATTGCTCAGAGCGGTTTGTCCACCTGAGGATGGTCATTTCTGTGTGTGCATGAATTTACAGCCTTGTCAATTGAAACTTCATATTGAGAAATGTGTTGGTCAGCTTGGACTGGACTTTGAGGCTCCAGGCAGGCTCTGTTCTTGCAGACCAGAAGTGACAGAAGAAGCTGGACACACAGATTACAGTCAGGGCCCAGTGTCTCATCCTACCGGGCCCCTCTGCACCTCCCAGGTCCTGGATTGGACTGGATAGGGTACAGAAGATCCTCCGATGGGTTGTTCTGTCTGTATGTGTGGCCCTCGCAGCAGAAGGAAGTATGCAAAGTCTCCTTGGGAAATGAAGATCGTAGCAACAGCAGAGGAAGCCGGCCAAACCTCACAGTGTGTGGCCACATTGGACCTCAGCTTTGCCCATCAATAACACCATTTATTGTCTTTAGAGGGGAAAATATACGTTTGTGAAAACAAAATTTCCAAAGCTGTCTGCTTCTTTGGCAAGGGGGAGAAAGGGGTCTCTGGTGTGGCTGGAAGGCACTGCTTTGCTGCCTCCGGGCCCCTCCAGAGGCATCGCATTTCACTTGAGTTGTCATTTCTGGTTACACTTCCAGCCCTTTCTATTAACAGTAGGCAAGAAACAAGTGCCCCTTTCTTCCCACCACGGGACTTGTATGGGGAGCAGGGGGAAGCCGGTCCCTGAAGAAGGGACTACTGAGGAGCGACAATCCCATTGCACCGTCCTGGTGACGGCCTGGTCACATCCTGCACTGGCGAGAGCACGCCTGCAAGCCCGGGAGCAACTGAAACTCCATCTCGATAGCTGAGCACTGACCTCACTGGAGACATGACGTAACCACAGAGCTCGCGAGAGAAAGCCCTGGGGACCGGCAGCTTGAAACACTGCTGCCTTATGCCTGGAACAACACTTCCAGTCTTCGAGCCTTAAGAAGCTCCAGTCTGTTGGCAAGATGCTGCTCAGGGCTCGCCGGAGGCTGCGGGACATGGGGAAGCTGAGCGTTGGCTCCGGTGGGAGCCCCAGGCTCCACCGATGCCTCTGGGGACCTCTCCTGAATGTCACTTCGTAGCAGCGAGCAGGCAGTTGTCTCTGCTAAGGGGCCCCTGCTGTCAAGATCTTTGCCATTTTTGGTGGTATGTTTTACAGGACTGGATGTTGAATGCAGCAGAAGCAATATCTGCCACTTCCACGTGGCAGATGGCAACTGGGACATTGTGTCCCTCTCCCAAGCGCCTTGCTTCGCTCCCCTGTTCATCGCAGCTCCCCCTCCGGTCAATGGAGTCACATCCAAGTAACCAAGAGCAACTCATGGGTGTGTGTGCACATGCTTCATATACTGACAAGTGAATTCAGGGTGCCGCTGCTGGCAGTCATCGTATTGTCCAGGGTCAGCACACTGAGCACAGTGCCACCAGCTACCTTGTACCCATTCACTCAGACCCTCCTCACACTGTTTTTTGGTGATTCTCCCTGGGTTCATACTAGTGGGAGCAGGCTCACTGGTAGGCTTGTCCAGCTCTCTGGGAAGGAGAATATAGCTGCAGATATAAAGATGGTGAATGTTTGGGTTTTTTTGGAGGGGGTTAGCAGATAAAATCTGTACATCCAAGAAGACTCCTTCAAGAAAGAAAAGGTCTTCATCATGCTATAGGAGACAGCAGTCTCATGACAGTTTTTTTCATGTGGCATTTGCTAAATAGAAGCCAGCTCTCTCTAAGAATGGGTTTTCCTGAGAAATTCCTACACTAATGTATGCAATCTGCCTGTGGAAGGGGTGTTACGCATATTCTTGGGGCCCCATCCAGCAGGAGTGTGAGTCTGTCACAGTTCCCTGGGGCTCAGCCGGGCTCCTCAGCTCCAGCAGGAAAAGTTCAAGCTTATGCATGCTCTCTGTATCAGCCAGGACATGCTGGCCAAGCCTTCACACACGTATGGTGGGGAGCTAAGCATGCAAACCACACTAGCTATGTTTCCTGAGTGTGATTTGTGCCTAAAACGGCAGCCACCCTACTTCTAAATGTTGCCAGGCTCCTGTTCCTCCAGCTCCACGCATGTGATCTAGCTAGAAAAGAGGATTTAACAGTAGCAGGCGCAGAAGCCATGCTCAGTCCAGCGGGACCAGCTCAGAGCTGAAGGTCCTAGATTTTATGTTTGGATGTTTGGGCTGCAGGCTGAGAGGATCACAGAGAGTTTCTAGAGCACAGGCTTACAGGTCTGTTAGCCAGCTTCAAGTCCATTGAACAATCAACTGCTTTAGCTGGCAGGGTAGAGCCCCAGCAGGGAACACCGTGCCTGGAACTGACCACCCAGCCAGGATCAGGTGCGATGCAAATACTGGCTGGCATACGAAGGAGCAGACTCCAGCAGAGTTTCTTTAGTCATTAAATGATTCACATATTGGCAACTGTGAATCTGTCCTGCCTTGTGTGATCTGAGGCGGTCTGTCGTCCCTTGTCATCACAAGCAGGCTGGGCTGGGAGACAGACCAGCTCAGAAGGGGACTTACAGACAGAAAGTCTTTGATGAGAAAAAAGAAGCATCCAAATGACTCTTTTCTCAGTAATTTTTGCTAATTATAAAACCATTGACTGCTATTCCCAAAGCCTCCCTGCGTGAGGGAGCTTAATCACCGATGACAATTTTTTGGCATTTTCGGAGTTGTCACTGACAAGAAAACACACCAGACACTTCCACCCAACAGCAACACCCGCCTTGATGAAATGAATCTCCACATTATTCTCAGCTTCATCACTCGCTCCGTCGAATTCTCTACGTTTACCCCGCTAGCCACACCATGACACTAGCTTAAGGTAGCTATGGATATGTCTCAATTGTTCACAGTTCTAACGAACAATAGAAGCATCTTCTCCTTTCAAATGCCACTTTATGGGCTGCATGGTCCAAGAGAGGAACAGACAAGAGCCCATTTTTACGCTTTGTGATACTGATTAGAGATTTGGATTTATAAACTCCTCAATTTTGTTCATGGAGCCTCCCAAACAGCTTTGACACTGCTGGTTTAGATGCAGAGACTCTGCAGACAAATTTCAACCCCAACATAAAACCAGGCAAGAACTAGTATTGTCAATATGGAAAAAGAAGGAACCGCTTGCCCAGGGCCTTGGCCACAGGAGCCTGGGGTGAGCTGTGCTTCATCAAGCCAGATGAAGCTAGGACCGGTTTAAAGCTTCACCTAAGCATCACAGCCAGCCAGCCCTTCCAGCCAGATATGAGAGCAGTCTCAGCCGTGAGCCAAGAGTCCTCCGCTGAACATCCAAAGGCGCTGGCTAAACCTCTTCCCTCTCCAGACATAATCCTAATTGCCGATGCTTGGCAGCCACTCCATCATAAGCAATCAGGGAAATTCATATTTTGTGTTTTAAATGTGTTTATTAGCCAAGAAGTTATCACCTGAAAGTGGATTCTAGGGCATGTCCAGAAACCTCTTTCCCTAAGGTTCCCACCAACAATGTAGGTACTGTAACGTCTCGTGGAAGCTTGGTACCAGCTTCACGGCTGCTAAAGCTGTGCAGAAGTTTAACGAAATCCAAGAGTCTTTTTTAATGTCACAGAGTAACTTTTTGAATGACTAACTCAGAAGTAAGGTTTTTTGAGAAGCTTTACGGTCACTGGAGGAAATTTGCGAGTTGCAATGTACGTCTGTTTGATGATGAAGAGCACGTAAAACGATCTCTTGGGATGAAGCTGGCATGCCTGCTCTCTTCATGCTTGTGACCTGGTGCAAATTCACTCTCTGGTCTTGCAGTGTGAATATCCCACTCATCGGACTTCTCCACACCCCCAGTTAATTACAACTCTGCGTTTCCTTAAAGAACCCCAGGTGCAAACATACAGATTAGAGGTGGTTACAGGAATAGGTTAGTTGGCTTGCAGAGCTAAAAGCTTATTGTTGTTTCCATGGAGGTTTTATACAGTGTGCGTGTGTGCATACACATATTTATATTTCAATTATATTTGTGTTATTATTTCAATTACAACCATCCATCTCTTCATAATGCCCGATTTCATTCTGCACTGGATTAAGTGCTGGTTGAATGCCAGCTCTGAAATGGCATGAATGAGTCCTCACAGCGTGGAGAACCTTTCATCATGAAGGTCTTGAAATAAATGTCACTGCTGCTCTCGTCTCTTTCTCTGAAACCCTCTTTTGCCCCATCCCTGCTTCCTGCTCACTGAGGACACTATGGTAGTGTATTGGCTTGTGAAGAAAGGGACTCTTCTTTGGTATCATACGTGCCCTTCAGTTGGAGGGAGGTTGGGAGCCACGGACAGTTTGTGTTCGACTGTTCCTTGAGATGCTGTGACAAGGTTCTTGTCTTCACTGCCCAAATAAAAGTAACTGAAACCCACTATGCTCTGCAGCAGAAGTGAAGGGGAGGTGTTACCATTTTATTGCAAGGCAAATTTACCTGAGCTATCTCTTGGCACCATTCACATGTCCTACTTGCCCTGGGATAAACACATGACTTTATTGTTATAAAAGACAAGCTCAGTGACTGCCAGGATCATCCCTGAACCATCACACCATGTACCCAGAGTGAAGATTCAATAATATACCTATTTAATCTAAAAATGCAGGCAGGCTTCAGCTTACAGAATCACAGAATCACAGAATCACAGAATCACAGAATCACAGAATGTTCGGGGTTGGAAGGGACCTCTGTGGGTCATCTAGTCCAACCCCTCTGCCGAAGCAGGGTCGCCTACAGCTGGTTGCACAGGACCTTGTCCAGGCGGGTCTTGAATATCTCCAGAGAAGCAGACTCCACAACTTCCCTGGGCAGCCTGTTCCAGGGCTCCATCACCCTCAGAGTGGACAAGTTCTTCCTCATGTTCATTCGGAACTTCCTGTGCTTCAGTTTGTGCCCGTTGCCCCTTGTCCTGTTGCTGGGCACCACTGAAAAGAGTTTGGCCCCATCCTCCTGACACCCCCCCTTGAGATATTTATAAGCATTTATTAGGTCCCCTCGCAGCCTTCTCTTCTTCAGGCTGAACAAGCCCAGCTCCCTCAGCCTCTCCTCACAGGAGAGATGCTCCAGTCCCCTCATCAGCTTGTCCCACTGC
>Ga0065711_1040627_pt1 | contig 16810 bp, 13 predicted proteins | sample Hoacrofraction12_FD_59098 | JGI IMG/M metagenome (GOLD analysis project Ga0065711, IMG submission 59098) | Hoatzin crop microbial communities from Cojedes, Venezuela - Epithelial fraction 12 v2 (version 2) | ecosystem: Host-associated > Birds > Digestive system > Esophagus > Crop | place... | reverse complement strand
TTTTTTTTTTTTTTTTTTTTTTTTTTTTCCCCTGAATAGGGCTAAAGTGAAAGTTTAAGTAGGGAGCAGTAAGAAAGCCTTGTAATGGGAGTCTTCTGTTGCCAGGTCTGAGACCGCAGTAACTGCAGTGTCGATGTCTGGCTTCAAGGCCTATGGGATAAAAGCTAATACAGCAACTTCACCAAAACTGAAGAAAGTAAGTTTGTGAAAACTAGAATTGGATCTTGCCACAGTTCTATTAAACTAATTTAGCGAGGCATTGGTCCTCCTTTTTCGTCCGCCTCCTCCATGTTAATTTTAATAGTCTGGCTGGAGTATGTCATTATATAGTTTCAGTTCGGTTTTTGTTATGGACTCCACCATGCCATTTTTAATAACGTCAGTGTCATGACACAGCTATTAAGCTTGCAAGTGGACGTGGATAGGTGGTGAAGCCAGTTTCATTTAGTCAACTTGCAGCAGCAAGCAGTATTTTAACTACGCTGGGAGTTCACTTATTTTTTGGCCAGACTGAGAGGAAAACTCTATCTAAAACAACAACATACAACACCTGAAGGCATTATCTTGTTCATTTTTGTATACTTGCAGTGCCACTACAGTAAGTCTTACAATTGCTTAGCATTTTCACAAGCATTTCAGTGCAAGAAACTGTTCAGAAGTAGTTCATCAGCTACACTCATGGCCTATTTTCAATGTGAAAGGAAAAGTACATCCAAATTTCTTTATCTTGTTGACATGTGGTGTCTTCAGGGTGGTGGGAAGCATGCTCATGTGGCATCTGGAAAGAAGCACCCTTTACACATGATTTCTTACTGAGTTTTCTGCTGGCCCATGTAAACATGCATGCTAGTATGATAATATTGTATTTAAGTTCTCTGAAGTCAAATTGATGGCTTCTTGGCTGTACACTGCAAGCTGACTTTCAAATCAGTGTCTGGAGTGCCCTCTTGAAATCTAATGATCTTGTTTGAAGTATGATGTAACAAGGAATAAAAGGAAGAAATGAAAAAAATCAGACAGCGTGAAGAAGAGAAAGAAAACTGTGATATCTGTGCTAGGTCAGCTGCGTTCACCAGTCAGTGGTTCTAAGTCAGTTTTGGGGTGTTGTTGTCGTTGTTGTTTTTAAAAAAAGTAAACAGCCAAACCACCGAAAACCTAAACCAGAACAAATTGTTGTACATCTCTCTTCAGGTGGAGATATGGAGTGCACTGTTGTACCCATGTTGGGATTAGGATTTGTCAGTACAAATAGTATTCTTTGCTAGCTCACTACTTTACTTGTCAGGGGTGGGGAAGTAGACACTTTCTGGGCACCTGGGCCCTTCCTCAGGTCTGAAATAAAAACAGTAGCCTTCAAAGTCAAGTGTGAATCAAGAACAACTGCTCTGAATTTCAATAAATCTTAAACTCAAATAGATTTTTAGTTCTTATCTTTCTCTCTTGCAACTGTCTTATAGCTGTTCTTGGACACTGGAAGGGAGAAGTTAGTGATGGTGCTGGGACTGGTCCCGTGGGAAATGTTTTCCCCCAGTGTCCTTTGTGTGAGTCCACAGGGGTACACAGGGATTCCTGGGTGCTGTAGATGACGTGCCAAAGGCGTCTCTGGTGCAGTGTACCAGTGGCTCTCTAAATCCATGACTTATTCCATTGGAAGAGTTTCTTCATTGATCCTCTTCAAATACTTAAGGTAGACTTACCAAAGACACTGATTTTTGTGGAACATCATAATCCGTTTTTCTACCTCATTCTACAAATTCCTTAATGTGCCATGGACACCTTCCTCTTTAGACTGTTCTTCTGTAGGTGTGGAAGGTTTTTTTGTTTGGGATTTTTGTTTTTGTTTTTTTCTTTCTTTATTTTCTTTTAAACAAGATACTGGTCTTCCAGCTGTGGTGATACTTTCTGCAAGGCCTGCATAATTATCCTGAACTTGGTAATTAATACTCATCTCACTTTAGATGAGGTGGTTAATTCTCTAATTAAAATAGCAGTGAGTGGTGGCTTTAGTGCTTGGCATATTTATTAATGTTCCTTTGTTACAATGGGGCTTTTAAGTCTTTGAAGCTTTTGTATCTGTAAAGCTGTTTTATTTTCTTTCAATATGGTTAACTTTAAATCATGGCCCAGACCTGAATGAAGTGAATGGAAATAGGTTGCCGTGCCAGAATAAGAACCTGTTTTCAAGCAGGATCTTTATTAGCGTGACAATAATAAAAACTAAAGCTATGAACAGGATCTATCTGAAGTTTATTCATTCAGTTCTTCCTGTTCATGTTCATATTTCTCCCCTTTCTCAAAATGAAAGATACCTATCTTAATTGTATTGTTAGAATATTTCCTGAACAGTGAATCGCTGGGAAGTATTATAGTAGGAACAAGAAGATTTAAAGGGTATTTTTTATCTTATTAGTTTTCCCAACAGAAAGCTTCTCTTTTAGTAACAGTTGTTGCTCTGAAGACTCTTCTGGACTCCTACTTTGATTGATAATTTTGTCATCGATTTTTCTTCGTAAGTTTATTCTGTCCCTCCTGCTGAAAAGAGTAGTGCTGATGAATGTAATGTACTCCTACTGAAGGACTGAGGAAAAATATTAGATTTCAGAAAGTGTCAGTGAAAATCAAAACACTTTTTGAAACTGGAAAAAGTTGGTTGAGCTCCTCTGCTGCACTGCTTTCTGGAGTTGGAGGTGAACACACTTACAAATCTTTCCCCCTGGGCAATGCTGTGTCCCCTGTCACGCGGTGTTGTCCCTGCCTGGCCAGAGCCGTATTCAGTTGTCTATCACAGTCTTCAGTTTCCTGAATTGCTCTTACCCCTCTGGCCCCTTAGGCAAACAGGTAAATAATATTCTGGGTTGAAGTTCAGCTTTTTGGAAGGAGTGAAATTCAGGAGGTATGGGGGGACATCCAGTCCCATGCTCCCCCGGTTTCTTCAGCGGGAACCCGTTAGCTAACGCTGCATCCAGCAGAAGGGTTGTTTGGGTGGGCACTAAAATCTAAACACAGGATGCAACTCAATGCAGGTTTGTAGAAACTAAGATGCATTGTAGTTAGCACCAATGGCCATGTTGGACAACTGCTCCGAATCCAGAGAAGACCTGAAAGTAACAGCATTTTCAAAGTTATTTTATTGTGGCTATTGAATTAATGTGTTGTTCTGAAGTCCTGACACTTGGACACAGGAATGTATGCTGGAGTACCTGTTCCTTTCTCAGAAAGCTTCAGGCCCCCCGTCATTAAGACAGGGTGGCTTGAAAGAGGGAAATGGGACAACAGCCAGAGCAGAGGTGAATGAAGTCCAAACATTTTGTCTGCATCATCTGTAGGGTCTAGCTTTCAATTTTCTGTGTGATTTTTGCTGTCATCTTTTTGACCAGCCTCTGGGTGCTCCAGTCCCCTTAATAGAAAACAGAAAACGTTACACTACAAAGCTGCTGCCGGTAGCAGTTTGTCTCGGAGAAATTCTGATATCAATGTACCGAGGATGGAAAATCCCCAGAGATCTTTTCCGAAGTCATACGTGCTTATGCATGCATGTGCATCTTGGTGTTTGTTGTGAGGCAAGATGCTGCACAGCCAGCAGGACTCGTGTTTGCTCTTGGTTGTTGTCTGAAGCGAGTCCCGAGGCAGAGGGCAGCAGCAACGTTTCATCTGACTCTGCTGGACCTATTTCTGTCAGGAGTTTCCCGTTTGTTAAATCTGTGGCTGGAGCGAAGGTACAAATAGGAGTGAAGATACAAATGGGAGAGTGTTGGGTGAGAACGACAAGGTAGACACAAGAGGAGAAGACACCAAAATACAGGAACATAAGGAATAAGTAAAGAAATTACCTCAGCGTGGAGAAACAAGGAGGTTAAAAGTAATAACTTCAAAAATTTAGCATGAGGAAGGAAAGAGTGTTTTGGGGGTGAACAGGGTGAGATTCATGAAGAAACAAATGAAAAATACGAAGTCACACAGCAAGTTAAATAGTTTTTCTAAATTCTGTAGAACAGCGGTACTGAATGCTGTGGAATAGCAGTAAGAGGCATTTTTATTGGTTGCGTAGTGAGTTACAGCGGAGCATGGACACATCTGGGGGTTTTCTGTTGTCTTTATTGTTCCGTAATATTTTAAAAAGGGAAAGGGTGGGAGAAGCATGTCCTTTTCTGGCATTGCTCCGCTGTCCAGTCTGCTACAGAGAAGCTTTACTTTGCAGTAGTCCGCTGGTTGATGTTTAGGCTGGAGTTACAGCCTGTGCCTGCTGTCTAGCTGGGGAAGAATTCTCGGGGGGTTTCGGGGCATGTGATAACAATTGCTTGTTACTAATAACATTTTCTTAATCGGTAATTAATTATTGTTCCAGCCATTCTTGGCTTCCCTTTTCCTTCCCCTGCATCCTCCCCTCCTTAACCCTTGCCCTTCCCTGCCCCCAGCATCCTTTTGAAAATGCCCATGGCATTAAGCTGTTCTTTTTTCCATCTGATATTGTGATCTGTCGCTGCGTGGGACTGATTGATTCAGGATGAGTGGGAAAGAGCATCAGTCTCTGGAATATCTCGTTTTCTTTAATGAGATAGCTCTGCCCTTCTAGAAAAGGGATTTTTTTGAAATAAATTGGGGGATTTTGTTACCTTCAAACTCCTACTAGGAAATGAAATGGCAGGGCATGTGAGTTGTCAGTGTGTCAGCTTGTTGTTGCACATAGATTGTATTGCTTTCATTAGGCTGCTGTGCTACAAGGTGGGCAAGGCAAAGAGTATTTTAGCATTTGGGCATTTTTTAAATTGCTATTTGTGACTGATGTAATCATGTTGTATACCAGTATAATACTCCCCACATTTGGGATTGGACCACCTGTAACTGTTGACTGCTAAAGAATCAAAGTATATCTGTCTCAGAAATGGTTTGTCTGTTATAAAGGCTGGACCCTTGTCATTTATATTGCTGCTTACTATCAATATGCTACAGCCCCTTCAGAAATAAAGCTGATGGCAGCAATAACGTCCTGGGTGGATTTCTTTTTGTTCCGTTTCTGATACTGTGGGAAGATAATTTAGTATTTATTTGTTTTTCAGGAGTTTCCTCTTTATAACTATTTTCATAGTGTTTTGAATTCTAGAGTACTTTAATATATTTAAAGAGAAACATCTTAATATTACTCTTATTATTTCTTCTTATTTTAGCTATTTTCTTATTATTCTTTTCTTCTAAATTCTTATTTCGTTTACCTGTTTCTGCGTATTTCTTGTTCCGAGTAGGCGTGATGTCTTTTCAAGATCCTGAGAAAGACACGATCATTCTTGGGCATATTCACAAGTAAACTGTTGATACTTCAGAACCTATTAAAGAGGGATCATACAGTTAATTATGAAGCATATATATCTGAAGGTCTAGGACACCAGTGTATGTTGCTGTGAACTGCTGGGCTGAGGTGAAAGGGAAGATTAAAGAGGAAGTGGAGTTTATTAATAGACTCCTGGCTGACAATGGATTTGCAGTGTGCACAGGCTGACTTTTTGCTGCAGGACTGGTAGTAAGAGACAAAAGGGCATTTGAGACGAGAAATACAGCAAAGAAAGCTGTGTAAGGGAATAAGAAACAAAGCACTGCACATTCTGTTATACTTTTCTGTTTTTTCCCTTCTCTCCATCATGCCCTTAATAAAAATTTTAAAGTGTTTTCCTAACTTTTTTTTTTTCAGAAACATGTAGGTTGAAAGAGATTTAATTGCCTGATAATTTGGGGAAATTAGGAGTAGTGTTTTGATGCTGTTATAAATCTTTGGCCTAATTATAACTAATGACTGTAAAAGGTTTGTTTGTATTCATATTTGGGAGCTTTCTTGAACCAAGCCTTTTGAAAGTGTCGTGTCAAATTAGTTCTCTTGGCATTTCAAAAGCATTTGATGCTTTTTTAAGAGTGGAAAATTGCATAAGAAACAGGAAATATTGTTGGCTTTACTCAACTATCAAATAGCAAGTGGTGTTTTGTTCGCACATCAGCTAAAACTCACTAAAACTTTTGTGCTTACTTGGCAAAACAAGCTGGGTTGTTGTGGTTTTTTTTGAAGAACAGACAAAATTTCTGACTTCGGATTTTCGTTATCACTTGGTGCAAAATATAATCTTAAAGCTTTTTATATTTACTCTTAAGTTGTGTTATGCCTTACAGTGGGCAAGTATTTAATCATGAGATGTTTCTTCCCCTGCTGTAAAAATCTGCTGTTCAGCTTCATTGCTGCATTAAAACTCAGTGTGCTATGCTGACTTCAAAGACTGAAGCTTGAAGTTCTAATATATTACATTCCTTCCAGTTAAAATATGTTTAACCGCTTTTGTAAAAGTGGAGTACAAATAATGAATCAAGTATATGTCAGAAGAGTGAAATAATTTTGAGGAAGTCTAAAAAATTTTTTTTTTACCAGATCTCACTTGAAAACAGATAGTTGCAGAAATAGAAATAGAGTTATGAAAAAAGTTACAAGCGATAAAAGGGTATTGCAAATAGAATTAATAAGTAAGTGTTACCTTTATAAAAGCATGTATGGAATCACAGAATCGCAGTATGTTCGGGGTTGGAAGGGACCTCTGTGGGTCATCTAGTCCAATCCCCCTGCCAAAGCAGGGTCACCTACAGCAGGCTGCACAGGAACTTGTCCAGGCGGGTCTTGAATATCTCCAGAGAAGGAGACTCCACAGCCTCCCTGGGCAGTCTGTTCCAGTGCTCCTCAGAGGGAAGAAGTTCTTCCTCATGTTCAGACGGAACTTCCTAAGCTTCAGTTTGTGCCCATTGCCCCTTGTCCTGTTGCTGGGCACCACTGAAAAGAGTCTGGCCTCATCCTCCTGACACCCACCATTCAGATATTTGTAAGAATTTATAAGGTCCCCTCGCAGCCTTCTCTTCTTCAGGCTGAACAAGCCCAGCTCCCTCAGCCTTTCCTGATAAGAGAGATGCTCCAGTCCCCTCGTCATCCTTGTAGCCCTCCGCTGGACCCTCTCCAGTAGCTCCTCATCTTTCTTGAAGTGGGGAGCCCAGAACTGGACGCAGTACTCCGGATGGGGCCTCACTAGGGCAGAGCAGAGGGGGAGGAGAACCTCCCTCGACCTGCTGGCCACACTCTTCTTAATGCATCCCAGGATCCCATTGGCCTTCTTGGCAACCAGGGCATACTGCTGGCTCATGGTTAACCTGTCATCCACCAGCACTCCCAGGTCCCTCTCCACAGAGCTACTCTCCGGCAGGTCTGCCCCAAGCCTGTACTGATGCATGGGGTTGTTCCTCCCCAGGTGCAGGACCCTGCACTTGCCCTTGTTGAATTTCATCAGATTCCTCTCTGTCCAACTCTCCAGCCTGTCCAGGTAGTAGAGGAAGTAAGGGGATACTGAAAAGCAATGGACATAATTTGTGTGAGTTTTTTGGATCTGGTCACTCTTAGGAAGCTAATCACAGGGTAAACTGTTAAGCAGGGTAGCAAAATTGAGCAATGGTTGCAGATGATAAGAATTAATAGTTGATAGGAAGTGTTAAAGATCTTCATGTCAGCATGAGCTACGCACTCTGAATAGCTCTGGTCCACGCAGTCACTGAAACAGAACAAGGAGTGCACAATGACCTGGCAAATTCTGCTGAGAAAACGAATATTTTTATTCTTTCAAGTCATGGGACAATTTCAGGATGCTTCCCAAGGCTGGTAATTACTAATGAATTGAGCAGAACTCGACACAGATAGTAATTTATTGGAGACAGCTGCTAAGTACGGCACTCTATAAAAAGTCGCTTAGAGCAGCCAAACAGACTACCAAGTCGGATGTGTGATATATTCATGGGGATGTGCAGGAGAAAAGGAAATAAAACATGGATGTGTCTGTAAAGATATTTTGCAAGGAGCAAATAAATATCGAAAAGAAAAACAAACAAACAAACAAAAGAGATTCTAAGCCAAATTACCAAGTATGTGCTCACTAAAGGGAATGCCATGCTTGCACGTGATTACATCTGGCACGTAAGCAATGCAACTCAGCAACTCGGTTCTATTAGCTTTGCTAACCATGTCACAGGTAGGAGACGTCAGGTGTTCCTCATAAAGGTATAAAGGTTACTTGGTTGTTAGTACAGAAGACCAAAAGGAGCTTGTACATCTATTGAAATGGCAGAAGACTGGAGAGCTGAGAATAGAATTTGATTGTATTTTTGTGTGAAGGAGGAAAGTAGCAGAACATGTGTGGACAGAAAATACGGTATGTACTGTAGGTCAAGCAGCTGCCGCTTCTCTGTAAAACAGGAAGAGAACAGTTGAAGTGAGGCCGTAAGTTGACTTAGTGATTCAAAAGATAAGCTGGTTGTAAGGTGGCTCTAGTACAGCAAAGCAGGTTGTGCTTACTTTGGAGCTGGAGCTTTTTTTAGGTACAAATTGTATCTGACATACTTTTGACTAATACGCAGAGGTGAAAGAGGTCTTGCTTCTGTTTAGTGACTGAGGTGTGGAGAAATACTCGAATATGTGTTATTCATATATGTATAAATGAAAGAGTAATCGCCCATGGTAAATTTGAGTAGAGATTTGTTAATTGTTTACAGGCTTATGAAAGTCACTTTCCAGAATCAATTTTAACTTTTTAACTTCAATAGGTACATTATTAAAGGGAGAAGACATTCTCTTAACTGTTTCATCGTAACTTTTTCAGTATTGCTGTTATGTGAGAGGTTTCATTTGCTGTGCCAAACTTTCAGGATGTTAAATGCTGCTAAAAAAAAAAAAAGGAGGGGGGTTTTTTTTAGTCCCAAAAAAGCTAACCAAATTTCCTTTTGTGCTAACAATTGTGTTTTGTTTTCATAATGCATCTTTCTAACAATTCATCTGATAAGTTTCATAGAATATGTATTGAAAAGGTCATTTAAAAAGTTTCATTTGAAAGAATGAACTGAGGGTTAAAATCAAGGATGCTTGACTATTAAAGCTACCATTAAGAACATCTTGTTCACTTCTGCAGTAGATGTTTTTCTTTGTTTAGTCAGCCTTTTATTTCTAAAGCTCTTCCTAAAGACCATTGTATCAATAATAATGGCTTTATTCACTAAATTATAAATTATTTAAAGCAATAACTATCAAATTGCAACTGGAGTAAGTTCCATAACAGGTCTTTAAGGCATCACCGTGATGCAAATAATAACAACTGAGCTTGTTGATGCAATTCCTTTCCCATTTCAGCCATAATTTTCTCACTAGGTTTATATTACGACTTTTAAGAGACTTAACCCATATGCTGTTGTTTCTTTTCCCAGATTGTCTCCCTCAGTAAGTGACGATAAGAATGAATGGACATATATCGAACACCCCTCCCGGTGGATATGGAAGTTATTTTCCTCAAACAAAGTAAGGTTATGCCTTTGATTTTCCTTTTATGGACAAAAAAACCTGTTTTATTTTCTTATTTATGCTTTCATTTCTAAGAGGGCTATAATTACGTCACAGTTTAACCCCAGCCGGCAACTTAGCAACAGACAGCTGCTCGCTCACTTCCCCCCAGGAGGGTCGGGGGAGAGACTCAGAAGAGTAAAAGTGAGAAAGCTCCTGGGTTGAGATAAAGACAGTTTAGCAGGTAAAGCAAAAGCTGCGCAGACAAGCAAAGCAAAGCAAGGAATTCATTCCTGACTTCCCATCGGCAGGCAGGTGTTCAGCCATCTCCAGGGAAGCAGGGCTCCTTCACGTGTAACGGTTACTTGGGAAGACTCCGAATGTCCCCCCCTTCATTCTTCTTCCCCCATCTGTATATGTTGAGCATGACGTCAAATGGTGTGGGACATCCCTTTGGCCAGCTGGGGTCAGCTGTCCTGGCTGTGTCCCCTCCCAGCTTCTTGTGCACCCCCAGCCTCCTCGCTGGTGGTGTGAGGAGCAGAAAAGGCCTTGACTCTGTGTAAGCACGGCTCAGCAGTAACAAAAACATCCCTATGTTATCAACGCTGTTTTCAGCACAAATCCAAAACATAGTCCCGTACAAACTAATATGGAAAAAATTAACTCTATCCCAGCCAAAATAGCACAAATTGTTCGATCCCGTAGGAATAATATAAAGGCCATTTCTGTAAAAGAAGGTGCAGTTTCCAGACCACGTAACCAAAGTGACAGATATCATCTGACTGAATTTGTATTAGTGTAAGGGTGAAGCTTTATTACTGAATAGAACCATCTGGAACAGAAAAATATATTGCTGTAGCCATAAGATACTTACCACATTACTCAGAGACCTCTTCATACACCTGAGATGTTTAAGGTTAGCTCTGAGTCAATGCATTTTTACGCATAAAGGATGAGGCTGCTGTTTCCATCTGTGAGAAAATATTGTTTCCTGGTAAATAGAACAGAGCAATTGTTACCTGAAAGTGTTACCTTGCCTGAGATAAGAGGATGGTCCTTGTGTCAGAAGCATGGCACGAGGCTCATTCACAGCACTGATGAAGAACTGACATCATCTGATGCCAAAGAACATTTATTCCTCTATGGAGCAGAGCATCGGTGCTGTCATCTGCTTTTCATATTGTTGTCCCTTTAAAGTGAGTTTGCGTATGACTCATTCTTGTTGTTACACTAGAAGAAGTTGGGTTCTCTTTTCATTTGTTGTGGGCAATGATATCCTTTTAAGTCTCTGTGAAAAGGAGTTAAAATTGTTTAAAAAAATTAACACTTCGGTATGCAGGAAAAAAACCCAAATTCTACCAGGTCTTTGGCATAGTCTTTATTATTGTTTCTGTTGTTGTTATTATTATTAAGTGATATTGATTACTTACATTATAGTGGTATTTATGTGTATACCAGACCCGCATTTGCGTGATGTTGTATTAATGCAACAAAAATTACTCAGGAGGGCTTCCAGCCTAAGTGAAACATGCTTCATTGTATTCATAATGCAGAACAAATATCCAGTATCATTACCTCCCATTAGTAACGTCATAGGTACGTGTCATCCTACATAAGGGGAGGGTTTTTTTCAATGCCTGTTTCTGTGTGGCAAATACATCTATACAGAAGTTAACCAAAAATGTTTTCTTCCAGTGGCTATGGTTCCCCAACGTTTGCTCAGGCAGAGAGGGAGCAGAGTTCAAGAACAAGTGCAAAAGCTCTTTATGGTAAGCTGGTATAAAGTCTCTAAACATTTATGTTAAAATTTTTTAAATATTGATGTCATGGTGAAAATATGCATATAAATCTGAAACTGTATGTACATACACGTGTGTGTGTGTATAAACAAAATTGAAGAACAAAGTGATTTTATTCCTACTAAAAGTAACTAGGCTAGCTAGAAAATGTTTTTATGATTTACTAAGCAGAGAACTCCCACCTGCTGATTTTCAAGGCAGCAATGCATAAAGCATTTATCACAAAACTAAGAGTGATCCCATAGCTGAAGTATGTACCAGGGAGAAGGCATTCAGCTGTGCTATAGGTTTGATTCATGACCTGGTCTTCTCCTGTCTCCCCAACTATCCACTGCTAGCAGAAAAGGAATTCACAATATTATTCTGGTTTGTCACAAGCTTTTCATGGAAATTAGATTTAATGTAACGGATTTGGAGCCCTATTTGGCCTGCTATTTCAACAGGCTTTGTGTCTGTCAAATGTGATGTTATTTATAATTGCTTCACCATTGTTGCACTTACCAGCTACTACTTGTCTCGGCTGTATACACTACTCTAGCCCATGGCCTAGCCCCAGATCACTGTGGAAGCAGAATGCAGTTGTGTTCCTTGCCAGCCAAACTGCACACTTTCCTGGTCATCCACCTCCACTGTGAATACATCCTGCTGATAGCTGTGCTGGTAGTAGAAATACAAGTGGCGATGAAACTAAGAGATGTTCTGCTGTGTATATCTGTGCCTGTTGTTAAATGCTCTTTTGAAAGTCACTGCAACTGGTAAGACTGGAAAAATGAGGTTTGCAGTGAGAACCTGGTCCTGTGGAGGATCCCTCGCACCTCAGCCTGCTCTCCGTTGTTGCATCTACCACCTCTACTGCAGGTCAATAAACCAGAAAGCTCAAAGAGCAGTAGCTAGTAAACACAACGTCCTTAGTAGTAACTCATCTTTCCTCCCTCCTCTTTCGGGTGGGGTGATGGCTGGGAGTGACCTGGGGCCTTAGGGTAGTGAAGGCAGGATGCTTTGTGGCATTAGAGCAGTGTTAACTTTGTCCTTGCAAGGACAGCCTCCAGGCCTCGACTTTGGGTATTCACCCGTGAGCACACGAGAACAACTTTGTTGTGCTGGTTGCCTTGTTGGCTTTTGAACTCTTTGAAATTCATGAGGCTAAAAGGCTAAGAAGGAGGTGGGAGGTCTCCTAACATTGTGACTTCTGAAAAGAGGAGTGGTCTGAAAAAACAAAAAACTGACTGTGGTTTGGTGGCTGAAGGATCTGTGCTAGAGTAGTGTGAAGGTCCACTTCTGGAAAAATCAGCTAAGACAGAAGTAGAAACCATTGGAAACATTTGTCATTTTAAAATGACGTTGCATGTGAATAATTCTAAGTTTAAATTTATCTTTTTTAGTGGTATGCTACAAAAGTCAGTCACTTAACATACGATTAAAGGCAGGAACTGCAACTGAGGAAAATTCTAAAGTGATGATTTTAAACATTGGTTGGTGCATCCTGTATGGGTTCACTCAACAAACTGATTGCACCTGGTGACAGAAATAGTAGGTGGTTACAGAAACCAGCAAAAGACATTGTGAAAAACGCTTAGCAGATTATTTCTTTATGGGATAAGAGCGTTGTGCTTTTCTTTTTCATTTGATTTCATCATCATTGTAATTTTTAAAGAGTACATGGTTTGAACAGTGTGGCAGTATCAGTAAGCATCTTAAACATGTCCTTTAATCTCTGTAGGCTTTTAAAATTATACCTCTCTGAGCTTTTTCTTATCAATGTCATGGGATAGTCATATGGCAGTAGAAGATGGGGACAAGTGAGTAAATTTGAGGTATATAATGATAAACAGCCTTTTGCTTCCAAAATACTGAATTGATTTCGAGTACGAATAGAAAATGCTCACCATGTAACTGCTGCGTGGTGGCTCCTGTAAAATGAATTGTTGATCTTGGTTCACTTCAGTAGTTATGCTGCAAAACTATAGTTGCAGTTGCCAGGAACCAAATAAAATAGAAGACTCATTTATCCCTGAGCTCCAAGTAAGGATATATTGGCACAGCTTTTAGAGAGGAGTTTGCACATTTTACTGCTTCTGCTCTGTTTTGTAGGCATAAAAAGCTAGGCTGTCAGTATCATCAAATGTATGAACTGGAAAGAAACAAGGAAAAAAAATTAAAACCTTTCTCAAATTCAAGGCCCTTATATATTTTTAAATTTTATCAGTTTTGCTGCATCCCACGTGTGTCTTTTCTTCCTTTGTGATGTTAGGGGGTTTTGTGCATACTGTCCCAAAGCGGGTGGGAAGCAATTGAGTGAAACTGAAATTGTTAAAATGTGTTAAAAATGCGTATTATAAAATACTTTATTTATAATTGATTTATAGTTAATAGCTAAATAATTTTATTTGAGATCCATGAGACTGAAAGCCTATAAACCAGACTTTTTTTTTATATTTTATACTATGTACATGTATATTAAAAGTACATTTTTTAAATGTAAATACATAAAGCTCATGTATTTAATAGATTCACTGATAATATATTGGAAAAATATATAATTTTACCATAAAAGTAAAATAGATGAATTTTTGTTTTTTTGAAAAAATGAGACAATGTAATATTAGCAGCAAACTTTGTTCATGATGAACTTCCTTTTCTTGGAAGACTTTCGAATGTAATTTGGGCTAAAGGACCAATCCATGCATAGTAACAAGTGAAGATCTTGAATTCAGTTTCTTCCAAGCATAGTAAACACCAAAAAATTATTATTATTAATCATAATAATAATAATGTGTATATATATGCATGTGTGTATATTCATATACACACACACCACACAGGTCATGGGATGAAGTTTATCTCTTGAGACCCAGTACTGAGGTGGTTTATGATTGTTCAGTCCTGTGGCCATCAGGCAGAAGGTTGGCCCCAGTGCCACTGGGAAAGGAGGCTGGACTTTTTATTGGTGTTATAGACAGTTCAGTTAAAAATTAGACCGGAGCCATCGCTATCTCTGAAGTGGTTATCTGATAGCAAAAAATTCCTTGCAGCTGCCTTTTCTCCTGTGTCAAATCATCTATTTGTTTTCACTCATTTCCTTCTTGAAATGGACTGTTTTCTATTTGCATGATAAATCTCTCACTGAACTGGGAGGGAAAGATGCCCTCTAAACATTCTTATGGGTTTTATTTCGCTATTTACTTCCTGGTCTTTCCATCTGAAATGGGTTTTGGCGCATACTGTCATCTGTTGTTCTAGCATTGGCTTCTCCATCTGTCTTCTGCAGCTCTGATTGCGGGGAGCCGTGCGGTGTCAGTCGGCGCCGATAGCCAGGGCTGCGCTGGGAGTTTGCCAGCGAGTGACACAGTGTGGAGCAGCCCCATTCCGCAGGAGCAGCGAGCTAGTGGTTTGCTCCAAATTGTTAGATTATTATATGGCACAGAGTTGAAAGATGTTACTAAAATTGTCTTCACACTGCGTCAGAAAAGCCTAGGTGTGTTATACATTGTGTTTATACTCTGGTGGCTGTGATCAAGTGCTAGCAGTGAAATTGCATGTGTATTTTTACATTGCTCAAATACCTCATTCAGAATAAGAACTGTGGTAAATAAATAAAATAAATTAGAGGAAAATTCAAGGAAATAAATTCAAGGAAATCACAAGCAGATCATAGACTAGGTAAACGAGTCCATTAAAAGAAGCCAGCCATGTAACATGCTTGTGTTATTTGATACTCAAATGAATTCAACTGACAGTTGACTTCTAAACAATATGCCTTCTCTGCTAGCTAGCTCCACGTAACCAGCAGGGAGAAACTTGTGGCACAAATCACTGAAAGTGATAGTGTTTTTTCCTCTCTTAATGAGATTTATTTTGAACTCAAGCTTTGCCCTTTCTCCCGGGATGTGTAGGTCACGTTTCCTGCACTTTGCTCTCAGTCTCGAGTTTTTCCAGCTGCTGTGATACATGCTTAAAGGCGTGGCAGCAGCCAGTCCAATGCAAGTCATAAATATACAGCAGTAAACTAAGTACTGGGCTTTTCTGCTCGATGATGTGTGGTAATCATTTAGACCGTCACTCCAGGATCCTTATGACAGCCTGTAAGGGCTTAAACCATCTCTGCATGGATTGCCGTCAAATTTCAGAGCTTTGTCTCTCTGTGCACTGTACAGACATGTTTTGATTTGGCTATGGCAGGGGGAGGTGGGTTCCACCATTATCCTTCTTTACGCTATCATAATCATAGTGCTGATAACATTTATTACAGCTGGCCTTTGCCATTATTTGTAACACATCAGTGCAAGTCTAGGTGTCCAGATTCCTTGTTTCTGTTTTAGGTTTTCAGGAACTGAAAATTTGTTGTGCCTAAACGTGTCATAGCCCTAACTAGCACCACCCTTGCTTCAGATCATCTGTTAAGACCCAGACTGAGATCATTTGCTTTTGGTAAGAATTTTCCCCACCTAGATAAAGAATTAGACTTCTCTTGCTGTGATACATTTCTGTGTGTGGTCTTCTGGACAGTGGCAGAGAGCCAGGCTATGGTAGAGTTTATTAAGCAGCTTTCTAATCTGCCATATTGCTGCACCCTCTTCCAGCTGGAGAATGGGTGAGACAGGACTCTAGCTATATCAGGTTCTGTTCATAGCTGTTCTTCAGGGGACCTGTGGCCACACTGCTGTTTCTGCCTGAAATACCTTTCCAAAGTATGAAACGGTCCTTCACAGAAAGAACTGGGGAGAGCACAGAGTTCCTGTTGTAGGGAGGGCAAGGAGCAGAGCGAGCGATGGCAAGCTCAAGTCTGATATGTCTGCGTCATGTACTGTCTAGTGTTTTCTTGGTTTGGCTAAAAGTCTTTGGCCAAGAGGTCGTTTTTTTGTTTTCTGGTGTTTTGGCTGCTTCCAGAATTGGTATGAAATCGGTACCTTGTCATGTCCTTGAAACCAGAAACACGGTCCATTCCTGATGGTTGGTGAATTCAATAAGTTCAGAGACATGAATAGCAGTAGTGTCTCTCCACATCAGATAGCGGGAAGAGTACTAGTTTCTGTGGATCAATGTTTGCATTCCTTTGAAAGGTTTAGTAGCTAGTAGGTCTTACTGTCCGGACCTAGAAGTGAAATGCCGTGCTGCTTTATATTGCCCTTGCCTTGCAAGAGATTTTACTTTGCTCAAATTCCTCTGGGTTGCATTTGCTATAAATTGTGATGAAGAATTTAGCTTAAGTGTCTTCTGTCATGGTCCTTTTTTATTTTTTTTTATTTTTTTTTCCTTTATCAGAGCGAAAATACTTCAGGTAAACTGTGTGCAACATATCAGCAGGGTTTGAGCTAGCTGCAGTATAAAGGCTGCACTGTCTTGTACATGTTGCATGTAAGAGCTGCACTAAGCAGAGTAAATAGAAAAAACTCAGTCTTTTTGACAGTTTTATTCATCCTTTGATAGTTTTATACATGCTATCTAGGAGTGTTTGTTGCAGAATTTCCCTTTAGCTTCAATAACTCTCTTCCTGCATGAGGGGACCCGTGAGAGGCTGACACTGATGAGGACGGTTAGGCAAGTGGAATGGACCATACAAAACTTTTTTTTTCCAGTGTCGGGGGTTGACCCTAGCCAGCAACTAACACTAACAGATTTTGTTAGCATTTAGAAAGCTCTATTTGTTATATAAATGCTGTTGTTCTCACCATGA
>Ga0065711_1006628_pt1 | contig 16810 bp, 10 predicted proteins | sample Hoacrofraction12_FD_59098 | JGI IMG/M metagenome (GOLD analysis project Ga0065711, IMG submission 59098) | Hoatzin crop microbial communities from Cojedes, Venezuela - Epithelial fraction 12 v2 (version 2) | ecosystem: Host-associated > Birds > Digestive system > Esophagus > Crop | place... | reverse complement strand
TTTTTTTTTTTTTTTTTTTTTTTTTTTTTTTATATAGGCCATAACAGTTCTGGATATTAACAACTGATATAAAGGATGGAATTCCCCTCACCTGATTTCAGACACCTCAGTTTAATGGCCTGTTAAAGCTAGAAATATAAACTCACTTTAATGTCAACAGAGAGAATCCTGCATAAATAAATTAGAACAAAGCGCACTTAAGAGCACACGTCCTTTCAACAGGACTAGGTGGCTAGACTAAACACCTAATTTTTAGATGGATAAAGTTAGGTGAAATGAATTCTTTTCCATCCTTCTGTCACAGACAGATTTCTTGTCATATAATGGGTTGAAGATCATATGTAATTTCTGTGAATCCTGTAATCCTGTGTTACTCTCACTAGTATAGTAAGCAGCAGTATCAGTTTAGGCATTACAGTCTTCATGGAACTCCTGGAGTAAACCCAGGGATTAGGGATCCAGGGGCTGATGAGGACAATGTGAACAATGAGCTGCTTTTCTGGAGAACCAGAGTTTGCACTTCCATGATGATGCTAATCCTGCTAACAACGGCCTTGGCAAGTCTAGCTCATCTAGAGGTATTTCACAACTGTCTCATAATACATCTCTGAGCACATCTTCCTGAGACAGATTGGGCAGTGTAAACTCATACGAATTAATGCAAATACTTTTCTGGAAAACAGTGCCAGTAATAACGTGAACAAACACTTGCTAAAATAAGTCATCTATAATATGACACATGAAGGTTGCCACCTATCAATCAGAGCTCTTGAAAAAGGTAGGTTTGAGCATTTATTCTTCCTTCAGTTTCCATGGTTATTTTAAGGTCTTTAAATGACCCCTCTAGAGAAATTAAGTTAAACATAGAAATTTCTTTTAAACACAGCAAACACCGAGCTTCAGAGAAGAAATCTGCTATCAGAAACTTCATTCAGCACTGATATTCCTATACCAAAGCACACAAAACAGGCTTATGAATTATCACATGAACACCTCGCACCCTGGCATTTAGAATTAATGTCTTATTAGTCATCACGCAAATACAATATATCAGGACTCCCAATGAACTTCTGCTGTACTGGAAACAGTAAATATAAATAATTAATATTGTGGAACGAAGGACGTGATGATGCCATATCTCATAATCGGGATAAGGAAGTACCAAACTTCATTACAGTACAGTCTCAGTGAGCCAAAATTAAGGCAAAAGTTATGTCTAACCAACCCAGCTTTCAGGAACATACTGAAATGCCTTACTGTTATTTCTGTGCGTATTCATGAGCATTGCCAGCAGTACAGCCTGCCTATCACTGTCCACACATAACAACTGATCACATTGCCACAAAAAACTGCTTCAGGACAGATGAAAAACAGAAGTAAAACTGTTCCCCCCAATAAAAATAATTTTACTTCGTTGCTTTCATGTGTCTGCAGATATTCTCTATGTTTATTTTCTACTCTCTTTAAGGATGTTGTCCTTTATTATTAATTAAATGGAAAATATCCATAGCCAGTGATTGAATTATCCCAAAGTACTGCTTAAAATGATCGATATTGATCAAACTAGAAGGTAGAAAGTACCGCTGGTCTTCTTAATGTAAGGGGTTTGGCTCAAGAAATGTTTTGATCAAATTAAGTGGAAGATCCAATTAACCTGTGATTAAATTAAGTGGAGGGCAAGCCATATAGGCATAAATCCCATACACATTGAGATGAAACTAATAGTAATGCACATATTTACAAAGGCTGCCAGGGGAAAGCATGCAATAAATTCAGCACAGGAAAAAGGTCACAGAAAGAGAGGGAACATAAAGCATGAAGGGATTAGAATACAGAAAGAAGATAAATACAGCTACAGATCATGATTACCATTGGCAGAGCATTATCCAAGGCTGGGAGATTAAAGACTGTGAATATGCCGGAGTATGAAAAAAATTCTTCCAGATTAAAAATCTAATGCAATGCAAAACTCCATGATTCAGATTGAAATAGAATTCCAGAAGCTACAAAACAGTTTCTTAGATAAGGTCAAATTATATACATCTGTAGTCTGTACCTCATGGGCAGCACGTGATTTTATCAGTGGCAGGGACAAGTTGTCAACCCGCAATGCAGGCAGACAAACCCAATGCCTTTCTTGCACGTGGCAGATCCTCGCTCTTTGCGGATTGGGATGTTTCTGGCAATACACTCACTGAAGGGCCATTTGAAACAATTCAAACAGTCAGATACCTCTCCCTGCACGACCCACTTTCTTATAAGAGAGACCACCGCCTTATTTCTTCCTGAGGACTCCGAACAGAATAAACACAACCTATTCCCAAAGAAGCCTGCATATTTTCCACCCACTGCCACAATCCTAATACAGCAAGGCTAGAACAACAGAATTATTGTTCTTCGTGACTCCATGCCACCCAATGTTGGAACAAAATTATCTGTCTCCGAAACAACTGGTTTCAAAAGTAGCATCCCACTCAAATGAAAGAGTGAATTTTAAGCTGGGTGCCAAGCCAGGCAGAAATGCCAACACCAGTTTATATGTTGTTATCTTGTAAAGACTTGCTTTTTTCTGAAGTTTTTAAGAAAAAATTGTTAGATGTTGTGCTGCTCAAAAAAAATAAGGTCTATGTTTGTCTTTTGCCCTAGTTAGACCACAGCAATACATCAATCTTGAGCCTCATCTATTGGCATTTTGAAACCCCACTAGTACTCCCTATATGCAATCTGGGAGCATGTACACAAACTTTATTTAAACAGTTTTGGCACATTTTTCAGATTAAGGCAATGGAGAAACTAGTTGTCTGTAAATTATTCAAGAACAATAAATTACACATATGGAACCTAATGGCACTATAGAACCCATATATTTCTACTGGATACTTACAACAGCAAATGACTACTTAAAAGCACCATCCTACAAGTGATACTTCCATTCTGCCAAGGCACTGGTCATTTTTTTCAGACAGTACTTTATACCAGTACTCAGGCAAACATTGCCTAGAATTTGGACTCTCCCCTGAAGTGCAAGACGATAATTTAGAAGATACAAGCCCCATAGTATTTCAGGGCTCAGTGATTATACATCAGACACCTAAGTATCTTCCTGAAAGCTGCCTGCTCCAAGACCATAGACAACTGTCTTAAGCTCCAATTTTACATAGCATCTCTGCTTCCACATCCATCAGCTCTTTTCCACAACCTCAGTCATCTTCTTCAGGAGTTTTGCAGTAACTACGGTAGACAGTGGACTTAGTAGGTACTCAGCATTTTCAGCTCACAGATTTAAGGCATCTCTGTGAAAGAACCTTAAAGAAGGAAGTTCTTCAAAAATTTATGGCCTTTCTCATCTGGGTACACTAGAACAAAAAAAGGCAGCTTTGGCTAAAGATACCCAAGCTAACACTAAACTGAAGTGACTTCTGATCTCGCAAGCAGTGTAAACTGTTTTACTGCCACACTTTGCCTGGGGCAATTAATGCTGCTGAAAACTGCAGATATAGTTTAGGTAGTTCCACATGATAATACATTGTGCATGATACATGTTTCCTTTGTTTCTTGATTTCCTCATCCATGAAGTCGGTGGTGACTACTATTTTCTTAATTTCTGAGGTGATATCTTTGGATGAGAACTGTCATTTAGTGGAAATCATTTTAATTGTTTAAGTATAGTATTTCTTTATGGAATATGCAGAAAGCTTAATTATGCTTTCTTCTCTTTTTTTATTTAAGTTCTTGTTCAGAGTAAAAGTTCAGAGACATCTTCTTTTACACAAAAGCTTTTGTTTCTCCCCCATTCTTCTTTGTGTCTCTAGAAATCCTCAAGTCATGACTGGAAGCAGAAGGGCCAGAACACTTTCTGACAACACATGTACTTTGGACGTATACAGAGAGTTATTAAAAAAAAAATCTCTTAGAAAAAGAAAACTCTTGAGAAGACTGAGCCTTTTTCAGATGCTTTTTCAGACCAACTTCATTGAGCCACAGAAGATCAGAAAGTTCTGCTGAGCTCTAAACAACTTTGTGAACTTGTGTGCTTGTACTGTGTCTGAGGCTGACTTTGGAAAGCATTCCCAGGTGCTATCATTCTTTTTTTTCTCCTCCCTCTCCTAACTGTTAGAGCTGAGGTCTAACTATAGTGAAATACGAACACTAAAATTATGCTCCTCTGAGTAATGACAGAATAGATAACACAGTTGTAAAATTCACGGATGCAAGCATCTTGGAGGGGGTACAAGTACTCTGAAGTACTTGTACGGCAGGAGTAGAATTCAGAATGATTTTGACACATTGGGGAAAAGCTGTGGAGTCAACAAGATGAAATTCAAATCAATATCAGTACAAAGTACTGCATTCAGAAAAGAAAAAGCAAGGCACACACAAAAATATGAACCAACTGGCCAGGCAATAGGAAAGCAGAAAGCTGGAAGGCTTGGGAACACCGTAAAAAGTGCATCGAGCAGCACTGTAACACAGCGTTGTAAATGAGACGCTTCCATTTGAAACCAGGGCATCATATGTATGACCCAGGAAACACACTTCAGCTGCTCTCGATGCTCATGAAGTTCAGCTGAGTTTAGCATATTCAATCTGGGAAATACAGTTCCAAACACTGAGCCTAAGGAAGGGTAAAAAGAGATTTGAAAAATGTGCCCGGAAAAGTAAAAACCATTGGGTTTGCTCTCTTTAAGAAAAGAGAGGGCATGAAGGAATTAACAATGATCTTCCAATAATTAAAAAATTGCTAAAAAAAGGGTCATCTGTGTTAGGAAGAGGTCCTCCTCAAGCAGTGGATCTCCAAGTTTCATAAACACTGGACAGAACATGTCTAGGTTACTGTACAGCCAGGGAAATTTGGACTGGATATGGAGATATACAGCAGCAACTGCTCTGGGGACATGGAAGAATTTCCTTTATTGGTGGGTATTTAAAAAGAGACTGGACAACAATCTACCTGGCGAAGGTAGACTAGACCCTTCCTCACTTTGTGAGGAGAAACATGGCGGCCCTTTCTACATACTAAGAAGGGTGATACCTCCACTATGTGTGTTGCTATAAATGACCTAAAGAAGCTGTTTCATAAAATAGCATTTTGGCTATCTCAGTACTCGAGCCCCCCACCTAAAGGTATCTCCATGGATGCAGCTGCTGGTGGGCTGCTACTCAGTACTTTCCGAGAATCAGAAAGTGTTAATAAAGCAGAAATCCAGCCAGTCAGATTCATCGCCAAGTCTGAAAAATTGGCACATTTTTTAACATTCCAATAATACATTAATATGGATTCATGGTTACATTGTGTTCATAGTGATGCTTTCTTCTTGAAGCTAGTAGGTAACAATGGTCACAGGCAAGATTATTTTTTCTTTTTCAGTTAAAGAGGTTTACTCCTACACTAAATAACCTCCATTTTGCAATCAATAGCAGCACTGAACAATTGGGTTGGAAATCACAGTGCATAACTCCAAGACTCAAGTGGCAGAATCCCTATTGTTCTTTCCTGAGCAGACAAATTGAGATCTCTGTTATCTTTTAAGTATCAACAATTGTACAGTGAAGATATTAATTTTCCATTAATAGGCATAGAATTATACATCTGGCTTCTGTCAGCTGTTTTATGTTACTGGAACAACGAATTAACCTTACACCATGCTGGCAACTCTACAAAATTATATATCATATCAAGAGCATCCCTTTCCCAAGTCAGATGATTGCAATAACTTTGTATCATAAAACCTTATAAAGCAGTTTAATCTTCTTTTATGCATGAAGTAACTTAATCTTTTTATACAGTACCAGTTCATTCCTGTACACCTAAAAGAAACAATAGCTCAATATAAGGTGTAATAATATTTTCATTTCATCTCTTCTGGGTTGCAGAACTCGTTGCAGCATCTCCAGTTCCATATGACATTTCTATTGGTTTCTTCTCTATAATTTGTTATACCCTAAGAAAAATTTGCAGGTGCCCTGCCAACAGTCAGGAATGTTTGAACGGTCCCAAAAAGACCTCTGGTTTTCCACTTCATTGCACACAATCATGGTTCCCATGGCCTTCGTGACACTTTACCACATGCCCTGAAACACGGAGGAGAACTAGATAACAAACCTGAGGAAATGGCCAGCTCTGAACACATTATTTATCTGGGCTCTCACGACAGCCATAGATTAATGAACGAACGACTCCAAACAATTTCTCATCTGTTTAACTTCCCAGATAGTTTTTTGTTCAGACCCTTGTCTCTTAACTCCTTGTTCCTCAGAAGGTAGCTACTCTTCTGGCCGATTTCCAGCTAAGGGACACGTAGAAACGTTCTCGCAATTGCTTGGAGTGTATTCTCACTGACAAAACCAAGGTGTTAACAGCGAAACTAGGACAATAAACAGTGCACTGACTTCTTCAGTGCAGAGCAGTCCTTTGAATTTTCCGTCTGCATTTATTAACTCCTGTGTTGTACACTATTATCTCTACCTGTGGAGAATAATCAGCCCCTTATCCTGGCACTTAACATTGTGTACACTTAACACTGTTAGACTGCAGTGAAAGGGATTTGACATTTATTCCATCAGCAATTTTAACTTACCTTCCAGGCTCATTTTTTTTCCCCCAAGTATTTATAAACAAGTGGGTGTACTAGCAGGATGGCTGTACCTGGAGCATTCCAATTCTGCATAAGTAGCACCAATTTCTTAGGAGGCAGAAGGATTTATTTGTTTGTTTGTTTCTTTTTACATGTTTTCAAAGAAGGTGCTAGAAGTGTCAAAAAAAGGCAGATTTGGGGGAAGTAGTCATTCACTTCAGATGCTCCTAACCTTAGTTCACTATGAGAATAGTTCGTACTGTAACACCCACACCAAATGTCTAACCTGGGGAAAACAGTGAGGACTCAATACTGAGTTCCAGTCTGTGATATCTTCCCTCCAGCATCCCTTCCCGATCACATCCCAACCACAAACTGTATCACCGCTTGTGCTGTGGTTGGTGTCCAAACAAAGTGTTGATACAACTAATTTTTGTTCCTTATCCTGCCACAGAGACTGAGAACCAAACAAAACAGCTACAAAAATAATTCCTCTTTCACTCACACTGAATGTAATTTGACTTTCTGTACTTAGAGAGAGGGAAGTTAAATATTTTTTTCTGTATTAATGCATAAAGAACTTCAGTATATTTTTATTTTGAATTGAAAATGGTGGTCTTAAGCTTGAGGTCTCTCCCGGACTACAACCCTTTGCTGCTGCCCTGAGAAGTTTTGATCTCACCCTGCATATCTGACCTTGCTCTGTTTAGGGCAGAATATTTCTGTCCAAAGAAACTCTACATTTCCTCTCTTCTTGTCAGAAACAGCTTGCTGGTTCACTGGATGTCTGGGCACTGTGAAGATACTGGGGAAGAACTCTCCACAGACCCACTCCCAGGGTCCCAGACCTTTCTGCCAGGCAGAAGGAGCAGATGCATGGAATAAACTATGGTCAAGGCAGAAGTCCAGTGCGTCTGCAGTTTTTGCTGCCTGCCTTTCAGAGTCTTCCACCAAACACAAGAAAATGATTCTCCTTTCTTTTGAATTGTCAGGTGCGGGCAGATTTTCATACGAACAACATCCGTGTCTCAAGAAAGATAATACTTCAGACACTGAGTGGGGGTGCAGTTCAGCTTCTCAAATGATTGAAAGAGTGTTTTCCATCACCCCAGAATAGAACAGCACCTTTTATATAAAGTTCACGTTCCGAAAACAAACAAGATTCATTTTCATGTATTGAACCTTCCCCTCATTCCTTTTATATTTTTCTAATTTTTTTAGGACTTCTAAAAACTTTGGTAGAAGAAATATCCAGAAAAATTCCAGTCCTACTAGTAAATCTTGACTAAATTTTGGATAATAAACATCGGGACTCCAGAATAAAAATCCTTACTGCAAGTCCCACAAACAATATGTACATATGCCGTGCCATCTAGATATCACTTATGTCCAAAGAAATTCTATTAAATGAATTATGCAGTTGAGAGACTTAGGAAGTAATTGCTATCTTAGTAACTTGTACACGAAGTAGTAATGCACTGGATATTAAAAATTACAATCAAACAGTTTCAGTACAAATTGGTGCACTTGATAATATAATATTTTACTAAAAAGTCCTGTTTCGGTTCCTGGCCTGTATATTCCTCGGCTTCCGAGGCGGAAGTCAATAGAAATTGCACATGAAGAACTAGGACAGCATACTGGCCTCTAAGGGGTTTGGATGCCCCAGGCAAGCTGGAACTCATCCATCCTTCCTTGTTTTCAGTCTCTCACACAGCAGAGATACTAAACATTACACAGCTTTTAATATGCTGGTTTGCACACATCTCTAAAGAATATGGATATAGTTGGCAATTGCCTAAGAAAACAAAGGAAGCAAAAATACACCCAAACTCATAAAAAATCATGACACAAAACCTCAAATATTTGTCGTACTTTGTAAACCTGTGCCTCAAGCAGAATCGTGTCAGATGCCAAGCAGCATGGGAGAAAGACCAAAAATTCTTCACTTTAAGATCAAGTTTCATAAAAAGATTGCCTTTTGCTTGCATCTCAGTGAAGGACAATGTGGACCTACATGCAACGAGAGGTCCCTTCTCATTATTACATCTCCCGTGATGTAACCTCCTGCAACCTGATTTAGCAAGCCGAATGCTCCACTTCACGCCTGTTTACTTGGCAAAGTGCCTTACAGAAATACCTAAGCTGGTATTTGAAGGAGTTTTCTGGTGTACTAGAAGCTGTGTTAAGCAGAACGAGCACACTGGGTCATATCAAAGGTCGTGTTGGCCACTAGCTTCTGTCCAGTGGTTTCCAGCAGCCTAAGTCCAGGAAACAGCCCAGGTACGTAACTATTTCAGCTCCAGACTAGACTTTCACCCACCAGTGACCTGGGTGTCAGGACTTTGAAGCCAGTGTGGCTTCTTTGCCTTCCACGCTCCCCTGTAGCCTTTTCTCCCAGGAGTTTGCGCAGCTGTTTTTCAAGTCAGTGCAAAGCCGAGAACCCAGGAATATTGCGATGGGCAGAGCATAGCTCTAATTATCCTTTCTTCAAGCAGATATAGCTAAATTACCCTATGAGCACATGCGTACAGAGACCTAACATAGGAGGCAGTTGGATATGAAATTCCTGTGCACTCATCTGGCTGTTAGCATACCCAGTTTTCAAAAAGAAAATGTTCATATATATCATTACGAAAGGCAAGGCAAAAGGACAAGAAGGGCAAGGAACTCTGGTCTGCAAGAGGAAGTCAAATTCAGGTCTTCAAGTGTGGGTTTATCTGTTGTGTTCGTAGAGTCATGACTACGGTCACAAACACATTTCACCATTTTCACATTCCAAAGCTAAAGTATAGCAACAACAAATTAGAGCCAAGGAAATTAAAAATAGTTTCATTTAAACATAATTGCAACATTAAATTTAGTTTTTGTATTACACAAAAGGTTAATATCATAGCAACTTACTGAAAGATTTCTGTGAACCTCATCAAGCAAGTTAATAATTTAGATACCATACGAAGTACGAGAAAAATCCCTGTGATACATTTGTCTGTATAAAGCGGCGGTTTTAAGGTTATACCTTTCATATGTCTTAATAGAGGTGAATGCTGCTAACTGGAAAGCTAAATATACTTTGAGATCTATTATTTCCATAATTGCAGTTCAGGTGTTAATCAAAAGCAAAGCCAAGAAGAATATTTCAGAAGGGGATTTAAAAATTTACTTTTTCTGAACACACGTGTACACATGATAACACAGTACACATACAGTACCACTATCTAGAGCTTCCCTGTCCAGTATCTGAGAAGATGTACACGCAGACCTCCCGCAAGGGAACTATTCTTGATGAGAAATATTGCCTGTCCTCTGTCTGGGGGGACCACAGGACACCAACCAATCCACCACATTATGCAATGTTCTGTACAGGGCAAAGAAGAGACAGAAAAGCTAAAGGGGATTCATGGTTTTGGCTAATGTAAAGTACACCAATGTTAAAATGCAAGAACTGCCACTTGTAAGCTTTAGAAGGGGGGTTGGAAGCCAGTTCTAGAAGTGTGAAATACTTCCAGACTTCTGCAGAAAGAGACTAGAAAGATCAGGAAACAGATGCAAGCATACACAGAAAGAGGAAGTGGAAAATCTGGGTATTGGGAAAAAAAAAAAAAAGAAAAGGAAACTCAAGGAAAAAGGTCACAGGACCCTTCTGTAATTCTATAGGAAGCTTAGATCGGGCTTGATTCATACATACTGCGAATCTCTGAGCGGAGGAAGGAGAACTGGTGGAGTGGTTTGGATAACTTGCCTCGGTTAGGAAGCAGCGGTACGCGTTTACCATCTTGATGTATTCTGCAGGTGTGCCTGAGACTCCAATTTCCCACCAAAGGGAGTTCAGTATTGTTTCAAATGTTCACCAAGAGGATGAGAAAAAAGATAGAAGTATATAGGGATTCCAGGAATCATATTAATGTGGAATCATATTTAGAGGAACATTTTCATTTAAGTCTCTTTCACAATCCTTCTCTACCTTGTGGCAACAAACTATGTACCCTTTCATCTGCTTTCCCCTTTCTTTCCTTGTTGCTGGCTGTAATCACCTCCAGCATAAATAGAGTTATTATAGCAGGCTTTTCATTCTTCCTGGTATTATGTTTACATTTTGAAAAGATGGTTTTGAACTAGGAGTAGTAATGGATGAAAGAGCAAAGCTGAATACAGGGAGAAAACAGTCAGTTAGCAGAGAAGAAAGCCAAACAGGAGGGTAAAGATGACCTTCTTTGTGCAAAAAACATTATGGATTTTTCTTCATTCCTCCTTAGCCATAGTAAAAAATTAATGTTTTTAATTTTCTTCTCTCAGTTCAGACTTTTAGTGCCTATATGAGCATAAGGAATATTGCAAACCTAAGTAGATATCTTGCTTTAAAAAAAGCAAACAAAACATAACACCCTTTTTTCATTATCCTAATGGAAAAATAATCTATTATCCATTTCCTGTATCCTGTCCTTGAGAGACTAGTTCCTAAACAAGATGTACAATTGCTTTTGGCTGAAATACCAGCACAAATAAGAACGTAAAGGTACAAAATATCAAGGCCAAGAACAAACCTCATATACAACAAAGGCATAGTAGAAGAAGTTGCTGAAAATCCTGATTCTAATTTCTCATGATCTTTGCCACTTTTTAAAAACACGTACTAAATTCTAATCCAGTTTTCTACCTGTGTAGTCACTCTGAAGGCAACAAGGCCAGCCAGGCAGAGGGATATTATCTGACATACCAGTGAGTCAACAGCACTCTTCATATAAGCACAGAAAGCTGGATCTGAGCTCAGCTGCATGTGACGGTAGGAAGGGAGCTTTTTCGTCTCAGTTTACTACAGACTGAGTCTGATTGTTGCCTGGTTTAGGTTAGGTTGCTGGGGCAAATCAGATATGAAAGGCAACCTATGCAAAAGAAATAATCATTCCATTGGAGCTCTTCATTGTAATTAGAAACTCAGGCTGCCCAGGATGCTTGTGGAGTCTCCTTCTCTGGAGATATTCAAGACCCAACTGGACAAGGTCCTGTGCAGCCTGCTGTAGGTGACCTTGCTTTGGCAGGAGGGTTGGACTGGGTGACCCACAGAGGTCCCTTCCAACCCCTACCATTCTGTGATTCTGTGATTCATCTATCTGTTATTTACAGCTGAAATCATAAACAAATAATGAACATAAAAAGAGAGGGTCCGTTTACCAAAAGAATAGGACAATGCACTATGGAACAAAAGTGAAGTTCAACTTGCTTTTCCCTTTGTAAAGGAGGAAACTAATTTAAAATATTTAGGCATTTATTGCAAAAGACATCTTTAACTGAAAGTGGAAGTTGCCTAGTACTGCTCATCCCATTCTGACTCCACTTAGACCTCTTAAATAGAGAACTGAAATAAAGCTTTCCATATCACAACACTATGCTGGTATTTTCACATTACAACGTTCAGGACACGAATTCCTTCCTTGCTGGCAACAATACTCTTCGACTTTCCTCAGAATCATAGTTTTAATTCTGAAGACTAACAAAAAAAGTATTTTGAATACTACAGAAGTTTTTCTACAAGCAGCAAAGATGCTTAACCTCACGGACGGCACTTAACTTGTGGTCAGAGACACTGCAGCTTCCCCACGCACCTGAACAGTCTGACTTGACAGCAATGTGTATTGACCAACGAACGTGTGTTCTGCTGTCTGCTACCTATTTCTTTGGGAATAAAAAATTCCTTAGTGGAAATATCTGATCCATAGGGTACCATTCCCTGCTTTCTGGATTCAAAGTTTTTTGGTTGGGGTTCTTCTTTTACACAATGGCAGCAACATCTACAGCCAGTAGGATTTGCCACTCTAGATGAAGCCAGTGGCCCATTGAGCCACATCCTCCAGCAGCAGCCTGGACGTGGTGGTCAAGGCGGAGGTACGAAGCACAAACACCCAGGTGCATGGGATGGCCCACTGGGTCGTCACCCAGCTGCCTTCCCCTCCACCTCTGCATCCTCCTCGGCTTTCTGAAGAATTCACTAAACTCCACCACTGCACTTGTGGTGTGTTTTCTGCTTCACTTTCTTCTGGGCTTTTCTCAGTGCTCTGTAAGTAGGGGGATGGTCCATAACAATGCCCTCTCAGGGGCAAATTTGGGGTGTTTTATTTCCAATTTTTATTTTCTTGAGTCCAGGGCAGTCCTAACTGCCAGCCTTGCTACTTGCGTTATCAGCAATAGGAACACCAGGGCTGTTTTATGATATCAGCTCATTCACAATATGATGATAACACATTTAAAGAGAAACATGAGAACAACCCAGAGAAAAAGGATCGAGCCATGAGCCTGCCAAGGTGCAGGTGCTTGATTTCAGATATATTGACAACACGTTTGGAAGTGGGGGAAAAACACTGAAAACTAAGGATGCAGCAGTAACCCGACTGGAAGAGTTTTTCTAGAGCTGAGGTATTTCATAGTCTATATTATATTTTTGTGTACAATCATCGCAGTCAGTTTATTTTCCCAGGATTTTTGTGGATCCGTGGTTAAAGCTCACTCCTCATTACAGCTGTCCCACAACTCAGAATAAAAAGGCGAGTGACGCATCATGTTTTTTGCACTGTGAAATACCTGGTTTAGACTAAAGAAGGGATGAACAGAAAGCTTCAATGAAAGGCAGCAATTTCTTTCCCCCTCTTGCTGCTGACGCCATACAGCATGATGACAGAGGAAACAATGGCTGAGTCACTAAAACAACATTATTGGAATTAACAGAGACTCAGACAGTCACATTTGACTCTAAAAGATGCCTTCTAGGTGTATCTGACTGGGCTGGAGTTGACGAATTTAGGTACCTGCAGGCCCACATCTGATTACTTTCTAATTTAAATTCCAATGAGGTTATTGATTTTGTTTGTATCAGAACTCTGGTGAAATTGGGTGGTCTTTACAAAGTAAATTGTTACCTGAACCATGCTATAAGTGACTTCTCATCCCACAAGTAATTTTGTATGCGGTCACTTATAGAATATGGCTATGCCCATTACAGATATTGCTGTCTCTCTGGAGATCAAATGTTCTACATTACCAATTCCAGAGATTTATAACTCGTGACAATTTTATGGCCCACCTGCAATAGTTCCCCTCTGTAGAAAAAGCAACCTGTACTTAGCACAGCGTGAATGGTATGAGCTTCTTTGCAGAGGTTTGACAGAGCATGCGCCTCAGTGCTTAGCACGAGGGGCCAGCTGACATTTCACTCTGAGACAAATCTCAGATCTTCAAAGGAGGAAAAAAAAATAAAAAAAAATTTCAAGCAACAGCCTTGCAATAACCCGTACAAAGAGGTGTCTTCTGTCCCACTGTGGCACAGCAGATCAATAGCGTCGTTCCAAATAACACAGAAAAGTCATCTTAATATTTGCATACTTCACAATTTTTCCTTTCATTATGATTGTGAAAGTCCTGTTAAAAATGAAACAAGCAAGCTACTGCCAAATGCTGCTTTCCACAGGTAAAAGTGATTGAGGCAGTGTAAAAACTGTGTGGAACCACAGTTCCTCCCTCCAGCTCTGCTTATTTTAATGCTTGCTGTTAAATGCATTTTTCCCACGGTATGATGCTGATGGTGTCACCGAAATCGGGAATAAAACTTCTTAACTCCAACGCGGCATTAAAAATTAAAAATTATGTCGCCTCGCCCCAAGCTTGTATAACCCTGTTACATCCACGTGCATTAAGTTTCCCAGAATGTTCATACATATTTATTCTATTTCCTGGAACTAATTATCATATTTGCATAGTCATTACACGTGCGGCCTGGGTCTCTGGGTCCATGCGTACACAGAGTCACCTTTCTTGGAGAGAGCATTATGGCAGCAAGCTCTCTACTGAGGGGAGGGAGCAGAGACGTAGCTACTCACACATCCCCATTTTTGAGCAGGGAAGTGCTGTGTCTATGCTAATAATTCTCATTTCAGCAGGTCCTTGTCCCAGGTATTGCTATTTGTGTTAGCCCTCTCACAGCACACACAGAAACAGAGCGACAACATCATAAAATGAGGGGGCAGAGGACAGTGTCTGAGCAAAGGTGATCATGAGGAACCAGATTATGCAGTGTTTTCCTATTTGACCACAAACAGCACAGAAAATTGAGATGAAAAACAAGGCCAACCAGCACAGGTTAGAGAGGTTAGGGAAAAACAATAGAAGTTTAAAGCTAAATGAATGTACTGGAATTTACAGAAGATCCCTTTCAGGTTTTTCCTAATAGAAAAAACTTTGCAGAAGTACGCTGGCAGGTTCTGTGTTCAAACTCGTTATCAAGGAAACAACTTCATTAAGTGGCTCCTTCACACACCTTTGAAAGCCTGGTCTGAAGCGCAGCCTGGCATGAGGCACGCTGCCAGCCATGCAGATCCGCAGCCCATCCACATCCAGGTGTGGGGGTCCCAGATAAAAACCAGTCACCCTCAACAAGGCTGGGATTTAATCAGAGATAAAAGAAAGTGGAAAGGTGGCAGAAGACAAACTCGGCAGCAGGGAGCAGGTTTGCAGGTGTTCCTACGGCTTCGTTTCCCTGTAGGCACTGACTGTTTGCAGAGCACAAGGGTTATAACGAAGCAAAGCAATCGCAGTGAATTATTGTGAAGAAAAACAGTCACATTAACTGGAGAAGGGACTTGGCACCAAGCTCAGACCCAGCTGAGCTGAAAAACACAGCCACAGAGTAGTGTAGTGAGTTAACTTTGACTTTGCCTGCTCTGAGTAGAAGTGCTGTGATGTGTGTTACTATCCATTGATACTAACGAGTTTAGGAATATTTGAAAACTGTGTATTGTGCATGACCAACATACTTTTAACCTAGAATGCACAGTGCTTATGGTAACACTGTAAATCAGCTCTTTAATAAATGATCTGGTGACGATGGGGGAGACAAACGATTTATAGAAGCCTTTTCTTTTTAATTTCTTTTCATCAGGTAAGACTCAGTGAATCCCTCAGTTTTTGTTACACTCTCTACAGGCTTGTTAGGATGCATGGAGAGCATCCTGAGGGCAAGACTGCTGACATCTCTACCATCTCCACAGAGGGTATCAGCTGTCTCTGGGAGCAAACAACAGAATTTCATATCAAAGACAGCAAAGCAGGCCAATGAAAAATGTTGATGGACAGGAAGATTGGGTGGGTTTTGTTTGTTTCTTTGTTTTTAAATTATTTGTTGTTACTTATGATCACTCGAACTTCCGAGCCTCTTAAAGTCAGAGAACCAAGCCACAAGTGTCCGATCAGACACAGCAACTTCTTCGCACTTCAGCTGTTTCCCATAAGCGATGCCCTAGCAGCTACAGATCATTTTTACTGAAATAGTCACACACCACAGGAAGAACACAGCTTTCTCAGAACTGCCTGGTTACTAAAGCTGCTTGTTTAACTTGTTGAGTTAAATGACATGGAGTCTTCAGCACAACTTGAGCTTTACTGGGACTCTAGAAACTCATAGGCCTGAAGATGTCTGCCCTTCATGGAGAAATTCTGACATAACCCACATCCCCCCTAGCGCTCCAGTGACAGAGAAAACCAGGCCAGCACAGCACAGTCCTGCAGCGTGCAATGGAAACAGGCCAGAGTATGTCAGCTGCTGGAGCATTATTCTTCGCATGGCTGAGAAGTGGCATTTCTTTCAGTTCTCGGGTCAATTGTGTCAGCTTTAGAAAGGATCGCTCATATCTCCAAATCAAACAATTTGTAATTGTCCTCAGAACTTCAAAAAAGGGAAAATTTTCCATTCGACTACCCAGAATTCTTCAGCAGACACAAAGCGGTTGCCAGTCTGACTTTATGGATCCCAAGTGCAGATACACGTGAAAGCCTTTCTTTGATGCCCCTAATCTTTAATGTAAAGTTGCCCAGGGGCTTTCCAAGCACCCTCTGAAGGTTAACCAGTTTTGTAATGCCAAAATAGAGAGAGTCCAGCACAAGGCTACCAGGATCATGAGGGGACTGGAGCATCTCTCCTACGAGGAGAGGTTGAGGGAGCTGGGTTTGTTCAGCCTGAAGAAGAGAAGGCTGAGAGGGGACCTTCGAAATGCCTCTAAATATCTGCAGGGTGGGGGTCGAGGGAGGACGGGGCCAGACTCTTTCCAGTGGTGCCCAGCAACAGGACAAGGGGCAATGGGCACAAACTGAGGCACAGGTAAGTTCCAGCTGAACATGAGGAAGAACTTCTTCCCTCTGAGGGTGACGGAGCCCTGGCCCAGGCTGCCCAGGGAGGCTGTGGAGTCTCCTTC
>Ga0065711_1006627_pt1 | contig 16811 bp, 8 predicted proteins | sample Hoacrofraction12_FD_59098 | JGI IMG/M metagenome (GOLD analysis project Ga0065711, IMG submission 59098) | Hoatzin crop microbial communities from Cojedes, Venezuela - Epithelial fraction 12 v2 (version 2) | ecosystem: Host-associated > Birds > Digestive system > Esophagus > Crop | place... | reverse complement strand
GGGGGGGGGGGGGGGGGTTCTTGCGGATTGTTGAATCACAGAATCACAGATCAATTTCCTACAAAAAGATGTAAAAACCGGCGGTAAATGTTCCCATATCAAATGTTCCCATATGATTATTCTCATTGCCCTTGTCCTTCAGAATCCCATTATGTAAGAGCTGATTATCTGCATTGCAGTGTATCCATGGCCAATGCCAAAAAGGAAACAGTGAAGAGGTTGCTTTTACCTTCTACTCCATTGTATTGACTTTCTCCTTGAATCAGTAAACAATGTTTTCACATACAAAGTCACAGGACAAGTTCACACACAGAAAGAGGTATTTTCCTTTCATGTTAAAACGTCCCTCTCTGTCTTACGACTCAGTCTGACTCAAATGTAATCTTAAAAACAGTACTTTCATACAGGCACATTTCTGTATCATTTTCAGCATTAGAGTTCTAAAGTTACGTCTGCCACCCTGATACTAATACTCACACTTGTAAATCCAGTGGCAGCGCTATCACCTCAGAGTCTAACTGAGCCTGCAATCAGTTTGCTCTTGACAAATTTACTTAGCAACTAGAGGAAATATTTATTCATTTTCAAATAATGACACAGAGTTGTTTTGATTTATTACACACAATCCCCAAGTTAAAACACTCTGTTTTAAAAATCGTATTTTAATTGTATTTCAGTATTAGAAGCAATACCGAGGTGGTTTGGTTTTTTCACTTAGTAATGGCAGGTTCAAAGAGCAAAGCATTGACAGAAAGCTTTCATTGCTTGTTTAGCTGTTGTCATCACGATCACTACTTTCTGCCATAATAAAGCCATAGGTTAAACTGATGTAGAATATTGGAGTGTTCGTATAATGACCTAGTTTTGCCCTCTATCTTCTAGAATTTTCTACAACGTACCTTTTGCTTTCTTGCCAAAATGGCAAATAGTACTTTTTTGATCATTTTTGCTTAGATTTTTTACAGAAACTGGAAGGTAGAATGCTATATAAGATAACGTGCTGTATGAGAGTGTGCAAGCCCTACTTATGCTGGAGAAGCCCTTACTCAGATGCTGGTCTAAAACATGTGTGACTGAGCAGAGGTGCTGGGACATTGCACTTTGAGTACTGGGAGGGGAGCAGATGAAGCCCGGTCTGCGCAGGTTTCTTTCCAATGGAAACTTTTGGGGCAATGTGTAGTGAGGTCTGGCCTCACCACAGTGGGTAGTCAGGGTATGTACCTCCAGGCTCAGGAGCTCGGAGGCATCCATGGGTCCCACAGTTTCGGAGGCTGCTAGCAAGCCATCTGCAAGCAACATAAGTAGAGGTTGTACAAGCTGAGCCCCTGCAGAGCATTAATGACGCTTCAGTGCTCTATGGTCTACGTTTGGAGGTGCAATGCATTCATATAGAATAGCCTCCTCTCCTCTTATCTTCTGAAAGTTCCAGTTATGATAATGAGCAGCAACTCCTACAACAGAAAGAAAAAGAAAATGTTAGGGTTAGAAACGGCAGTCCAGGAGGACTCTTAGTATCCCAATGTCTGTGCTGTTTCCAAGCCCAGCGTCTTTAACTGTGGTGTCCTAATTCAAACAAAAAGAGGAGACCTTTGGACCCCTTTTAATAAAACACGGGAAACTAAAACTGCTGAATTTAGTGGGCTGTGACACTCGACTGTTAATTGATGGGGTCAATTGTTGGCCCAAACTGGGCCACAGCCCAGGCTTTTAGCTCTGCTGAAGAAAATGGGCTGCACTGATGCCCTGGGTCAAACCGACAGTACTAATTGAGAGCTGCAGAGGGAATAAAAATTACAACCGCTTCTAAACCATTTAATGCATTTCTTGCTAAATAAATTTTGCTGTATTTACATTTTCTTTGACTTTGGTAGTGTATGTAATTCTGTTCAATGTGACTTACACTGTAGAGATTTTTCTCTGGTGGAATTGTAGGGATATTTTCTAGGACAGCTGGAAAAGTTACAGGTGTAGCTATCGTGTAATTCAGATTAAAATCTGGCCTTTTGTGATTGGTCATTATATAAGTATAAATTATTTATCATCTTTACTTTTTTCAAAAGTGCTCTTCCTCTTTTTTGCATCAAAATATCTTTCTGGAAATTGAGGATAAGGATACAGCCCTTCTTTGGAAAGGAAAGCTGCAAAATTAAAAATGCAAAAAAATGAAGATAAAGACTCAAAGAAACAGAGCATTTTTTGGAATGTTTGGCTTTGGTAGCAGTGTGCAGTTGACAAACAGAAGGCTTCTGTTGCTAAATAATGAATGATAATTAACACATTATCTTGCCTTTATGTCTGTTCAAAGAAAGAGGCAAAATGAGCTGCTGTTCTTCTAAGCCTTCTTGAATTGCATCCTTACAGTTAGTTTTAACTCATTCACAGTATGAAGGCAATTGAAATAAGCCTGGTCCTTGTAGCTGATATTCATCAGGAAAAAATGTTTGGAGAAGCCATATGGCAACGGACGTAAGGTTGTTAACTTTCAAAGCTACTGGAAGTATGATTCTGTCATTTTTCATTTATTCAGTAGTGGCAGCAGATGGGAGAAAACATGGTTCACGTCAGCATGAGTTTCCTGAAACAGAAACAGGCAGAAGAAGGGAGGAGGTATTTTACCTCTGGAAATATCAGTACCAAAATACCAAAGTGTGCCATGCATAGGCAACCATTTACGGGAGGCCCTTTTATAGCATTTTGGAGTCAATATCTATGCTTTGCTGCTTCTCTGGTACCTCAGTGAGCTAAAAGTCTCTTTAACTGAACCAAAAGTGTGGGTAGAATGAAAAGCAGTGTTCCAAAGCACAACACGTAACGAGAAGAAACAGGGGTGAGTAGTTTTCTTTCCTTTCCAGTTATTAAAGGGCAGGATGCTTTTTTTAACTGTGCAAGAGCACATTTTTGGAAGCAGAATTTAGGAAATTGCAACACCAGCGCAAAGTGTTTATGGCGGAAGGCCCTTGCTGGGGGTCACTGCCAGAAGGAAGACACCCTGTTAGCATCCTTGGGGGTGCCAGTGAGGAAAATACCGATCTCGCTGGGCAAGTGTGTCAGTAGGTAACATCTCTGTCGCCCTACGCAAGGTGGAACCATCTCAGATGTGAAGACTGCGAGGACTGAAATAGCATGATCCTGATAGCTTGGAATAATAAAGTGTATAACTTTGCAAAATGAGACCGTGCTGAGTTCACTGAGAGCTTTTAAACAGAAGCGTTGAGAGAAGCCAGGTGAATTATGCAATAGTGGTTGTTTAAAGTAACGTGTATTTCTGTTGTTGGGGTGGGGAAAAAAAAGCGCTGAAATTTTGAACGTGGCATTTAGAGCTCCTAAAAAAGCCTTACTTGGCCCTGTTGTGTGGCTGCAGCAGGTGCCTGCAAAGCCAGGTGACTACCAACACGCTGGTGGAGGACTACTAACATGCTGGTGGAGCAGAGCTGTGGCTGTGTGCTGCCTGTGTCCTTGGCCCTCTGGAGATGCAGCCAATTGACTAACGGCTCGTTGGAGGCAGCATCTCAAACAGACCAGATGAAAGTAAAAGGCTAATTAATAGCAAGGGGGGTCTCAGCTCAGAAGTGCTTGAACAGTGAAGCATCCCTTCTTGTAGGATAGGTCTGTTTGGTTTTGACTTCATGGAAAGTGCTTGAAGTTGTTGACATTTGAACTACCCTGGTTCTATGCAGATCAGGAAGTTTGGTATCAGGTTTTCATAGCACTCAGCACAGGATAGCTGTTGATATTTTTAAAAGCAATCTGCTTGGTTTGGTATGAATTTTATTAGTCTCCTGAGGAAAATGTATTAGCATCAAAAACAAATAGATGTAAATTTCTATCAGTTTGACAACTGTCTTACATTGGGACCTTTAAAATTGTAACCAATACTCTGAATGGGAAGGTATTAAAATGGGTTAATTACAAAACAGAATACTATATAATATTATACCTAGATAATATCTAGATAACACACAAAAAATATAAATTATAAAACCGAGATGTTTTAAAAATTTACTACAAAGGGACATATTTGAATCCTCATTCATATAAATCTTGGAAGGGAACAGGTCACAATTCTGTATTTGAACATATTTTCACATTCAGATTATGTTTATCTTGTTTGTGACTTTTAGCAATTTGGAACAACTATGTAAATAATAACCAAAGACTTCCAGCTCCCTCGTTTCCTATTACAGTCATTCTTAATCACTGGTGGGTTTTGGTCCCTGAGCTACTCTACAGTTCCCTTTCAAGAGAGTTCTGCTCTATAATCAGTAATCAGAGCAATGGAAAATTGTTTTCAGCTGTAATAATAAATTTGGCAAAATAAGTTTTGCTGGAGGCCATGGTTACTGTAATTACAAGTTGTGGCTTGCTGGTACTTGTGATGACCTCCATACTCCAATTTCATATACTGTACTGAGGGTCTAACTTCATCTCATTCGGCTTCTTCCTGCTGTTCTTTTTTGTTATTGCTTTCTTTTTTTCTCCAATACCTATAATCTGTCTTTTTTAACCCCAAAGTGAATTTAATTTTTTTTGTTTGGTGAAGGAGTCACAGCTGAAGGGCTTGCAGTTGACACACGTGTTGACATACACATTTGCCCAGATGCCCCTCTGCTTCTCCTTTTTCTCAGTCTCGCATTAGTGTAATCAAATATATTGGTTTCAATATCACACCACTTCAGGATGCTTGTCCCCACTTGGCAAGTTGTATTATTGCACTGAAAAAATTCATGTGACAGCAGCTAAGCAAGCAGGTATATTCTTGTCAGAGGAACACAGTGGTTGAGAGCACGTACATCTCTTGTAGAAGAAAACAAAGTGTTGTCCATTTGGGTTGCAGTCCAGCTGATAGGCTGCCAGTTGTCAACAAGTGAGAAATCCCGCTCTGCTGTGTATGGCAGTCTTCCTTTCTAATTACATGTAGTTCTGACTGTTGAAAAGCTGGATTTCTCCTGAATATGGCTAGTTGGAATATAAGATTGTGAGTTTGTAGAGAGTTTTCTGGTAAACTGACATGTAGTCTTGATCTACTGAGCGCTCAAGGACACACATTTCCCAAGGTCTAACTAGACAGAACAGGGATTCCCAGACTCTCATTTTCTGGTAGAGTTAGGAACTACTTAACAGCACTAAGCCTAGAAGCCCTGGGAGCCCTGATCTGCTGAACCTGAACTGGTGCGCACTAAACCAGGTCTATGTATGGCTCAGATTCCACAGGTCGGGGTTTTACTAGGAAATTTTATATCAAACTGTTCTCCTGACAAGCTCCAAAATGCCATTGTACATGCAAAGCAGCAAAAAATTCCTCAGTACTACTTCATGAATTACTACAGAAAACTAACAGCAGTGAGAATATAGGTACTGAAAAGCTTCACAACTGTAATGTATGTTAGATGCCTAGGTGCTGTGATCACTACATGGATGCACTATGATGACAAAACATGTAAGGCTGCTATACCCAACAATGTATTTTTAGAATGTTAGCTTTTGTGCTTTTGTAAATAATGGATCCATTATTTCATCCAAAGTTAATACTCGCTTTATTTTTTACTTCTTGATTCGGGTATTGCTACTTTTGAATACTGATTATTCCTTTGTCCCATTCCCATATCACTGACATGCATCATGAACCTTGTTGAGTGGTAAAACTGGTACTAACTTTAAGTCCTTTCTGTGCCATTGTCTCACAGACTACGACTGATTCGAGCACGAGTGAGAGCAAGAGTGCTGATGACTATATTATGGTTTCCAAAGAAGACGAAGGAAGCAGAAGTGCTGTCCCAGAAACAGCACAGTCCCATCAGGCACACAAGGAGACAGCTGTGAAGCCAGAAGCTCCATCTCGTTCTTTGATATTCTCTGACCCACTGATGGGCTCCATTTCAGCCTCCTCCAGCAACCTGAGCTCCAGCCCTGATGATGACAGTAGTAATAACAGCAAAGATTCTGACTTTGCTATTGTCAGCCCACTGGACATCTAAAGAAACAGGTTGGGAGAGTTTGGGAAGTTGGTCATTACACCTCAGTTCAAATTCCTATGATTCCACGGGCTGGATAGTTCTTTGGATTAGAAGGACAGCAAATAGATAAAAGTTTCCCATTTCAGCTGCCCAAAAGCCTAAAAAACAAAACAAAAAAACCCAAAACAAAACGAAAACACACAAATTTGCATCTCTTCAAAAAGAATAGACACCTTTTAATAACTGCCTTAAATAAAGACCCAGTAAAACCCGATTCTAATACACAGTTATTCCTAGTTATAGAGTTATCTTACTTAGGAGCTTTGTTACTATAGAACTGTTACTTTCCCAAAACATAGAATAGTATGTGCTAGGTACTATAATGGATTAGGAAATGTGTAGATACTTGGCATCAGACCCGAAGCAGCAAAGACAAGCTTGATTTAATATCATCCTTTTAAAAATACGCTCGACTGGGTTATCTGAGTAGGAGAGGGTATTGTTTCTTCAGAGACTGTGATTAGACAAGTAGGGAATGTATACCAGAAAGATTAAAAGCACCATCCTGGCAGTAAGCTTGTTCTCAGTTAGGGAATCCTAGTTTCTTCATTTTCATCCGGCAGTCACCTGAGTTGTGTTCAAGGCAGAGGTTTATGTAGTTGTTCCTCAGCACTGTCTTACAGGAGAATGTGTGACAAATTCCTTGAGAACAGGGACCTATACAACAGAGCCTTATTTCCTTTTGCCTGCTTTTTTTCCCCTTGAGAGTTCCCAGTTCACCTCTTTCCGTTTTTATATCTATCTACTTTTACTCCTCCTGGCATTTTTATTTTAGTGAGATTACCACAGTTAAAACAGTAGGTGCAAGGGAAATTACAATATTTCATTGTGTAGACCTGAGCCAGTTGAACTAAAACTAGCTTGAGTGTGGTAACTTACCAGGGAAGGGTGCAAAGTGAAATTAAATTTTCATAATTAAAAGCACTTTATATCTCATTACTATTATCTTTTGTAGACTCTGTTTACATATATTCCTATACGATTTCCACATTTCTAGTCAAGAAAAATAAAATATAATGGTGCAGTAGTGTTAACCAACAGAAAGTTTCTGATTAACTCTAGAACTTGTTCTTCTATGGAAAAGTGTATTTCTTTCCCATCAAGTACATAGTACATCTAATAACAGTTTTTTCAAGTAGACAGGGAGGGGATTTATGTAGTCTCTGATGCCTTTAAACTCTGTTGGAATTCAGGACAAGAAACTGGTGGTCAGTGATTGCCTGCTCTTGCAGGACCTACAGAGAACTAGCTTGAGGAAGGAATGCTGGAAAGTCACTCTATTTATAGCAACACCAAAAAAACGTTGCATTATTTACTTTTAAGATGCATATACATTATACCATGCAACAACTTCATAACTGCATGGCAAAGCTTGTGTTTGTATGGAGTTAATGGTAGTTACTTGCTGTTTAGTCTGTAATGGTAAATGGAGTTCAGTCCCGTATTCCGAAGATGAGGTGACATGTAGTTTGCTGGTCTTAGGTTTTACAAGGTCCGTGTCAGTGACTGCAATGAAGAGCTAATTGTCATGTCATTACATGGTAGTTGACGTATCCTTACATGCTCAAAAGCCGCCATGTAGTTCTTCTGAGATTATTTGTGCCTTGTAAAGTGACAAAATGCTAGCATGTTGTGAGCAGGCATAGCATCATACATCTCTGTGACAGAGCGATATGAACAGTCAGATGACTGTTTAGATCAAAGATCTTAAATGCATAACATTTCGGAGAGGTGTTTATTTTGGTTTAGTTTTAAGCTTCATAGAAAATGGCTTTGGAGTTCAGCATGCATGCCTGTCTTCAGGTTTATTTTATTTCCCTGAGTTTGTGTGAATGCCAGGGGATTAGCTGGCTGTTGATTTATTTAGGTCTTTCAAGCTTTTCTAGCCTTAAACCATTCAGCAAGGCTCGTGCCACACCACCAACAAAGGGGTATCTGTTCAAGAAGTACCTATGGAAAGAGGAGAGAAATATTCTGGGGACGGAGAGATAAGTTTTATATTCTGTGATACATAAACCTTCAAAGATTCCAGTACTTTGACAGGAGAAAATGTTTTTACTTCTTTTTTTATTTTTTTAAGCATCAGTCTTTTGATTTCTGTTCTGGTTGGTTGTTTCAGGGACCACATTGCTGTTTTCTTGAATAGTCTCATTGCCAATGGAAGAGTGTGATTTGTACAGTTCTTTTATTTTTGTAAGTTAGTTGTATCTTTAATATTGCACATTTTAAAGCAGCGCTAAAAGTATATACAGATTTTGGCAGTTTCTAACAAGTTTTGACTAATCAGTGAATACTGATGAGCTGAATGCCTGTCATGCCATGGGATATGGCAAAGATCTTCAGAAGCAGAGAGATGATTATACAGATATGATCAGAATGAATTCCAGTAAATTAATCTGCTTTGGTTATACTGTGTCCTTCCACACCTCAAATGTGTTGTCTCTGATCACAATGCAGAGATAGGTACAATTTTGTATATTCATTAAGTCAGAAGCTTGTAAGTTAGACAAAATGTAAGGTCATCGCCCTGGCTTGCCTTTTGTTAAGAATATACAAAGAAAGAAATTGTCATTTAAAATACAAGGTTATTCTTTTTCCCCAAAGATGACCTGCTCATAATGTTCATGGATAACAATAATCAGATAGAAAAATTATATGCATTGCAAATTACTGGTGAAAACTTATATGGGATTAAGATACGTATCTGAGACTGTTGTACTCTGTCACATCTGTAATTTATAACTGTTTAAAGTCTCCTGCATGTCATGTCAGTTGTATGTACTGCAGAAAGGCAGTATCATATTTTGACTGGGTGTTCATTTAGTCGTGGAACTTTGTATCTTTACTCTGGAAGAACATCTAGCCCACTTTATTAAAGAAAGAATTAACAAATCTTCTGGGCTGTGCTTGTGCTGTTTTTTCAAGAAGAAGGGAAAGCTTTTTGACTAGAATCCTGGAAGTATGATTTCTGAGAACAAGGGTGATTAACAACTTTAAAATTATCTCATTACTATCTCTATAAGCACAAAGATTGTTAATATTTTAATCAGATTTTATATATATGACCCAGGGAATAAAACTGCTTGTCATTTATCTCACACAAACAACACAGAATGTTTCCTATTTTACCGTATTTATTGTATCTGAAAATAACAAACCAGAATTTAACGTGGTATAACTTTTCTGCAATTTTGTGAAACTTGGTATAGTTACATCGTTGTGTCTCAGTCACAGTCTCAGTATCTGTACAGTACTTTTCTGAATCTCAGTACTTTATTTCACAATCTTAAATGTTTCCTGTGATTCTCCAGTATGTTTTCCTCATTAGATGAGACTGAGGCAGCTATTTAAGAGATTACATTTCAGATTTAAGGTGTACTTGTCCCTGGCAGTTACAATGTCGTCTGTTCAAGTACGGACACAGCAGTCCTAACGTGAGCAGATTTCTGAGTTCTGGGTGTCAACCCTTAAATAATACTTTTGGGTTTTGTGGTGCATGTGTTGGTCTTGAGTGAATGTCTGTAAAGATTTATTAGACTTGAAAAGATGCGATTTCGTAAAATAAACTTCATTTGGCTACGGCATAGTGATTCCACTGTCTCATAGTCTGTGCTGTTCTTTTAAGAGTGAGTATGTACAGTCTCTGCAGAAGTGTTTCCTGTGTCACCGAATCTGCTAGACTCCCACTTTAGTAGCTAGCTAAATTTAGAGATGAAAGAGCATGAAAGAAGGTCATCAGAGAAACAGCAACTCAAAACGTGCACACAGGCAACTTGTTTGCCTGCTGCTTGCAATATATTTAACGGCTAAAATGGTGAGGGAGGTTCTAGAGATGTGGGAGGGTCCTGCAAGAGGCAAAGTGCATAACCCTAGAAACAGACGATGAGCCAGAAGGGACGCAGGGGGAGACTTAAACTACAGATTCTTTAGGGCGAGAACCACCTTTTTGTCAGAGTTTGTACAGAGCTTCTAGGATAGTTTGCCATGATCACAGACACTGTCAAAATTAGGATAATAATGGTAACATACTCATTGTTTCACTGGGTTTTGCTCTTTCAAACAGTGAGCTAGATGTAATCCGATAATAACTCAGCCAATAGTAGTAGTATTGTATCAGAGGAATTTGGTCCCACACTGATGAAATAAGTGCAACAGAAGAGCAGTAGCTTAAATAAATAAATTAAAACAAAAAAAAAACCCCACATCAGAAACAGGACAACAATGTTGCCAAATACAAAAAGCTGTATTTCTCTCCAGACGTACATGAAGTATTAAGTATTTTCTAAAATGTGCTTCAGGTAGCACTTGTGTACCTTGTTTGAGTACACCGGTAAGTTTGTGCAAACCTATCTTTGTTTTAACTCGCAAAATTCTAGTGGGTGCTGAGATGCAGGAAGCTTAAAATGTATCAGCTGCAGAGGGAAGACATCACAGTTCCATTTTCTTTGAATGGTGAGAATCTGACCCTTCAAACTCCACTTATTTAACACTTTCACTATCTTCCATGGTGACAACATGAAAAACCCTGTAAGCATTGCCAGAGACCTGTTGGGAACTCTGCAGCTTAAGTCATCACGTGCAGTCGCAGAGCTTTGAGCTGAGAAAGTTTTCACAGCTTTGCCTTTCACTGTGAGCTTCAGGGGCTGTGGCAAGATTAGCTTTTATCTGAATTTTTAACTAGTACGAAGAAGCATTCAAAGATGCTACAAATTATCATGTCAGTATTTGAGACCTTTTGGAATATAAATTGCTACATAGTTTTGAGATGGAAGAATAGTTGTCACAATATGTTGATTTTCCACCTGCTGTGTTAATTGAATCCAGGGGATGGGGAATATAGTAGCATTTTCAGATCAGCATTAAATTCCCCTTTAAGATAAGCAAAAATATCATGCCAACAGATATTAAAAGGCAGATTGACAGAGATGTCATATAGCTTCCTGCATGATATATACCTCTGTGCAATACTCAGGAAAGCGCAACTTTTTTGTCCGTAAATAGGGGGATTTACAACAGCCTGGAACAAATGGCAGAAAATGTACATGAACGTGAACCTGTTCTTAAAAACAATTTTAAAGTTCCGAGGATTAAAATACATCAAAATGTTAAAAAAATTTTTAAATGCACACAAACTTGTTTAGGCTTGCAAAGATTATCAGGTCTCAATAAAGTTTCACCTAGTTCAGAAGAGTGTTAAATTTTCGTACTAAAATCTGATGACTTACTTAATTGCTTGTTCCACCATGCAGATTTCCATTTACCACTGACACCGCTGTCTGGACTGCTGCAGTGTTTGCACCCGTGGTCAGTGTAATACCCACTCTGCCAGCAACCTGGGGGCTGAGCAGCGTTAGGGTAGGTTTTGGTGTAAGCACACTGAACGTTACTTTCTCCATTTATTGCCTTCCTTACGTATTACTGCCTCACAGTCCCTGTCTGTGCTTTACCCACACGTGTCTTTTCTTATTGATCGTCGATTGTAAGGTCTGCAAGTCTTTTGGCATCACATGTGTTGCACACGCAGCGATGGAGCTTCAGCCTCCAGGCAATACCACAGTGCGACTTAGAAAGGCACCTGAAGGTAGGAGTTTGGGACCACAGTGAACTTCTTGTATTTCACAGTTGTGCTTCAGACCAATAACTTTCAAAATCTGAAGAAAATTAATTTCAGTATTGGAGCAATGAATTGCACATGTTTACAAAGTTGTGAAGAACTTGTGATGGGGGAACTCCCCAGCAGGCGCTCTCCCCAGATGCCTTTTGTTCTCATTTCCCACAGTCAAGCCCATCTGGCAGTTTCGTGATACCGGACATAACCCATAAAAACTTCAGCTTCTTGAATAAATGAATCCTCAATCACTGTGGTCAAAGTTAGCTGTTCATCATCTGAGGACCCCGATACCCTTTGCCTGCAGCCTGGCCACCAGCCCAGCCAGGGTGCTTCTTGTTCTCATGTAAAATCTGATATNTTATGAAAAATCTCACAAAAATACTTATGCAGCAGGTGGTATCCATATTCAGTCCTCATAACTTCCCTGTGGTAAGCTTTATTGTAAGTTTTATTGCCTAATATTTTCTCTATCCACACTTCCTTTGTAATTCTTACCATCAGGAAAAAAACAGAAGAAAAATACTGGCCTGGCTTGTCTCAAAAGTGCTTTGGTTTTTCCTTCCTCCCTCCTCCCTCTCCTTGTAAAGTATCTTTGCTCAGGATTTTTCGTTCTTTTACCTGTAAAACAGCCTACGTGTATTTAAACTGGTTATGAGGTAGAGTTCTAATATGTTTTGTCTTAAAAATGCTGAAACAAAACATTGATTTTTCCAAAACTTTTCCCGTAAAGTAAGTGGAGCTTGAGTTAAGCATCAACTTTACAAAACTATAAATGGGAATAGAATATATTTTTAATTTTCAAAAAAGAACACATTTTGGTAAACACATTGGACCGCAACTGGGTAAATAATACACTTGCTGAGCTATGCCATTTTCTTTAAAAAAAAAAAAAAAAATTTAAATTCGCTATTCCCCTGGTCAGACCACAGAGAGGAGAACAGCCTCAGGCCCAAGAGGCCGATGTAGCGTGGTGCCAGAAGTTGTCTGTGTTCCTCAGGAGGAGTCAAGGCTGTATTTGGGGCAGGGTGCTCACGGGGAAAGCCTGCTCTAGGTGACCCTGCTTCAGCAGGGGGTTTGGACTAGATGACCCACAGAGGTCCCTTCCAACCCCTACCATTCTGTGATTCTGTGACTCTGTGAAAGCGGCCATGGCTGCACTCGGAGGCCATGGGGACACCAAGGCCACGCCACACCGCTGTGTGCCCCGACCATGCGGGGCACAGGAGGGCTCGTCCTCATGCAAGGGCCACGGGCTGTAGTGTTGCTAGAAAGGTGGAGGATCAAAAGGTGAAAGTGAGTGCTTGCTGCCTTCCGTGGATCTTTAAGCTTCAGCATGGATAAAAATGGGAAAGCAATTGCCAAGCATCATTAACTGTGCTGGCATTGCAGTCGCTGCAACGTGCTTTCCTCAGTGTTTTCTTTCTGCAGGATGCAAATTTTACATTGTAGAGTGGCTTCTAAAGAAGAAAAAAAAGACTCTTTTTTCATATTTCAGCATTTTTGCTGTATGTGAATTTCATTTTTTTAAGAAATGTTATTATTGGTGTAAGTCCACAGACAGACTGCTGACAACCTCTCTCCTCCTCTGTCTCCCATGTATTAGGCATTCAGAAGTAAGCAAAAGAAAAGAGGAAGAAAAACAGCAACTTCAAAATTCTTGTAGTCTAAGCATTGGGTTTTTTACATGATGGGATTGGTATCTTTGCTAGCTTGCACTGAGTAGAAAAAACAATGTCTAAAAACTTATATGGTTCTTCAGCTATGCGAGCACAGGACTGTGTGTTTTGCCAGTGCTTATTTAGGCACATCTGGCCTTACCAGAGAAAGTCATATGATAAATATGGTTTCTGCAGAATTTTTTTTAAAGAAAGAAAATCAGTGCGTGCTTTTGCTTATAAAAACTCCTATTGTTTTCTAAAATCTTTGCTTGTCTGTAAAGACCTTTTTGTGGTGCTTCTCTAAGGTATGGCAAGAGTTTATTTTCCTTCCTCGTCATCCTCTATCTTTCTATCTGAACCCTGGCATGTACATGACCTGCAGAACCATCTGACCTCCCGATCACTGCCTTCCGCAGGTTGGGACTTATGAGAGACCCAGTTGCAAATCATACTGGGAAAACCACAGCAAAGGATGTGAGGGTGTGATGCAAATCACACCTTGCAAGACAGCCTTCACCTGTTCTCCGTCCTTGAAATCCACAAGCATACTGAGAGCCACGGGCTGTTGAGGAGTCTGGCTTTTTGTGAAGGGTAAGCATCTGTAGGAAGGTATCTGTGTGATAGAGCTATGTACCATTATTTAAGAACAATGGTATCCTCTGCCATCAAAATCTGACTTCCAGTAATTTCATAAAATGCACAGCAAAGACCTTGTAAGCACAGACAAGCAACCCCAAATCCTCTCATTTCATAAACCTTCGTCATCAATGCACACTGTGAACACTGAAATGATCAAGATGAGTACAAGTGCTGGGAGCTGGCGATAAAAATACAAACTCCAATTTCTACTGCAAAGTGCTGATGAGACCAAATAGAAGCATCAGGTAGGAAACAGGTGAGTTCAACAAATTCAGAAATACCACCTTCTCCAGAAAGAAATTTTTAAAGTTTCAAACACTCTGTTTTGATATTGTTCAAGAGAAATTTACCTTCTGGTTCAAAATTATTTCATTTTGAAATTTGATGTAATTCTTTACAGAAAGTAAAAAAAAAATTGACATATATGCAAAACGTTTCAAATTCATCAATATGCTTCAAATCATGACACTTCATTTATCAAATCACTGATTTTTGGATGGAAGGGAGCTTATCTTTAGTAAGAAATTAAATCTTCATCAGGAGGGTGGGCCTGTGCTGCGGGATGCTTCTTGGGAACAGAGCCAGGCAAGTTTAAAATTGAGAAATGCTCAAAACCGAGAGTGGGGCTTTGCAGCTTGCGTGCTCACAGCCAAGACTGGCGTTTGATGGTGCTGGTTGGTGGATGCAGAGGGTTTCTCGCTGAAAACCTCACTCCTCTAGGAGAGCTGGCGAGCAGCATGGTCAGGTTCATAGACTGAAGCAAAAGGAGGTGTCTGTCTGTTGATTGTCCTTTGTACATGCTTGGCCGTCTGTCTGTACGACAGAGGATGCTGCACTACTATCAAAACCATTAGCTGTGTGATTGGCATTCACCATATTTGGGATGAAAGACCATTAGTTTAACCCAAGGTTTTTAGCAGTGTGCTGGGCGCTCTCCCCTCCACACAAGCCGAGCCACCGCTTGGGGAGAGGTGAATCCCCATTTTCAGAGCCTGCAGCGCAGACCTGTCAGTTCAACACAGACCCAGCCTGCTTGGATCGGATCCATCCTGGGTGCAAACCAGCACACTTCTACTGGTCCCCACAGTCACAGCAGCTTATTGACATCAAGGTATGTCTCTTTTGCATCCAGCATCTGCTGGCCTAGATAACCATGTGCATCAGTGGTTCATCGCTGGGCTTGGGGTGGCAGTGCAAGCCAGCAAGTCAAGGTAAAGCAGATGCTCTCCAGAAACAATTCCCCACAGCAGCCACCAAGGGGAATATTTTTATTTATTTTTGATAAGAGGATCTGTTAAAATTTAAGATTTTTAGAAAGTTTGACAGAGAATTAATCTTATTAAGAGCATTTTGCGTATCAGCTACGTTGCTGCACCAGTGACTTAGGTAAACCTGGATGCTGGGGAGAGCCTCGTCTCTCCCCTCCTGCTCAATCAAAATGTCTCTGTGCTAGCACCTGCTCATCTCTGCTGATGGCAGGTGTGTCCTTCTGACTTAGGACACCCATAAGAAGTGATGGATCCTAGGGTCACTGGACATCCTTCCTGTAGACACAGCCCCTAAGCATACCTTGGTCTTCAAAAATACTGGGCACTGGCTGCGCTTTTGACTTGTGGGTCTGGATGGTTGTGTGTAAAACATCTGTGTTAAAAGTGTTTTTACGCCTCTGCTGCGAGCAGTTTACTGCAGTTCCTCCCTGTTGGCTCCTGCCACAGCTGCTAACAGTGCTGAATCAGGTAGCAAAACCCAGTGAGGGCGGCGGCGGTGGCAGCTTCTTGGAAGTCATCGCCCCGGTTCAGCGGAAGTCTAGAAGAGGAACGGGGCGGGGATGGGGCACTCGCCAGCAATCCAGCACCGTGACCTTGGATGTAGCCCCACCAAGTCTGCTACTGGCGTAGGGACAGCATGGCCCCAGCCCTAGCCCACTTTGCAGCTGCGGCATGGATTTTGGGGGATCCACGGTGTGCTTGGTGCCCACTCGGCAGCGCACTCCTTGCCAGGCCTCCTCCCCACACGTTGCTCCCCAGCCTCTCCGTGTTATCCATGGCCATTTTGGGGCCGCTGTGGAGGTAGTGGCAGGTTTGCAAAGGCTGTCAGCATGAACGGCACCGAGCCTCATACAGGCTGATGTATTTTAATTTTCAGTCATCCATCTGTCCTCCAATTAGGCTACAGCTGGGGAGAAATATTTCCATTTTAGTTGTAATCAGCATCTTGCTGAAAATCTTCACGGAGTTGTTCTTGGGACTTGAGCTCAGCAAGACCTTTGCACCTTTTGGTGGGTTTTTTTGTGTGTGTTCTTCACTCTTTCAAACCCAGGAAAATGTTGGGGTTGTTTTTCTTTCTTTTAAATGTGAAGAAACTCACCTCTGGTGACAGACACACTGTCCCTCAGGTGCTTCTTTGTGCCATGGCCACCAACATGTCACCGGGCCATGCTCCAGCAGGTTCGAGTGGTACCACCGGTGCTGGTGGGAGAGGTCTGCATCTGAGCATGCAGAGCAGCAGCCCTCGCCCATCCCACGCACGTCCCGAAACCCAGCCTTTGCCATAGGCCATGTCAGCAGTGAGCTGGGGAGCACAACCTCCAAATTTCTCCCTGAAACAGGCTTTTTGATAAGCAAAGCATGAATTACCCCGTTACCAAAGGTCCTCTGCAGGGCAACGCGTAGGCCAAGCACTCCCCTGCAGCCTGCAAATGCCCAGCAGCGGAACGAATCTGCGCTGACCTGAATCAGCATTAAAAATAGATCTCAAGATACAGAATCACAGAATCACAGAATAGTAGGGGTTGGAAGGGACCTCTGTGGGTCATCTAGTCCAACCCTCCTGCCGAAGCAGGGTCACCTACAGCAGGCTGCACAGGACCTTGTCCAGGCGGGTCTTGAA
>Ga0065711_1006625_pt1 | contig 16811 bp, 13 predicted proteins | sample Hoacrofraction12_FD_59098 | JGI IMG/M metagenome (GOLD analysis project Ga0065711, IMG submission 59098) | Hoatzin crop microbial communities from Cojedes, Venezuela - Epithelial fraction 12 v2 (version 2) | ecosystem: Host-associated > Birds > Digestive system > Esophagus > Crop | place... | reverse complement strand
CGTGACTACAGAGGACGACAGCCCCTCGGTCTCACTTTTATGTCCTCGTTTTTCTGTAACCATCAAGGCTAACACACCTCAGTTCCTGGAGCTCACGACATTTTCTGAGAGATTATCAAAACTAATAAGCTCCCCTTGTTCATCTGCATTTTGATAAAAGATAACTGGAAATCCCAGTAAGTCGCTCCTGAGATTTTAAACCATATTGCAGTAACCGTGTGCCAATACTGCGACCTGTCAGCCTGTGCTGGGGCTCCCAGAGGAAGCCGTATCGCACCGCAGAGCTGAACCCAGACTAAACCCAACAGGAGTTACGTATCAGGCAATGGTACTTCACTAGCCATGGGATGTGTGAAAGCTCGGGCGGTGGATGGAGAGATATCTGAAGCAGAAAATTAGAGAAGAAAAAAGCAAATCTGATATTTTTTTTTTCCCTCCTTATGCTTATTCATGAGCTTCACTTCACTTCACTTGATATCCTAGGAGTTACTGAGCCATCATTAAACCATTCTGCAGCTGTACTTCTCATGTGTTCTCCTCCAGCAATAACAAAGCTCTCTGGAAACCTGGGTATTGAATGAGCGCGCTGGCTACCTCCGCCGTGCAGCTGCAAAGCCTGGTACTAGGGGTAGGAAGGGGGAAGCAGGAAAAAGATGCTGGCTCCCGAGACAAAGCTTTCTGGAGGAGCTTGGGTCTCTGCAGCTCCCATGCCAGCAGCTGCTGCCCGCCAAACTCTCCTCTCACCCTCCCAGTGGGGCAAGTACCTTGTTTTCTGGCCAATTACCAGTTTTGTCAAGGGTGATGTGAACTTCCAGCCTAAGGATAATCACTGAACAGCTCAACTTGGAATCGCACCGGCTCTCCTCGCTGGAAGCCATGACCCTTTACCCTAACGCTTCGTCCACAGTGCCCCAAATCGGCAACGGCATCCAAGGGGGTGGCGGGAGGGTGAGGTGGCCACCAGCACACAAACTGGCCTCGCTCGCCGCGTCCCCAGGAGAGGGCACAGTCCTTCCACTGCAGAAGAGGCAGCACATCTCTACGCCTTCCGCCTCCACCTGGCTGCAAAAATCAAGCTAACGTGGTGTGGCTTGGTCAGCGTCAAAAACGCCTTATTGAAGGTGAAATCAATTCAAAATGCAGGGGAGAACCTGCAGTGCCTCACACACATGCACAAGAGTAGCACAAGAAACAAAGAAAAAAAGTCTTCCTCTAGAGATCTCTCTCTTCTATAAATTCACCAAGCATGCTACAGAGAAGTACGACCTCGTAGCTCTATGTTTTATCAGCATTATTTCATTCGATACGGATACTTCACCTAAGCAACAAGACTTGAAAAAGCAGCCATTAGAACTCTGATGTCTTACAAAATATTGGTATTTATCAGCAAAGCGCTTCTTAATCATAAGGTAAAGTCTTCTGCCATGGCCACAGTTGGTTTGACACTACCTTCCTAGTCCAAACAGTAAATCTAATTACCAGATTAAAGATTTTTTAATTTAATGCATTATTTTCTGGCTGGCATGTTGCAACTAGCAAATTATCTTTTAAATAATATTTCAGTTGCACACATGCACATATGTATGTATTATGAATATAAAATAACTGAAGTACTTCACAGTGTGTGTATGCATGTAGAAACACAGGCATGAGGGAAAACCAACGGCAGCAGGCGAGAAGCCTTGCACCCTGGTGGTGATGCTGCCCATTGGAGATGTAAACAAGCTTTCACCCGCACACTACTGAAGAGATATCAGCTGTCAACGGATGCATTAGATGTTGTATTAACACATGCTAACAAATAGATGTCAATTGGAGTCTCCACCACTAAGACGTCTCCCGCCGATTCCTCCCTTAAATTCTTGCATAGAAGATAAAAGACAGAGGTTTCCTTCAGCTGTACAGACCCTGCAGTCCTGCCGGATCCCCTAACTCGTACTGCCACGGATTTACTCCTGCGCAACCCCAAGGCAATCTGCACCGCAGCCCTCCATGCCCAGGCAGCCATGTGTGCCACACACAGAGCCAAGGCAAGGGTGTCCTCCCTGGTGCTCAAGGAAGTGGGACACACCAACAGTTTCTTCTCCTGAACCCACACCAGCTGCCAGGTGGGACTGCAGGCTGGCGGAGAGGTGAACGAGATCACATCCTCCCCACGCACACAACGCAGTGGGGTCTGGCCATCCTCCCCACACACGGAACGCAGTTGGGTTTGGCCATCCTCCCCACGTACACAACGCAGTGGGGTCTGGCCATCCTCCCCACGCACACAACGCAGTGGGGTCTGGCCATCCTCCCCACGCACGGAATGCAGTTGGGTTTGGCCATCCTCCTCACGTACACAACGCAGTGGGGTCTGGCCATCCTCCCCACGTACACAACGCAGTGGGGTCTGGCCATCCTCCCCACGCACACAATGCAGTTGAGTCTGGCCATACAGACCTGGCCCACGCAGCCCTCACCACTGCCTGGTCTGCTGGGTCCTTTCCACTTCCCTCCAACCAGCCCTGTGCTAGCACCTGGCCGGTTTGACACGCATCGAATTTGCAGAAGGAGCAGCACGGCAGTGAACTCCTGGGAAGTCCCAGGCTACAAAGGCAGCGTCTGAACGGCATGAATGGAAGGCGAGTCCAGTCACACCAGGCTGAGCTTGAGATACAGCAGCAGAATAACAGCAGCATAAGGCAATGCGCTCATGAGAGAAAGTCTGGGGCTTTTTCACACCTTCCTAGAGGTATGTTTGCCTCATTAGGCTGTCTTCTATTTTTGGAAGGAAAGGGGACACCACAGAGCATCAGCTGTACTCTGAAACCGTACTTGTCCGCCCAGAGAGGCAGAACTTCTTGCACACCACACCCCTGCAAGCAGTCTTCATCGCTCTCCAACAGTCACCGGCCGATCGGACCCAGAAGCTTCTGAGTGAGTTTTAACCGCCACGTTTCCCAAAGGACAAGCTCTTGGCATGCAGAAATCAGGACAGCTTTGGTGGCTTCACCAGAACCACCCGCTTTGCACAAACTGAGGTGTGAACGCTACGGTTCACTAGCTGCAGCTCATTAGTCGCTAGTGCTCATCATATTCTTTAAAAACCCCCAAATCCAGTATATTAACTTTATTGTCATGATGGATGAAGGGGAAAAAAGAAAAAAGCCCCAAACACCCCCAAACACAAACACAAACCCCCACCAAACAAAAAGTGGAATATTTTGCAGACATTTTGCTGAAAGCCTCTTCTGTTTTCTTTTTCTGGAAAAATCTAACTCATTCTACCATCACTTTTTCTAAAAATAACTGTTTTGATAAACACATCATCAAAGGAATCTGTCATTAACCTTCTACAGCTGCAGCAAATACACAACAGCCTGGACCGCATTGCTCTGCATTCAAGCAAAATCTCTTCCAGCTACAGTTTCCTGCATAGTAATCTGATATAACTGCCCTCAAAGCAACTTCTTTGCACTCAGAAGCTGTCACACCAATAGAAGCACAGGCTTTGTGCGGAAAAAAACCCCGTACTTACTGGTAGAGGGGATCTCCATCAAGTCTGTCTTTCTAGGCTGCAGGGCCCTGACGCTGCGAGCTGCACTACCCAGTCAGCCCCCTGCGCACCACGGAGCCTCGCTGAGAAGAACATGATCTAACAGCTAGAAGCTGAACCTGCACAAATCCAGACAAGAAACACAAGGCACAAGCCTCTACCTATAAAAGCACTTTGATTTTAACAACTTACCTCTTACATGAAACTCTTTAAATCAAGACTGGCAACCTTTCTAAAAAGCATGATCTAGGCCAGGAACACGCTACGACCTGCTTTAGGCAGGAAATTTTAATGACTGTCACGGTCCTTTGACGTAAGCCCAACCAAACAAAACCCCCCTCAACGTATGAAAGTGATGAAAGGGATCTCTAGCCCGAGTCGGGAACTGGTTTCCGTGCACTTCATAGCAACAAGCAAACCACCGTACCTTGTTTACATCCAAATAGTCTAACTTTGGCACTTCGGCTGGCTCTTGTTCCTCGCTGCTGCCTTCGTCGATGTCACTGTCCTCGTCCTGCGTGGAGTCTCTCTTGGGCTCCGCAGAGGAAGGTTTGGTGCCCTTTTTGTCAGGTTCCATCTCTCCTGGGTTCCCAGCCGCGCTGGGCTTCTTTTGCTCCGCACCGTCTTCGCTGGGGAAAGCTTCCCCTGCCACGCTACAAGAGGGACTGTCGATGCCACTGTCTCTGTTGGGAATTTTACCGTTCCCGTTCAGTTCTGCGGTGGAGTCTTTATTGCCGAGCTCTCCAGAGGGCTCTTTGCTCACAGTCACAGCAGTACAGTCTTCATGGCTTTTGTTATCGCCTATGCTCAGCTCTTTAATTTTCATTATGTCTGTGCTCGACAGATCCGCGCTGCACGGTGTGTCTGGCTCATTTTCATCCGGCTCACTTTTTTCATTCGGGGAAGAGCCGCTGGAAGCCACCGTGTCACAGTCACACGAGCTCGGTTGTTTGGCTGAGTCCAGGCCAGGTTCCATCTTAAGAGCTAAATTGAGCTGGTTTCTTTGAAGAATATGTACAGGTTGCCTGCGGGTGAAGAGAACGCACTGCAGTCATTCATATGAACACTCGGAGGTTTCAGAAGTGCCCCGCAAGAGAGAGGGCCTGATTATCATTTGATTCGAGCTGTGTTTCTCGCACCCCCCTTACAACCCTAGGAGGCAAGCGTGTGCACGTTGCTCTAACAACGTTCACCCAGCAGTTTCAGATAAAACCACACCACCCCCAGCCATAAGTTCCACCGAAATGGCACCACTAGAACCACGGGCCTTTAGTACTCCCCATGCTGCCCTGAAGAACAGCCTGGTTTGAAGGTCTGGGGAGGGAGGAATCATCTTTCCTAAGAAGCATTTGGTTGTGAGTCCGTTTAAACAGGAACTCGCGTTCTTCAACAGAACACAGCCTTTGGGCAGGTACTGTCTGCCAGAGAGAGGACGTTTGTGAAGCATGAGGAGGCACCACTGGTTTTTTTGTGAAGGACACCTTACCAGATTCACCCAGGTGACTGTACACTGCCGGGCCCAGTACGGTGTCTCTGTCTCCATCTCCCTCTCTACGAAAACAATCACTTAGCTCCATCAGGCAGACTGGGGCTTCAGAGAGAGTTTTCACGTGTTTTTAAAATGAGTTGGGTTTACAGCAGGATACATATATATTATCCTATTTAATATCTCTTATACATAAAGTTTCAGACAAAACGCTGTTCTCCATGACATTGTTTCCCAGTACACAGCGATTTAACTCTCCCCTGCCTCCAGGGAGCAAGCTAATGGTACACTTGACATTTACTGAATCCGAGACAGAAAACTTGATTCTTTTCTATCACAATAATCAAGTTCTTATAAAGCAAAAACCAGTCCCAACATCAAGTCAACTTGCTGCAAGCAGACTCCAGGCTACTTGCTTCTGGTAGAACACTTACCAAATTCAGCAGGTCTTCAGCTCCTTAAGCACAACTGTATGTTACGAACTAAAAGTTGCTGAAATACATGCTTTTATTTAACAGAAAATCATTGCATAGTCAGTTATGTTTTGCACTTCTAGCAGAAAAAATCCCAAGAGGAGTTTCTACGTAATAATTTACAATTGTTTTCTTCTGTTATATCCTAAGTTAAAAACTCAGAAAAGCGAGATTAGAGCAGATCTTGCCAAGCCATATTTACCTAATACTTTCAAATTTCTCAATGAGTGTGTTGACTCCCGCTGATATTGGTATTTCTTCCTCCCCAGGTGCCAAGCTCCTCGACGACTTGGGATCCGCTGGCAAAGGCCGAGAAGGTGCAGGAGGAATTCTTTCCTGCCCAGGTTTGAGATGGACAGGCTTAGGAGGTACTAATAAAAGAGAGGGGAAAAAACGGGAGGATAAATCTCCATCTTCTTTATCCTAAACTAGGAACAAAATCCAAACGCTCAACGCAGAACGAGGGGCATCCATTCTTTCACCATCCTTTACAAACTGCACAGGTACAGTCCCAAAGTATTTCTTACACCAAAGCAATCAGCTGTATGCTAAAGAAAAATGACGGGCTTCTATTTTGTACTTCTACAGCCGTACCAGACGTGTTAACGAACCCAGCGGCTCGCAAAACTTTACCGCTTCCTCGTTACCAAACAGGATGCACAGCTCACACTTCGTTTTTGCAAATGTGCTCACCAGCTCAATCACACTAATGAGTTTCCCCTCACATGATTTTTCAAAACTCAGGCACTCGGTTGAGCCTCTTCTACTGTGCAAAAAGGGAAAAGAAAAAAAACCCAACCCATAACAAACCACCATGGATTTCAGTGCCTGCTGTCTGCTTGGTCAAAAACGCCACAGGCAGAACATAATAGCTTTTCTTCCTTTCGTTCTCCCTCCCCCACCAGTTCTGTGGTGTAGTCTTCACAAATTTCCTTCCTCTTTTGGTTCTACATTGAGTTCTATACTATATAAATAGTTGTAAGAACGTCTATGTTCTGCTTAAGCATTCACTAGGAGGTGAAGGTACAAAGTCTAATATAGTATTTAAAAAAAACAGAATATAATTTAAATGCAATGTAATTTAAAAAAAAAATACTCAGACCTTATATTGTGATTGCAGAGTAAATGGTTTTGGAAATACGCAAGCAGTAACCCATGGCAACAGGTTCACGTGCTGTTGTAGTTTCATACAGTGAAAGCAAGCTCACACAGGCAGACCTGACACTAGAAGGTAGGAAAACCGACTGCGCGACTGCTCCCGAAGCGCACGCTACTCGAAGCGGCACCGCGAGCATCCCCTCCGGTCCAGACTTTCCAAACAGTTAATGTATCAAATGAGGAAACGTGTTTTAATAAACAACATTTTCAAGAACAATTTACTTCCAGCGCTTCCAATTTTTAAGCGGTCCATCTGGCACATCAGCATCACGTGATTAACGTTGTAATGGAGCTCTAATTAGCAACAGAATGTAATTTCAGGGTTACTTTCTTTAGGAGGCTGAACGGAGGCACACGCACGCAAACAGCCAGCTCCCGTCCCCGTCCTGCAGCAGGCTCGGCATCGGCTCTGCGCCCCACACCAGCCCGGACGCCCGCCCTGCGCCAGCCGACGGGGAGCCGCTGTGGGCGGCCGTCCTCCGAGCCCAGCGAGGACGGACCCTTAGAGAGCTTCCAAGCTCCGAGTACAGGGCCGATTTTCAGCTGCCTGCATAACGAAGTTTCTTTCAGCACTGCCGCGGTTCAAGCCGGCAGCCAGTAACTCCGCACCAGACAGCCGCTCGCTCAGCCCCGCTTCCCCTCCGCGGGATGGGGAGGAGAAACGGACAGAAGGGAAAACTCATGGGCTGAGATAAAGACAGTTTAATATGGCAACAAAGGAAATACCAGTACTACTAATACTACTAACAGTCATGGTAATAACGAATATGAAAATGAAACTATACACAATACTATTTTTCTCACCACCCAACGACCAATTCGCAGCCCCAAAAAAATGTTTGAACTCCTGGCCAAGAGAGGATTCAATCTCCTGGGAAAAAAACATAACAAAAAAAGCCGATAGCTTTCTCCCAGTATGGAATACATCCACTGGCCAGCTGGGCCATGCTCCCTCCCAGCTCCCGCACACCTGCTCATTAACTGAAGAAACCAGAAAAAGTCCTTGATTCATAGCAACAGTGGAAAACACCAGAGTTAGCAACATTCTTCTCGTACTAAATCCAAAACAGGAGCTGCTGAGAGGAAAATTAACTCTATCCCAGCTGAAATCAGGGCAAGCACCAAAGAATAAAATCATATCTTCTAAGGATTTGAGCTTTAATGGGACTCTTCCTATACAAGGACTGATTTGTCCAGTCTCCAAACAGATCTGGAATTCCTGTCTTCAAATAAAGGTGCTATGCTTCAATTTTGAAAATGCCACTACAAAACCTATCTTACACAGGAATAACAGGTAGCAGGAAAAGAAAACCACCTTGCGTACAAATGGGATGATGAAGCCCTCCATTTTGTTCCCCAGGTTTTCACTCGCACACGGTGTGCCCAGTGAGTGCCCAGCCACACTCCTACTCTTAAAAAAAAAACAACCTAAAAAATGGATCCACGCAGCCATCTGGCTCCTCCAGCCAGAAAAGGCCAGCTCCGGGCTCTTCACCGAACGCAGCAGGCAGACGGGCCAGAGCCCACCCCGCAGCCCCTGCCAGGCCCGTCACAGTGTCACACTGCGCAGTTCGCTGCCCGAGCCTTGGCACCACCAGCAACGGGTTCCACCGCTGCCCACATCAGCATTTCACTGCTTTCCCGTCCCCGGGCTCCACCTGAATCACCTGAGACAACACACTCTGCACTGGCCAACAAAAAGGAAGGAGGAAAACACTTCTGTTAGTTCTGAATTTTTATTTACTGACATAATTTTGACAAAAGGAGACACCAGCTTGGAGGCAAAGCCGCTGACCTCATCGCGAAGCTCTACTCGTGACACAAAAACCCGACATTCAGAACTCACCAGGACGCACCGTTACGTATCACAACGCAGACTTCTAGACCCAAAACCATTTCAGACTTCTACAAAAGAGCAAACGACAGCTCTGCGCATCGAAAGCAAACCACGCTAGATGAGCTCATCTCTACGCGCGCCACCTCCGTCAGCGCTAAACGAACGGCCAGCCCCGGGACAAAGCAGGGGCTGCTTTTAGGTAGGGAGGCAGGACTCCATGTGGGAGCCCGAGGAGAACCCTGCCCACGCTCCGAAGCCACCTTCCACGAGTCCCGGCCCACGCAGGAACCCATGCCGGCACGTTCTCGCCCCAAGTCCCAGCCACAAAGCAGCACGACCTTGGCCGTGGCTTCCAGCGCCTGTCCTGTGCATAGATGAGAAACCGGTGGAGAAAAGCCAGCAAGCCAGCGCATGGAAGAGATTTTAGCACACCAGGGAGCACGTCTCTGGTGGCACCTGAGGCTGGAGCCACGTGCTGGAATGGCATTGCCCCGGTCCTCCTCCTCCTGAAGCCTTCACACAGCAGCCCATGGCTCTCTGGAGGAGGCAGAAACCAGGACACAAAATCTTTGTGGGAGAAGGAACAAGAGAAATCAGCGGCAGCAGGGGGACAGAATTAGAAAAGAGAAAAGCAAAGTTAAATACGTGGGAGAAGGTACAGTCCAGGCTTGGCCCTGGGTCTGCAGAACAGCGGGGAACAAGGACCCTCCCTCACTGCCAAGAGGAACATCTCGGCCCTCACGTGCTCTCCCACGAGTGCCTCCCCCACCGCAAGGCAAGCAGTCACACACATTTCTTAGCGACTTGATGGCAGCATTCCCATCCGTCATCCCAGCGGTAGTGGGTCCTGACTTGCTGGGAGGACATAATAAAGAGAAATTCAAACGGTGTGAGTTGCACCTGTGGATTTACTTACTGCAGTTAAGGTCCCTTGGCAAGAACAGACCTCAAAAACTACACACAATAAAGCAGTTTACGAAGGGTTATCCCCTGGGAAGTGAATACATGCAAAAAAAGGAGTAACTGACCCACCAGCACAGCCTTGGGTGGGGGTAGAGGGCTGCTCCCAGAGCCTCGGGTGGCGATGCCAGCACATCCCACCCAGCAAATCAACGACAAACAGGCCTTCGTGAGGCATCCGTGCAGCTCAAGGGAGAAAGCCCTGGGAAGAAAGGTTCTCGCATAAAAATACCAACAAAAAACTGAGGAAAGATTTACGCCTGCTGCAAGGAAAGGCATCACACTGTCACAGCTTCTTGTCTTGGACACAGCCATCAAGAGGAAGCAAGGATGATTTACAGGAAAAAAGTCAACGTTATTACATTCAATTTAATAAAAACAGTTTTGGGTTTTCTTTTGTTTGTTTTTTTTTTTTACTATTTCGTTTTCCTGGATAGGCATGAAGCGTTTTCCTTTTTTTACTGGGTATACAACCCACCCAGTAACAGGAGATCAATGAACCATTCAGGCGAAAAAAGCCATTTCAAATTTACAAAGCCAATAAAAGAGGAAAAAAACTGCAGCACCTTCCCTTCCTCGCAAAGTATCGTACATATTGTTCTCTACTATCACATGCAAGCTAACTGCAGGTACTTTTAAAAAGTATTTTTACTATAAGGAAGTGAGATAATAAAATCATTATTTAAAATTTATGACAAAGAAGTGTCTCTCGGGAAGATGACTGGCACATCCGTGCCCAAGACCCGTCACGCTGCTCTGCAGCTCTGGCTAACGTGGCTCAGCCCGAGGCAACGTTAGGTGGTCTGATTTTCGAGCACCGGGTACTACACAACTGTCTCTCAGGGGAATGTTCATTGGGACTCCTGTTTCTTCTTGGACTACTTTTACAGTGACATCAAGCAGTCCAACAAACTGAGCTCTGTCAAAAAAAGCATTAGCAAGAGCAACTAGTCAAGAAAGCGTTTTACCTGTGGGCGTCTACCTCACCTCACTAACAGAATTCCATCCTTTTCAGAGCACTAACCAGCCAGTTAGATACACTGACTTCTTCGGTTCTGAGCTTCTGACTGTCATGGGAGAGAGAGCTGGGATGCGTGTGAGCGGCACAAAGCAGCAGCAGTACCTGTCTCAGCGATGGAAATCGATTGTACTAATCTACTTGGGTAACTTTTAAGCATGATTTGAATTAAGCTAAGTAGGCTGCCTCCAACTTTTCTGAAATACTTACCTATAAAAAACAGGTTATGTCCTCAGTAATTGGAAATCAGTGCAGTCAGCACAACAGCAAAGGATCTACACCAGCTGAATTCATTTCATTTCTTACTGAACAGACACTTCTGCTATTCCTTTTTATTGTCAGTATTAACAACATCCATGGAGCACTCACTAATTAAACCTGGACAACCAAGACCTCAAGGTGAAAGCTCCATAAATACACAGACCCATGAGATGTTTGCCGTGTGAACTAGTATACTAATTTAACATTTAAGGTCTGCTCCCAGAATCAGAAAATACAATGCTTTCTTTGTAGTTGTTTAAGGCTGAATGCATATCAGAAAATTGCTTTCATGTAAGCATTTGAATTGGGAGGGGGTGGTGGTGCTGAGGTTCAGCTTGTACAACACACCTTAACGGTGACCAAAATATCTCTTCTCTTTTTCTCACATGACAATGACTGTCTATCACATGGACGTGCTTCTTCAAAAAGTTTTGGTTTATGAACTTAGTACCTTCTTCGGGCTCACCCTCCTCTGTCCCAAATGCCTCTCAAACTATACGCTTTCTGCATCTGCAACTGCCTTAAGGCAAGCACCCATTACATACTATATTTCAACCAACTCCACAAAGCAGGGGGTGGTGGCAGTGGAGGCACTTGATGAATTGACATTACAAAGAGAGACCATCCATCATTTCGCTGATGGAGAAACAATTTATCCTCTTTCAAGAAATTTACCGCAGTCTTTTTTTAGCATTCAGAGGTTTCAGGGAAGAAAAGGCTGGGGAGACCAGAAGACCTGTCTGGAAACCAGCCTGGAGCATGCTTCTTCCTGGCTTCTCTTCCACCGTCCTTGGGGATTGCCACTTGACTATGAGTCTGGCGGCTCTGTGGAATTACCACAACCCATATGCCACCCTCACATGTGACTGCTTTAACTTCTATTTCTCATTTTTAAAATACATTCGTTCCATTTAGGCATTTCCTGTTGCTACGCATAGTTCTTACAATAAATGGAAACCAGACCAGGTTTAAACAATAAGCTATTCTTACCTAAGTACTTTTTTAAAAAAAAAAACTAATAAAGAATGAAAACAATATTGCTAAATTAAACTTACACTTCACAGCTGCATGAGGTACAACAGCAGCACAGGAAACATGAACTGACAAGTTAAGTAATCTGTTGTTCCTCAGTCAATAACTTCTTGAAGGCTTCCCTAAGCAGTTATCCAGCACGGGAAAAAAATGAAGATAATCAAACTCTGCCAGCTGTACTTGAACTTTCGAACATAAAAATAACTACTTTAGTGCGACCTAAAATGAAAGCAATTAATTTAAAAATACTAGACTTCACGTGCAATCGAAGCTTGTGCAACTGCTTGCAGGACAAAGCCACTTGCCTTGGGGTTTCTGCAGAGGATGCATTTTGCCCAGCGGAGTTTTGGTTTTGGGCTTCCTTCCAGTCTGATGGATACATTGCGCCGGGCTGACGTGCTGCAGTTCCCCACATGCTTCCAACGCTGGATTTGAGTCAATGTGACATTTGATTTGAAAAGGAGAACAAGGGCAACCTGAGGGAGAACGGGAAAAAAAAGTCAGTACTTATTTCCTTCTATTAATCCAGAAGAAAACTTGTGTTACTTCCAGTGGCACATCACTCATCCAAGTTCCTGAGGAAAGGGAGGGGGCAGAAGAGAGGGGAGCCACTCGCACATCAGTAACCAATGGTTATTACAACCAACATATCCAGCCTTAACAGACATGTCAAACTAGCTGAACCGATAAAGACAGATGGAATTTCAGTAATCCCACCTTTAATTAATTAATTACGTCTTTACTGTGGACACCCAAAATAGAAGAGTCAATGTAAAAGACAAAAACCACTTCAAAATAATTTCTCCAAACAGAAATACAAGTGCTCCAGAATACAACATCACGTTATTTGGTAAAATACACCTCAGTTCTGGTGAATTGTAAATGTGTCCTGCTTGGGGGGGGATGGTAGAAGCGCCATTCCTTCAGGAGATTTCACCATTCAAGCTGCATTTTACCACTACTTATTATTCCATCTTACATAAAATATTAACATAGCCTCAATAGGCTCCAGTATAGAAGATACCATTAAGATATGATCCAGTGGGAAAACAGAGAAGGAAGTGATTAATCCATCTGTTTGTCTTTTAATTTAACATTCTTCATTCGTTTCTGTGGGCACTGCAGGAATCAACCCCTACATCCACTTTCAGGTAGTGGATAGCGCATTTTCTGATCTGGGTTTTTTTTTGACTTGCGGCAAGCCTCCAGCTCACGCCAGCTTTACTAGTGTGTCATGTGAAAGTAAAAAAAAGAGTTTAAACAGGACCGTGGTTTAAAATTGCCGCATACGAACACATAAATATACTCACTTCCGGCAGTACTGAGAAGCAGAAAATGTCTGAAATGCAGTAATTTGAACGCTAATCCATAACAAAAATGGAAAAGAAAACATGACCAACATTCTTTCCATATTCCCCTTTTGGAGTGGACCGGCTGCAATTGCCAGCGTTTCACTGGAGCGAGAGGTGACCTGCATCGTGGAGCAAGGATTCATCTAAACGTGAAAAAGCAACCTTTGCCTTCACGTGATGTGTTCACAAACACGGCACCAGCTTCACAAACGCAGCCTGGTGACACTCGTAGCCCTCTGACTACTGAGTCTTCAACTCCGCCGTTTCACGGCATCGCTGGTCTCGGCCAGATTTACAGTAAGACCAACAAACTGAAATGACAAGCACCTCCATCCACATCCACTAAATTATCCTGGGTTTATACTAATGGTATTAGATCAGGGTGTGACCTTTTGAATAAAGACTTTGAAATCTGAGCCGTACAGACTGCTTGGGAAGATGAGCTGAGAGCTGGCCTCCAAATGCAGAAACGCGCACAGCAATACAGGTTGGGGGATTTTTTTAAAATAAGCATAAAATATTGAAGTCAGTTTTGCTGACAACAATAGATTCAGATGGCACAACTCTATTTACTGATCTCTGCCACCCAAACACAGCCCCTGAATTCTGCGGTGTGGCTGCCAGTTGCTGCTGCTGAAGCTTCATTAGCATTTCTACCACAAAATCTGCTTTTCAGCAGATTTGAGACTAGCTATTAAAACATCCTTCCAGCTGAAACCAGGAATTGGTAAGTGCTAGGTTTTATTCAAATATAACACAGTGAAAGCAGAGTGGATTCTTCGAGCAGATTAACAGATTATTGCCAACACACCATCACAGACAGAGCTCACGCAGCCGCCTCGGCTCAGGGCACCGAGAGCTCCCCGGGACAGCGACGGCAGCGCCGCGACGGGCCCGCTTTGCAGGGAAAGGACTCCAACTGCTTCCTTATGAACAGCAGCTTAGCACAGCAAGAAATTAAAATAGCACACAAGGGAAAAGCTCAAATTCAAGAAAATAAACAGGGCAGCATCCAGAAGACAGAGCTCAGCATTTCAGCAGGTATTCACCAGTGCCCGTGGTGGGAAGGCAACGCAGCGATGTTGCATTTTCCCAAAAATCACTTTAACTATGCAATTCTCAGCAGACAAATCTCTGTACCGACAAGAGCTCTAGAAGGGATCAGCAGACCCCTCTAGCTGTGCTCTAACCGCGCTGCATCGTTCGATCACAGAGGCANGGCACCGGCCTCGTCCCTGGCGAGATGCTGGACGTGACACCACAGTCCCCACCGTGGCTGAAGGAGGAGAGCCACGGCTACTCCCGCCCTTGGGTACCGCACCCCTGGGGTGTCCTTGGCTGGGCATTCTCTGTGGAGCCCAGCTGCCCCTGCGCNGACCTGGGGTAAGGGTCCGGCTGCCCCAAGCAGCCCCTGGTTCCTCTTCAACCACTGCCGCAAAAATCACAGAATCACAGAATGGTCGGGGTTGGCAGGGACCTCTGTGGGTCATCTAGTCCAACCCACTGCTGAAGCAGGGTCACCTACAGCAGGCTGCAGAGGAAAAAGGGACTGTCCCATTCGCATCGTTAGGTAAAGGTTCAAAAGGAGCTAAATCCCAATTCTTTTTTCTTTCCTACTGAGATTCACCGCTGTGAAAGCAGGTCTGACCACCTTTCTTTTGCACTGATAAACGTAAGGGCTAGTGGCAACTTGCTTGCTTTCAAGTGCGTGGCACCACCAGGCACTTCTGTCTAGGCTAAAAGCTCTTACCACCTGCTTACATTCATGAAAAGTAGGGTGCTTTGATCCTTATTTTATAAACCCACATATAAATTTTTCTCTTCTACTGCATAATCCTGTCAAACAATCAAGGCACAAGCTCCTCCATTGGTAATTACCCAACACACGTGTCCACCTTGTCCAAAAGAAGCTCTGAACTTGGCTCTGAATGCTCTACAACTTGTGCCGAGAGGCATTTGCAGAGTAAATACTTAGGAAAGCCTTATGCTGCTTCCCATTAAACAAGACCTGGTATTTAAAAAAAAAAAATAATCCACTGTCCTCTACAAATACAGTATTTTATAGCATCTTGTCTATTGCATACATAGGTTAGTGCTGAAAATGTATCACTGTTCACCTCCTGCCTGCGCTTAACCCATGCATTTATTGATGGTACGTCTGAAGAGCAACTGGGCACAAGGCCGAAAATAAAACTGGTAACTAGCTGGAAAGAAGAGGAACTCTGAAAGCCAAAAGCGTCTTAAACACCAAATGTAGTGCTGGCCCTAAATCAAGAAAAATATGCACGGGTGAAACCACAGAAGTGGCTTTCATTCTTTTTTATTTAATTGAAGCCAAGGTGGTTCTCTCTATTCATCTCTGATGTGGCCCCTAAGGGCTGCTTTTCGCACACAAGACAAAAATCCACTTTCCCTACGTATTTTTTCAAGTGCTATAAAATGATCTGTGAAAACAACATTTACTGGATTGTTTCACATGGGACTTTCTGAAAGTAAAACCCACCGTCTGCCGAGCGTGCTCCAGGGAACGGAGAACGAGAGGGACGCCACGCACAAGACCCAGGCGTGGCCCGGGTCACCACTGCCACGACGCCCGTGGCTCTGCCCGACGCTTCCGGCGGGACCCCCACACCCCACGCAGCAACCGCCTCCTCTCCGCTCTCCGGACCCGCGCTGGACGGTGCAAACCCTCCCGAGACCGCACTTCCACGCGTGCAGAACTCCGCTGCAGGACTCGGCTCTGCCCCGCGGTCCTTGCGCCTCCAGCGTATTTGAGCTCCAGCACCTCACAGCCTGTTGTACTTCTACTCACAGGAACAACGCTGCCGACAATTTCTCTGTTCAAAGCCAATCCAAGCAGAAAAGGACAAAGATGATGCTTTCCAGAGATCATTTTTTGCATTATATTAATAAAAGAATATGTATTTAAGGCTCCTACAGAGGTAAAACTTAAACGAAACTTCTGAAAATGCCTGAGACAATGTACAATTTATATTTTCAGTAAAATGGAAAGATAACTTCTGACAGAATCCAACGCCACCAGGAAACTCGTTCGTGGCATGGAGGACCTTCTCAAGTCTCTCCCCTTATCCTCACTAAGCTGTCTGCACTGTATTTTTGAAAAATTTCTCTTAGATGCTGTGGCAAACTCGAAGGCTATGATATATTTTTCTATCAGACTAAGACAAAATCTAAGGATTTTGGGTGCTCCACGGAGTGGAGCAGTGAAGAGACCAGCTGAACGCAGAGGCTGAACCCCAGATCTCAGGCCGTTCTCCCAGTGCCCCAGCCAGATTCAGAGCTTGCGCTTGGCACCTCGCTCCCAGCCAGCAGCGTTTCAAAAATAACCCCAGTTTAAAATCAAAAATGTCTTGGAGGCCTGCGCTAGACAGCAGCAAGAACCAGAAACGCGACGACAAGCTACCGGTGTGACACATCCTACGGGTGTGGATCCCCAGCAGGACTTCTCCCCCAGCCCTCTTTCAGAGGAAGCGGTTTTGCAGTGTTCCTGCAGTGTTCCACTGGAACGAAGCCAGCCCACACCTGGCCAGGCACTCCGCCTCCCGCACCCCCGAGGCACAGCGACCGTGCGAGGAGGAACAGGGACGACCAACGCTGGACTAACAGCAAACGGCTCTACAGACGAGACACGCTGGAAAGGCACCGACAAACACCCCCTACTTCAGAAGTCTGCTT
>Ga0065711_1040626_pt1 | contig 16813 bp, 10 predicted proteins | sample Hoacrofraction12_FD_59098 | JGI IMG/M metagenome (GOLD analysis project Ga0065711, IMG submission 59098) | Hoatzin crop microbial communities from Cojedes, Venezuela - Epithelial fraction 12 v2 (version 2) | ecosystem: Host-associated > Birds > Digestive system > Esophagus > Crop | place... | reverse complement strand
CCTCTACACTGCCCTGGTGAGGCCTCATCTAGAGTACTGTGTCCAGTTCTGGGCTCCCCAGTTCAAGAAAGATGAAGAGCTACTGGAGAGAGTCCAGCGGAGGGCTACAAAGACGATGAGGGGACTGGAGCATCTCCCCTATGCGGAAAGGCTGAGGGAGCTGGGCTTGTTCAGCCTGAAGAAGAGAAGGCTGCGAGGGGACCTAATAAATGCTTCTAACTATCTTAAGGGTGGGTGTCAAGAGGATGGGGCCAAACTCTTTTCAGTGGTGCCCAGTGACAGGACAAGGGGCAATGGGCACAAACTGAGGCACAGAAAGTTCCGTCTGAACATGAGGAAGAACTTCTTCACTCTGAGGGTGATAGAGCACTGGAACAGGCTGCCCAGAGTGGTTGTGGAGTCTCTTTCTCTGGAGATATTGAAGACCTTCCTGGACAAGGTCCTGTGCAACCTGTTCTAGGTGACCCTGCTTTGGCAGGGGGTTTGGACTAGATGATCCCCAGAGGTCCCTTCCAACCCCGAACATTCTGTGATTCTGTAATATCTAGAAGAAATAATCACTTACTGAGTGTCCCTGATCACAGGCCCGCTGCTCCCGAGAACCGTCTGTCCAGGCATTTCTGGTGGGGGTCCCTTTTTTAGCCATGTCGGATCTGACCTGTGGTCATTTATGGTCAGTGCTTCAGAAGTTTCTCTCAGCTGAGGCAGGTCATTGGCTGGGACACTGCCCATTGACTGAGGGATCTCCCTTTTCTCTTTCCATCACTGGGGAAAAGTCTGTGACCAGGGTCCTGGTATCCCAGTGCTAGTACAGCAATAAGTAGAAAGTGCAAAGGGCTTAGTAACACAAAGATAGTGATTTTCATAACTTCATAAAGAAATTGAAACAATGTATAGCTTGCTGCTGATAGCTTTTGAGTGATTTTTTCATCTACTACATTTTATATATATCACAAAATTACAGGACACTTCTGACTATTGTCTTGACAGGAGAACTTTTTCAGCAGGACACTTGTAGATGAACAGTATCAACTTTTTAGCTAGAGAAAAGGTACAATTATCAAAGAAATAAGTTACATATATCTTCTGTCAAAATCACCAGGCAATTGCAGAATTACTGCCTTCTTGATTTGAGGTATGCACCTCATTTCAAAGTTTTATTTCTCAGTGCCTTTGATCAGCTTTTCCTAACAAAAATATATCCCATTAAAAAAGCCTGTCACTGGGATTGAGGGGTTTTTGTTTCTACTCAATTGCTCAGTCATTATAAAGGGCAATAAGAAAATTAAAGCTAAAAAGTAAAAATAAGACAATAAAAATAGCACATATACCATTTGCAGCATCACACAGTACAGCTAATTTATGACATGATATTGAAAGTCGGAACAAGGCTCAGCTGTACTGGCCTAAACTTTTTCTCCTACAGAGATTAATAAAGAACAATCAATCCAGTGTGCTGCTCTTTAAGTAGACTTAATGCACAGTGAATGGATAGCAATTAAACTTTAAATTTCTATATTGTCATTGTGGTATGGTCTCACTTTTTTTTTTTTCTACCACCTATAAATTACACTATAATGTACCATTAAAAGGATAAAGGAGGCAGTATTGAGATTAGAATATCAAAGTACCACAGCAGCAAAGAAGCAGGGCTCTGCTTTCAAAGAAATCTTTACCCTACAAGTGCAGTAAAAAAGAGCACATGATACTTTGCTGGGAGCAGAGAAGAAAATTATACAGGATTAAAGTATTTCATATGTATACTAACAAGACAGATCCCCTTCTGGACAGCATAGCAGAACCAGATGAAGGACTTCAGACATGAAGACATGAGTTTCTACAGAAGCTGCTAAAAGCCAGTTTTGGTCATTAATGTACTAGCAGACTCACATCCCATAACTACCAACGTAGCTCAGATAATTAATGCATTTGATACCTTCCCATTCACTGTCATGGTCAATATCCCATGTCCTCCCTTGCCCACACTTATTTATGCCTAATGTTAGCTAACAGACTTTAATGTTCAAGTTAGTTGTACAGTTTCCTCACAATCCCTTTATTATCAGCGAGAAAAGGCAAGCTTCTACCGAGTAATTTGGAACAGGAGCCTAAATTAAAGAGGTCCAGATTTCCCTTGAGCAGATTAACTCATTCTGCTGACTGGGAAGAGGCCAGTGACAATACTCCTAGTTTAAGCATCTAAATCTAGGCAGCTCAACCCAAGTCAGACCAGCCTAAAACACCCATACATCACTTATTTTTGAAATAACAAAAGTCAAATTCCACTTTCAATTCCTCTGCTCAGAGACAGTTTTGCACTGGGAAGGAAATAATAGGCTTTGAATCACAGTGAAATGACCTGGTCTCTAGCAGGGTAGGGCCAGCAGCTGGCTCATTTCTCCTTCAGCTGCCCAGGAGAATTCATCTAGCAGCTGATAGACCACGGCTTGCAATCTGATATGAACAGATTTTGGACAGACAGAGCTGATTGAAATTGATTGCTAGCCACCAAAGCATGGCGAGTTTTGTGTGAATAGTCCATGGGGAAGTGATGCGTGAGAGTGTGTGTGTATGTTTATACACAGATTGCAGCAGTAGAACAGAGTGCTAAAATTGTACCAAAAGACAAGGTGCCAACCTCCTTGAGAGGAACCCAAGACGTCTGTCAAGAAAGAGAAGAGCTATTGTAAACTGGAGGTGTCAGAATGAATAAGCCACCTTCCTGTCTGTGACTCCATAGTGTAGCATTCCTTGCTACCAACGGTTGCTGATGCTAAAAGTCTGTGTGGGTTCAAAACTGGCAGGACAACATCATGGGGAAAGAAAAAAAAAATTACCAAGGGCTGTTAAATGCAAAGGCACCCCTCGATCCATAAATCAGCAGCAACTAGAATTTTGGCGAATATTCTGAAAAATACAAAATGCTGATTTTCTTCATTTTTCCTTAGGCTATTGTTGGATAATAGATATTCACTCTGACACAGTAGGGACATTTTATTTTTCTTGTCATGTTCTTAAATACTCGTACCAGACTTGGGGTTCTCCCTCACTTACGAGAAAATCTGTTACTGTCTCCTTCTAGAGTGAATCTACATAATGATAGTGGTAAAACAGGAATGTTCAAAAGAAAAGCCTCGCTTGATCAAGACGCTCCAAAGAGAATAGAAGATGAAGCACTTGTTTCCTTCTATACACACAGAGGAGATGGAAAGAAAGTTCCCTATGCAGCAAGCAAACAGATCAGCAGAAAGAGATCTAGTCTGTATCTCTTACACTGACTTCTACAATCTGAGTGAAGATATAAATGCAAATCTCTGGATTCAGGACTAGCTATCTAACTTATTCAATTCCCTGTTGAGTCACATTCTTCATCTGGTCGTCTAAAACGTTTTAAGAAGTAAAAGCTCAGACATTCTAAAGAACCACCAAAAAACCAAGAGATTCCCACCTCTGTTAACCTTCAGCTATTCTAACCTTTCTTAGACTGTAACTCAATCAAGCATCAGCACATCCTTTCATCCTTCTCTATTCAGCAAGCATTCTACTATATGTAGCATACGTGTTTTAGAGAACTACACAGTAAGGATGATTGGTTGAATCAAACAGCCACACTTCTTCATCACTCAGCGTTTTACATAAGCTCTGAGATTCGGAGAAGGGTAAAATGGCATCATTGCTATAACAAAGTCTATTCTGCTGTGTAACACAGGCCACAGGTATTAAACTCTGCTTTGGGTCCAATAACTGTCTTTGAGCCAGAGCATATCAAAAGGTTTTCGCAAGAAAGAATTAAAAAGGAAATGGGGTCAACATACTAAACTTCTCAAAGCTGCTGGGAAATGACAGTTCTTAGAGACACAGAACACAATGTATCTCAACAAAGAAGTTGAGAAGACAAGAGAAACCAAAGCTGGAGAACTGTAAAGATAGGGTTAGACTGGATATAAGCAAGAAATTTTTTACAGTGAGGGTCGTGAAACACCGGGACAGGTTTCCCAGAGAGGTGGTAGATGCCCCATCCCTGGAACCATTCTAGGGTCAGGCTGGACAGGGCTCTGAGCAACCTGATCTACGGATAGATGTCCCTGCTCATCACAGCGAGCTTGGACTAGATGAGCTTTAAAGGTCTCTTTCAACACAAATCATTCTAGGATTCTATGATTCAGTCTTATGTGTTCAATCAGACAGAAAGCAATAAAGTACACTAACTATGCTAGACCTAGATATTTCAGTTTAAATTACAACCTTAAATTGGAAATGTTAGTTTCCTTCCAAAGGCAACCAGAATACCCAAAGCATCTGGCTGCCTTGAATAATGCATGAAGAGGGAAAAAAAATATTTTAACTTCCTTCGAAAAACAAGCAGAATTTTTGTTAGAATTCTAAACTTTACAGTCTCATTTCAGAAAAATAAAAATGCCTTGAGACACATAAAATATTCTTAGATTAAAGCAATATATATTAATTTAAACAATTCATTCTGGTTTTATTCAGAAATTATTGATACACCATATTTAACTAAGACAAACTGTAAACACCTGTTCAGCAAAGGGTTAAGAGATCTAAAAATTGATATTATAACATCACTTCTACTTTTAATCAAGATTCATTTTAATAAAAGCCTGATATCACTAAGATTTGTGTGTGTGCTTCAGTTTATGCACTCTTGAGTAGTCCTATCCGCTTCAATAGGAAGAGTCACAAAGGATAAAACTGAACAGTTGCATAAGTCTCTGCACAGTATTAGAGCTTCATACATCTGGGAAAAATAATTTAACTATTAGCCTTTGGGTGAGAAGAACCTGAAAGGCACTGATCTCAAAAGATATCTCGAGATTTTAATTGGGAATGAATTAGATTACTACGAAATATGACAGGAAAACAAAAAAGGCAATGCAATTCCAACTGAGTTATCACGTCACAGAAGTAGGGAGAAAATAGTCCTCTTTGTCTTAGTCAGATAAGAAAAACAGTAGTCATAATTAGAAAAAAATACATATAATTACATTATTGAAAATGAAAGCATTAAATAATTATTTAAAAATATTCTGATAAGGGGAACTAGCAAACTGCGACATAATCATTTGGAGAAAAGAATAAAACGCAGAACAGCACTTGGGAATTTTAAACTCCACCAGACATGACGTTAGAAAAAGTACTCCCAGGACAAGCCATCATAGCCTAGAAGGCAGGGTACGTAGCTTCCTTCTTCTGTTTCCATTGCTTGTCATACCACGAGCTTCTCGCTGTGTGAATAGCACTAGAGACTCTGAGCCAGTTTTAGACGCAGTGGCTCACACAAGATATAGACACGCTATGTCTGAGAGTATTCCCTCTTCGCGGGCAAGACACTAAATGTGTCTCGTGGCTGAGTCTGTGCTGAATTATGTCATAATTAAATAATTATAATTACTTATATTAACCATAATTTAATATAATTACCTAAATGATCACTGTAAATTTGTCTCTCAAATTAGCAACTTTTTCTGCCATTCAAAGACAGATCTCTCTTGCAGTAACTGTCACTGCTTTTGTTTTGGTTTGTTTTTTTTGTCTTCCTTGTCAGTTTCACTGAATAGCAGGTAACAGTGCAGAGGACTCAGGTTTGCAACACTTGCTGCTACAAAAATCTGGGGTTTGCTTTTTTATGACTTCAACAAATTGAACAATTCAGGGCAAATTTTTCTATGTGCTGTGATTTCAATTTTAATATTTAAAACCATTAAATACTCTACAAGCACTGAGAAAACTTTGTCATAGTTTCTAAGCCCAAACAAATTTTCCATTTGCCATCTACATAGAATCATTAACTCTTTCCACTCAGGAGCTACTGGAGACCAAAACAGGATTGTTTATGACATTTGTGGGGCAAGAAAGCAGAATTAAGAAAAAAAGAATAATTTCATTTTTTTCTGTTTCATGGGAACATACAATGCCTTTAGGCCCAGGAAAGCAGTAAACTAGATCCTACAGTTTATCATGCAGCCTCCCACCCCATCCCCATGCCTTAAAAAATGAACCTCAGCTAGTCATTTCCTCAACTGCAGCATTAATTTGTAATAGCAAAGTGACCATTCCTATAATATCAAACATAAAGAAGCAGAAGTTTTGCTTCTTTTTTTGTTCAAAAAAGGCAGTTTAATAAAGTGAGTTTCTGTATTCTTTATATTTTATGACTTGTGATTCTTCTGCTTGTCAGCTCATTCTGAAGTCTCCTTATTCTATGAAAATAGCTTGTGACACAGTCTTAAGAAAAGAAAGTCTCTAAGGATCACAGAGGAATGTTAGTGGATATATGAATGATGTTAGTGGATATATGAATGAACCACCCTTTACAAGCAGGAGGTTTAAACCTGCTTGCTAGTAATAGATCCATCTCCACAAATAGGTTTGCACATAAGGATTTTTGTTTTTTTAAGTGTCACTTGTTCAGACTGGAGTTCTCTCATAGAAGATGCTGAATCCCATAGCCTGATAGATGCAAGGTTGGTGCACCTCTGTGACCCCATCTCCAGTCAACAGTGAGGTTGAGCATTCATCCCCAATAAGCACACATGCACATTATATAGCATATGTATACAGATATACCCATATGTACACACATCACACAGATCAACGCAGACAGAAAACACACAGCACTTACACAAACAGGCAGCCTGATCCCTCTTCCTCCTCTCCAGCTGACCAGGATCGAAGTCCGTCAGTAGAATGTAACACCGTGAGTGTCCATACACAGTTTATAACTGTGTGTATGTAGATCTGTTGTATATGCATGTGCAATATCAATCTCTCCAACAGCTGGCCTACACAGTCTATCCAGTAGCTGGTCCCTGACCTTCTCGTCTCCCCAGCTGTGCACACACAGACCTGTGAGCCGCTGAAGGTTGATGGTCCCGTTACAGATGCTGGTACTAAGAACACTTCTCCTACTCACTGGATAGACCAGTTTTCAATTCATTAATGTTCACATAAATATACTCACATTCAGGATGGAGACCTCACACACAAAGAGAGTAAAACCAGGGTTTAGTAAGAAGATATTGAGAACTGTGATAATTAAGCACAAGGCTTAGTCAGACAAGTACTGACCAGCAACCGGATTACTCTCCACCAAGTCCTTCAACCCCTTCTTCTGTTTTCCCACACTGTTCCTCCCTAGTCCATGTGCAAGTTTCACACATCGCCACAATTCCCTTAAATATCCCATAGGAAGTTTTACACAACTGTTAAAACTTTCTTCTGCCTGCGTCCCACGATGGGTCCTATTAGCCCTGCAGAAAGTAACATACAATTAAAGAGTAAAGGACAATATTTCCTAAGCCTTACATATTATAGCAACTAGTAACAGCAAGGAAAATAAAAAAGGCTTGAGATTTGCTTACGCACAAATCATTATATTAATATCGACAATTCTTTACTCTGTGAGATGGATGAGACACTGGCTGCAAAGCACGTATTAAAATATCTAACGCAAAAAGTTAAAATTTCCCCACTGAAGACTAATTACAGACACTTCATCATGTAGTCATGAGGATTAAATCTTCACATAAGCCACAGAAAAATTAGCAGAGAAACCTTCTGCACCAGACCACAATCTTCCCACCTTATTGCAAAAAGGATGTTGAAAATGCAAACATTCAAGGTCAGACTGGATGGAGCTCTTAATAACCTGATCTAGTTGAAGACATCCCTGCTCATCCCAGGGGGCTTGGACTAGATGAACTTGAAAGGTCCCCTCCAACCCAAACTGTTCTATAATTCTATGAAAGTTTGGAATAATCATTAAACATCCTCTTGTGAAGATCACGTTTAACTACACTAAAGCAGATGTGTAATTGGTTGTTATATCTGGAGCTACTTCTTTACACCCAAATCTTGGAATGGATAAGAACAAGTTCTTCTCCTGGAAACAAAAGTATCTGGACCTTTCCAGACAAAATTTTATTTCCCCTAAAACATGAGGCTAGTCTGAACTTGCAGGTAGTGCAGATTACTGCAGTCTGTTTTAAGTGAACTCACTGCTTAGGAGCTCTGCTTTCCAATTCGTTTCTCAGTTAACCTGCTGGATTTTGATGTAAGATTTTTCCTTTAATCGATAAGACTCTAAGTGATTACCTTCAAGTAATGATATGAAAGATAGCTTATAGCCACTGCAGAGAGTAATAAAAGGTCTTTATCCGGACTTTCCTTGCTGTTGTCAGGACTTTCTCTGGACGAGAGCCTTGGTTCTTTGAACTCATTCCTCTTTAATCTCTTACTTTCTCCAGCACACAGATTTATTTCTGTTTTGAGACATGTAACAGAGCCGACCACTTCTCAGGCTATTTCTCCAGAGGAGATTGCAGTGATTAACTTCACAGACCCTGCTTTTCTCTCTCCTTAACCCATGAGACTGAATACATTAGACAAATAATAACCAAACATCATGCTGCAAAGCAACCAGGCAGAAGGAGATTTCATACCCATGGCTACCTGAACCATTCATGCTGGGTACTCAGGAAAATGAGGCCATTTAGCTTTGAATGGAAAGAGAGAGATACACTATTGGCAGCAATTATTCGTGCTCAATCTTCTTTTTTCTTTTTTTTTTCAAAGCCGAATTTTCTGAGCATGTACCATACTTCATAGTATTAAAGAGAAAGGAGAGATAAAGCTTCATTAGTCCATCATCTGAGCCCCTCTAGGCATCCATCCTTCAAGTCCATCAAGTGAAATTCCACAAACACATACTAGATTCTGAATCCTTAGCAGCTTGCCATTCGAATTTCAGGATCTACTACAGGTACATAAAGCAATAATAGAGAATAAGATAAAAAAAAAGTTACTAAAAGTTAACATTAAGGAAAATATATCATACTAGAATTTTAAGATTAAATCATAACAGTTCACATAGTCCTCAAATATAACCAAATATATACCAAATACTGCTATTGTATATGTACAGTAAATATCAAAGTATCTCTTCATTCTGAGGTGATAGAGATCATGTTTCTTGAGTATTTTCCAAGCAATGCGGCTTCTCAAGTAGTAAATAAATTCTTAATTTCTGTTTTATTTTTTTATACCATTAATTTCAAAAGTTTTAAATTTATTTCATTAAAAGATTTGCAAAATAATTTTTTCAGGACAACTTTGATCGTAATATGAAAAGGGAATATATACACTTCTCTATATAAGTGTGTGAGTGTGTATACATACATATACACACACATATTTAGAAAATACACACTTTTATGTGTGTATATATATGTATACACACTTACTTGTGTGTATATATACACATTTTTATACATATATATACACACATACACACAAGGATCTCTGTAGTTCAAATAATTTATAATTTCCTCTTCCCTCACAGAAAGCATCTATCAAAAGATCCATGAAGTTGAATTATGAGACAACTTTTTTTACAGCAAACAAGTGAAACCTCAACTGTTAAAACAATAAAGCTCCAATTGTTTCCCAGAAAAATGCTAAAACATTTTCATCATCACAATGGAAATTTTAATATACTATGGTTTACTACAAATTTGCAGTAAAGCAGTACATAGCACTGCCTTTTCCAAAGGCAGCTATCAAAACTTCTCTGGAGTATTCATTGTTTAATATTCTTTTCCATACATTGTGGATAAAAGATGGCATCCGTGCAAGAGTTGCACTCGTTATTACACCATAGATGATAGCTTCCAGCAACGTACATCACAGCTCTGTAACTGCAGAAAGAAACACATAAGGGAACACTGATTTTCTTTCCGACCAGCAAATGGGCTGAAAGTTCATTCAGCAGACGACTTCGTGAGAGAAAAAAATCATAGCATTCCCTCCTAGCACCCTCAGTAGCTATTTTTACTCTTTTTCAATTCTTAAGACATCACGTTCACGTAACTTTAGGAAAGTCTTTAGAGACATTTGATACTTCCAGAATTACAGCTTGAGAATCATTGCTTCCAGCCACGGTTCTCTCCTTGGCACTGTGCTCCCATAATGTTCTTAAGTGCACTGTGTCGCTTGGAGGGTAGAGCACAAAACTGAGTGACAAAAAGGACTAGAAAAAGAGAGGAGATGCGACTTTGAGGTAGGATGTTGAAGTAAGAGGGACAGACATTGTTTTTTCCTGCACTTTGGCACACTTTCAACAGTATGAGAAAAAATACTGTCTGTTCAGATGGACTATTGCCTAACAGCTACGGCAATATGTGGGAGATGCAAATATGATTCCTATCAAATGGAGGAAGGACTTACAGGTTAACTGTGAACATTCTGACATCATTACCACTTTCTCCTGCTTCTGTCCTGCAATGTTTTAAAAGGGAAACATAAGCAGAAGGAAAGTTAAGTGCCTGGAGTCCAGTCTTCCTTTGGCAAGTGGTAGATATTAGTGTGAAAACCAAGACTAAGATATTTCTGGGTAATTTTTAAATTAAAGCACTGGTCAAAAACCAAAGCCCCTTCACATCAGGCAGCAAATGAACAGATTACAAGTTGGAACTTCAATGCTGATATTTCACTCCAGCTCTAGCACAAAGAATCAAGGTTTTTCTTTACATCTCAACCTTTGGGACCCTCCCACACAAGCAAATCACAACATTCATCAGAACTCAACACTGCAATGCACAGTTTCAGGACAGGGCACCAGGACAGATAAAAGCTAACCATATTGTCAGCAAGTTTCGGTGGTGACTTTTTAAGTTGTTACCTTTCAGGGACTTCACATATTCAACATCTGAATATCCACCAAAACTGCCTAGAGGTTGTTCACAGCACTTGCGTATATCACTTGTGTTGGCAACCCATCTGCTCTGTGGCAGCTGACCGGTGTTTTGCCGTTCTGCTGCCATGACAGCGCTGGCATTAAACTGTAATCAAATCAATACAATTCTGTACGCGATCTTGATCCAGCTTCAGAAAGGCATATAACTGGATTATCTATTAAATTGTAACCACACAATAATGGCTGATGGGGCTTCTTGTATCTTAGTCAGTCAAGGACAGGTGAAGTATGAAAGCACATTATTGAAAACAGGAAATTCAATTAATAAGCCTACGTTTAATACATTTCAGTATGTCCTGAATCTCCCCAGTCTGGAGTCTTGATCTTTCCTTTCCAATTTATTAGCAGAGTAGCTTTGAGTATATGAATAAAGAAAAAGAATTAACGGAGAGAATGCAGTCTATGAACAGCCCTCTTTTCCTTCTCTCCCATCTCTGTCTCCAGGAATTCGAGTTTTTCCCTCTGCACATCCTACTCAGGACTGAAGAGCTCATTAATCACCAGATAACAAAACCCAATCATTTAGCCTTTGGCACAGAAATAAAAATGAGGAACTATGTTGGCGCTACAGGTTACAAACTGGCTTTTGTGGATGTGTTGGATTAATAGCACAAAAGAAAGAACCTAAATTTTATCTGAAGTTTACCTTACAAGCTTGACAGTCAAATTGTTTATGAACTATTTCCAGCTCCTGGGCTGGGTACAATACCTGAAGTGTGACCCATGAGTAAAACCTTGTATCTTTACTCAGATTGTTGCTACCCTTGTTCAGGGCTGGGGTAAATAGAGATCTGCTCTCTTCTGAAGGGCAACAGGAACTGCCATGCTCTTCCATAGCAGCACCATTTTTAATAATAATACGTACATGAGCTAATTACATAGGCCTGGACTGTCCCTCAGTGCTTTAACTAATGTGTTTCCAACTGAAAGGCAATAGCAGTGGAACTACTACAGAAGTTTTAAAGGAAAGTCCACACTCACAGCACTATCCTCCTCCAACCTCAAGCAGCTGAGATGAAAAAACAAAAGCGGGTTCAGAGCCTTTGATCTGGAGAGGAAGGAGGAGAGAAGTAAGGAGAAGATTTTCATGGACCAGAAGACAACAGCTAAATGCAAAACAACTTCCCTCTCTTTGGCATCTTTGCTCCCTGCTAAAGCTTGTTAAATTTTGAGAACCCCGTTCTTAGGTGTTTGGTTGTGCAATGTGCTGTATAGGGAAGCCCGGATACCCATTTCAGGACTAAAACTGTCTGACCAGTTACGTGTCCATCTAGTCCAAGGTCCTTTCACTTCACATAGGGACATGGGGTCAAGGAGGAGGAGCAGAAAGGGGATTGTGCTCTTTTTTTATGCTTCACACTGTCACAGCACCTCATGCTGACAAGCCTCAGTGTCGCAGCACGTTGCAACTAGAGAACTACCTGTTTAGGCTTAATTTAACTACTGCCTTATCCCATAGCCAGCTTGGTTTTGCTACGTTTATTCTGTTATAAAAGAAAGAGCAGTTAACATCCCAACGTACATTTTACTGTTGGGTTACGGCGGAAGCCTGCAGATGAATAACCGTAGCTTTTGGAATATCCCAGTGAACATTGCTGTGAAACAATCATGCAGGCAATTGGACAAGAAAAGCAACAAAAGACTGAAATACCAGGATAACATTCAAATCCACTCTGTTATTATGTTGTTTACACCAAAGCCCATGGCTCTGCTGCTGTTCAGGGTCTTGTCAGTTTTTCCATTATATGTTCTTATTTTCAGGGATTTGTTGGTCACAGAGATTCACTTCAGGCAGAGTGAAAACACTAGGAGACTAAAATTTGGCCCAAGGCAAAGAGCATTGTTTATAGCTCATAAATTCACAGCTTGATCAACTCTCTACTTTAACAATGTCGAAAATAGATGGACAAGTAACCATGTCTTCTTATAAAATGAAATGCTAATAAAAACAAAAATCTTTGACTTGTTTTTTACGATACCAACACCTATTAAATGTTGAAAGGCTGGTGAACCAGGTAAACTCTAGGCAGAGCTTTTCAACATGGTCACACACATTTTCATACTCATCCCAAACTCAGAATTACACGGTAGGAGCAAGAATACTTTGACATCTGCACCACACTCTGCCTGCGCACACAGGTTGCATTCAATTACGTACTTGAACGTACACTTTGACCACCTCTAGGAATCTGTTTCCAGGTCCTGGAAAGCAGCAAAAATCTAGGTAAATTGGATGGTTCTAACTATATGCAGAAATCTATATACCTGCAAGCTTTGGATATAGTAACATTTCAGTTCACCTGTCATAACACAGTTCACAGGTATGAAATCAGAAACACCTACAAAGCACCTCTGAAAAAAAAAAAAGAGGTGTGATTTAAGCATCACTCAGGTATACCTGAAGGTAACATTCTCTACATTTTTAAACTGAATTCTCTTCTTAAAAGATGCATATTAAACTACCTTATAAAGACAACTGTATGTTTTCCTTCATTATTAACGACTATTGAAGAAAAAATTCAAAGAAAATTTAGGTATTCACTTTTTCAGATAAATTCTTCCAACATTCACATCATAGAATCATAGAACGGTTTAGGTTGAAGGGACCTCAAATCATCTAGTTCCAATTCCTCTGCCATGGGCAGGGACACCTTCCACTAGATCAGGTTGTTCACAGCCTTGTCCAACCTGGCCTTGATTTAAATCAGATTTAACCTGATTTAAGTCTAGAAAATACGGAAATGTTGATTCACATAATCAACATTTGAATTAAATCTTTTAAAAAATAAAAAAATAGAAATTAAGATATATCAAGCACAAACAGCTTTAAAAAATAGTGCACATTTTTTCTTACGGTCTTAATTTCAGAGAAGCATATATAAACTTAAAAAGTCACAGATATTTGGATTTAAGTAGCTTACCAAGACTTTACTTACTCGTATCTGCGGTACTCTCAGCTTGCCAGCAGGGGAAAGAATGTAAAACAGGGCTGGGAGCGAGGATGTCAGGTTCAGTTTATGGCTGTGCTGTTCAGTGCCTTTGCCACCCCAGAGAAGGTGTTCCGCTGTCCTTCTGTAGAATGGTGTCATGAGATGCTCAGAGACAACAGGCAACAAATTCATCATGTTAGAGAAAAGAAAAGATGAAGCAAGGCTAGCTTCTAACAAGAAAAGAGTTTTTCCCACTTTGCTCTGTAAGTGAAGTGACATCAGTTCTTGGGAGGATACACAGAACCATTCAAGCTCTGGAAAGTACATGTTTTTCCTGTCTCTAGTCTGTAAGAACACTAGGAACCATTTGCCTGAATGTTTTGATTAGGGTCCATTCCTGCAATATGTACAAAGACAAACCATCCCAAAGCTTTTACAGAGAGTGGCAAATCCTCCTGGACAAGCACAGCAGTATTAGAGCACCACAGTCATCCTGCTAGATTTGAAACCTGTGCAGTTATTTACAACTTCTTTTCAGCTTACCTCCAAGTTCCAAACCTTTACTCTCTGGTTACTACAGAGATCTGCAAACAAACAGTGGGAGGTCTCATGTATCATGTTAATACTTCTGTCACAGCAGCAGGAGACACTCTAATTGCCTCAGCAAAATTCCTTCATTTATGTGTCCACATTGCTGAAGAATTTGCAATTGTTTTTAAATATTTGCTGGTGGGACTTTTAAAACATATTTACAGAGCTAGCATTTTGTGCAGCTCAGAAACTATAAACCATACAGTCTGTTCATTATTGTTTTGCACATTACACTTCACTGACACTACAATGCCTCTAATGGAAAGGAATCCTGATACTTTTATTGCCATGTGAATTTTAAGAGGATTTCCAGACCACGCAGGTACTCTTCTCCAACTCTGTTAATGGTCAACATCAGCTGTTGCATTTCTAGTGGGCTATGACGATGAAACAGAAATTACAAAGCATGTAGGGCATAAAAAACAAGAGGTGCTCCAGACTCCTCAGATGATACTCATCAGACAAGCCACTGCACTACAATTTCCTTCTTTCTAATACATAATCTTAGTATCTCCGTGCTCAGAATAATTAGGAAATGTTCTCTACACTGCTGTCTTTTTCTAAGTGAAGAACATTAAACATTTTGATAGCTTTACCTCGCTGTGCACATTTTCCTTTGTCAGGGAAAAGTGGAAGTAAATAATATCAGTAGAACATTAAGATGAATGAACAAAAATTCATTCACACAAACACACAAAATATCCCTTCACTAAGAACTTGCCTGAATGGGAAAGTTTCACTAATAACAGCGATTTTTCTCACAGCTGAACAATTGCCAGTACAAGTGGAGATTTTTTTAATTATGGTTTGAAGTTCCTTTCAAGTAAAACGCAATGAATTTAAAAAGAATAACTCTTTTTAAATCCCAGAATAAGCCTCATCGTTTGCAGTGGGTTGTGGAGAGGAAAAGGCTGCAGAAAGTTGCTTTGGGAAGCAAGAAGAAAGACGTCCCATTGTTAGTTTAGAATAAATTGTCAGTCTAGTTAAAAAGATGCATTTGAAATCTTATTTCTGAATACCTACAGGTAAATCATAGTTGTGAATTTCTGTAGGAAAGAATCATGTTTTAGAGTCCACAGCCCCAGGAGAAGTCCTTTTCCACAAGCTGACAGTCATTAAAAATGTCCTGGGCTCACGTGATCATTGCTGTCTTAAAGACAAGACCAAAGATGACCTAGCATGCTACACCAAGTAAAGGGACTCTCTTGAAGAACTTGATATTTGCATCCAACTTAAAATAGAAGACTTTTGAAATACAATGCAACCAATGCAGGAAAAAAACAATCATGAATTCAAAAGTAACTAGGGACTGTAGCTAAATTACAGGATAAGCCAGTATAAAATCCAGTCTGAAAATAGAATAATGTATTTGTAAAGAAAATATACAAATTTCCAATAATTTACATTTTTAAGAGCAGCTGAAAAGTTACAATAGTCACAAAAGTTCATTTACAATTACTGGCATTTTCCAGCATGTCATGTACATCTAACTCAGTTCAGATGGAGTATCGTAGAAAGCTATACTGTTGCTACGCACTAAATAGACCGCTAACTTGCCTTCATATGCTTTCCTGCAAAATCACTTGAGCTTTCTCATCAGAGTATCCTTCCAAAGAACCTGACTCTTGAAGACTCAACAACCACCTGAAATCTCAACAGAAACTTGAAACCTTTTATGAATCAAATTGAGGAATGATTTTATTTTAACTCTAAATGAAATTAAAAGCAACACAACCGAGAAAGAGCAAAGCAGCCAACCTCAAGTGTAGCCACTTTCCCTTTAGAGCACTTCTAAGTAGTTGGATTGTACTGAAGGCATCTATTAAAAAATGAAGTACAATAAAGGGAACAATTCCAGGATAATTGCCATTACCTTTCTAAAGCTGTGATCAGTTAAGCAGTGAAGATATTCAGCCAACCTCACTCAGAAATCACACAAAGTTCAAGATATAATGAGCAACATTGAATTCTGAGTTGTATTTAGCACATCATTTGCTTGATAACAATTCTGAGGGAAGTGATTAAAAAACACACACAGGGGAGTGCAGGAATGAACCTTGCACCCCCTGCATCTCTAAACCCGTTTCTTCTGCTGCAAGGGAGCAGCTCCGCACTGCACTGCAGGCAAGAGACAGCCCTAAAACCGAGACAGCCATCAAAAAGGAGGATTTCTCCAGTGCTGGGGAGCCCTCCAGTGGGACAGAGTTCTAACAGCGATTTCTCCACTGCCTCTGGCTCCAACTTACACAAAAGTACACTGATGTTTGCCATGCAGATGAACTCCTTGTGGAGTCCATCTCATCTGGACCAATAAACATGCTGCTCCAAATCACATAGGGATTTGTTCAGCACGTGTAGAATCACAGAATCACAGAATGGTAGGGGTTGGAAGGGACCTTTGTGGGTCATCTAGTCCAATCCCCTGCCGAAGCAGGGTCACCTACAGCAGGCTGCACAGGACCTCGTCCAGGCGGGTCTTGAATATCTCCAGAGAAGGAGACTCCACAACCTCCCTGGG
>Ga0065711_1040624_pt1 | contig 16814 bp, 7 predicted proteins | sample Hoacrofraction12_FD_59098 | JGI IMG/M metagenome (GOLD analysis project Ga0065711, IMG submission 59098) | Hoatzin crop microbial communities from Cojedes, Venezuela - Epithelial fraction 12 v2 (version 2) | ecosystem: Host-associated > Birds > Digestive system > Esophagus > Crop | place... | reverse complement strand
GGGTTTTTTTTTTTTTTTTTTTTTTTTCAGTTTTGTAGCCATTCTCTCTTGTCACTCTTCCAGAGAGTTGAGGGACAACGCTTCTCTGAAGTGACTTCTTCCCAGAAAGCCTTGGTCTCACTATGATCGACCTCAGAATTATAAGTGCCAGAAGCCAGCTGGGGATGAAGGCAGTATGTTACAGAATTGCACTAGTACCCTAAATCACCAAGAACTACTGAATAGCTACAGTCTCCACAAACAAATATTAACCTATAGATTGAAAAGTATTCTTCTCCATTTCTTGCAATAATGATATCAAATCCTCACATTCTTTGACAATGTTACTTTTTACACCGATATTTTGAAACACATTGAACTCTGTGACTTTATTTGCATTAAATAATTTTGGATATTAGGTAATCATCATTGCAATTTACATGTAATACTACAGAGTTGATTAGAGTGAGAAAATGTTATAGAACATCTGAGCAACCTGATCTAGTTAGTGGTGTCCCTGCTCGCTGTGGGGGGGTTGGACTAGATGACCTCTAGGGGTCCCTTCCAACCCAAAACTTTCTATGATTCTATGATCTACTGCTGCTTCAGAAACTAATACCAAGTGCTTCCTAGCTCATCAAAGTCCTAAGCATATCAGCATGCTACCTGATCTAGCATGCACATACACGTACACACACCAATAAGCCTAAATCACAAGGTCTAACCCCCTAGCTTTAAATAATTGTGATGATATGCATACAAATATCTTCCAAGTACTGGAAATAGTAATTCAGTATTTGTCTCTGCAACAAATTATGCTTCCACCTCCTTTTAACAGGAACTCATGTGAAGTGGGGGTGATGCTAACCCATTTCAGAAGTTAAGGTTTCTTCCTGAGACATCATGTTGTTCCCTCAGCACGTTGCCCAGCTGCAGCATCACAGTAGAGAGATGAAAAATTTGCAAATGCAGTCAGATATAATTCCTACATATCTGTAACTTCCATTTATATTGCAACCGTCATTAATGAGGCCTTAAAGAATGCCTCATGGTAAACAGTGAAAGGTTTACAGCTACTACTCTTCAGTCAACGTAAGAATAGTGCATCTATTTCAGCTGTATGAAGATACATGCATATATTCTTCGTTTCACTTCATACACCAATCTATAATTTCATGATGTTGATTCTGTGCATACTGAAGTGAAAAAAAAGACCCCCCTCTGAAGTTCTCTTTTATTAAATCAAGCATTTTCCTTTCATACTATGTTTCATGTACTCTACTTTTTCTTTGCTATCAATACTTTCTAATGAGCATGGTTTTAAATTACTAGAGGCTATGCCAAAGAAGCAAACAAGATTAATGGAAAGACAGAATGTTACTGCTATGATAAGTGGCGTTCTAGTAAAATGGCTGCTCCATTATATTTTGCTAGAGTGAGAATTTGACACCTACCGACCAACAGATCTGATTTATTTTTTATATATCCAGCCAGAATTATGTGTAATAGTGATTACATGAACCCATCTATATGTTTTTATATGAAAAAATGTGTTGTGAAGAATGCTATCACAGACTGGCAGATTTAAAATTGCATACATTATTAAATAATAGCTTATGTATAATTTTATTTGTTTTCAGAGTTACAATGTTCATGAGATAGTCATAGAGAGCACATTACATATTATTGTTAAACACATTTTTGCCACAAAAAGTTGAGAGTATTGGTAGAAAATCCTATGTCAATTTATGTCAAAATATTTGTCACCTGTAACCATTATTTCATAAAACCAATGTACACTTTATGTAATATTATGTCAGCGCCAGCAAGTTCCTTCTTTTTTCAAGTATCTTTTGCTCTATACTTACGTATGTTTGCAGTTAAGAAGTGCATCAAATGCTTCTGTGTGCATTTGTGCTTGCAATGCACAGGAAAAATATTAAATTTACTCCTACGGTAATTGTCAACACCACTGGACCCAAGAATGGGGAACTACAAGATCTTAGTTGTAGCAAATAATTGCCCTCATTTTTTCTACCTAATGCTGAACATAACATTAATTGGTATTTACCTCCTAATCTTTACAGAACATAGACTGTACATTTCAAAGACACAATCTTTACCAACTATATACTGACTTTTACTTCAGTGTCTATTATATAAATTAGGACTCTGCTGAATTCTTATACTGAGGAACAAATGATAGTATCTTTATTTAAATACATGCACAGTACCGTGCACTACAGCATGATGAAATACTATTTTTAAATGGATGAATGAACTGATAGAAAAATAATTTAATAAATCATTAACATTTTAAAGTCTAGATAAAAATGGGAAATCATGCATCTGAAGCAAAGTTTTATTTTTTCCTTGTTTTTTTTTTGATGAAATCTCTGAGAACTTAAGACATGCAGAGCTGAGAAGTAGCTCACTGAACAAAGAACAATTTTAAGACTGCACAAAAAGTTTTGATTGAGATGGTTTATATGCAATACTGAAAAAAGTTGCCATTTTTTGACTTCCCTTCAACATTAGACAGTGCTGTGCAAACCTCAGACAAATCCCTGTATTATGATTTCTAAGCTGTTAGGAAGTCTCTCGGAGGGCTAAGAAAGTAAAAGCCTGAGCAACTGCCTCCCCAAAATTTATGACAGGAAGTGTTTTGATTCCACACTGCAGACTACAAAAGGGGAATAGATAACAGTTTATTCTTTGCTTAAAAGATTAATTTAGGGGATGAGTAAATTATGGATGGCATAAATTTATAAATAATGATGTCAGCAAAATTAGATATAAGTTTAATTTACCAATATTTAGAGTACGTGTCTATGTCTCAATATTTAGAGTATGTTTCTATGTCTGTCAACTTATGAAACAAATGAAAAGCGAGTATTTACTTGCAATTCATTTAATTTTTTTTCCTACCCCAACATTTGTCTGGACATTGCCAACGTAACCAAAAGAACTGTAAATTTTCAGAAGTGAGTCTACTCCAGTGAGCTTGATTAATTATTAATTAACCCATTTTCTGAAGCATCCTTCACTAAATCTTTGGTGGGAAATGCACTTTATTAGGCATGAGCTTTGGTTATTTATTTGCATACGCACTATACTATTGGTCAATATGCAGAATGATTTCAAGTTTGCCATGTTACAGAGATGTATTGCCCATTAAATTAATTCTAGTGTTTCAATAAACAATACTGATGGCCAGTTTTGCAAGTCTTATTATCTTCACTCTTAGCATGATCTCCTTAGCCTTAGAGGTTTTGCTCAAACTTGCATTGACTTCCAGTCTTACAAAAATGTCCACAAGAGTAACCATGGTCATTTGAATACTGCACACATTGTTAGACGTTTTCAGCAGGTACAGTTACTTACATACATAGGAGTTATCAGAATAAGATATAAGATTTTAATGCTTAGATGAACAGAAGTATTCTCAGGGTAGAAAGAAATAATAAAGTACAGATTAATGAGACCTGTAATAAACTTTACTCTGAAACAGGTCTAACTGGCTATTGACATGAAGATGCTTGATTCAAGGGATACTATTGAACCTATGGCATATGATCATTGCAGTAGAAAAAGTTGAAATGGAAAAGAGAGTAAATCAAATTACCCATGGCATTTTCTTCCCATATTCCATGGCAGAATTAGCCTATAGATTCATAAATGGTAACGCATGCAACAGAAAATATGCCATATCACTTTATGTAAACATCTGCTTTCATCATGCAAAATGCCTACAAAACTGTGACAGTATTTTTTTCTAATAGCATAGTTTTACATTAGCCCAGTTACAGAAATTGTTAAACCAAAATCCATGATTTTGCAAGTAGAAGATATTCTACAGTTCTTGAAAGATCTACAGCATAAATATACCAAAGCCCAACAAAGCTAACTGGTTTTCTAAAAACTAAACTACATAGGCTTATTCCTTGCTGTGGTTCCTTGTTCTTTTGATGATAGAAGAGAAAAGACCAGTTTTTGGAGGAGGTCCCATCAACATGGGGGCTTGGTTCTTGTGAGTAATTTTTATCTAGGGGAAGAAAAAAGAAAAACAGAGTTATCCCTTGAGCTAGTTCAATTCTGAGTATCTGAGATGCCTGAATTATCTTTATATGTGACTTCCAAACCTTCTTCATTTAATCAAAAATGAAAGGAAAATATCTATATTTTTTATGAATGATGTCACGCATGCAGCAAACCAATCTATGTGTAATTTTTTTTCCACAAATACTTTAAATTATACACACAATCAGTATTAAAAATCATATGCGATAAAATACATGCCAATATGTGATCTTACTTTTTGAGTGTGGGACTTACTGCTGGCTGTTCAATATTTTACACATCTACAAGATGAGTAAGAATTTAAAAGTTGGAAAGGACATGTGTTGCTGACAGACCAAGCTGCTACCTATTATTAAGATAATAGCTATGTCTTTTTATGCTTTATTTATACATCTAATCAAGCTGTACTTCTCTTTTAATACAGGACACTGTTTCATTTCAAAATAACCATTACGAACGAAAGTCAAAAGTTAATACACAAAAAAGGTCAAAAAAGATGAACTAGCATTCTAATTTGTTAATTAATTGTTAATAGAATAGACTCAAATATTGAAGACTATTTAAAACACTTTGTAAGACTGCTCTAAAGCCACCCGTTTTGATTTCTTTCATATAAAACTACGAATCACCTTAAATGAGACAACCTTAAAGTAGATTATGTCTGCAATTTTCTCTAATTCAAGTCTAAATTAGAGAAGACATTTTATGAATGTATGCTATGCTCAAAGCTAATTGAAAGCAATTATCAAAGTGGCATTTTGTCTGTGACTTTAAGATACATTGTAAGATAATAAATGATTCTCATTATGTAATAAAAAGGTCACATCTTGCCTTTGGGCTAGTGATGCTAAGAGTTTTTCAAAAGCAATCCAAGACATTTTCTTTAGTGAACTACGACTAATACAAGAACCATCACTTATTAAATATCAGTTGTCACCTGCATAGTACCCACATCAGAGATGGGTAGTTCTTTCAAAAAGAAACACCACCTCATTAAAAACTGGAAAAATATATCTCTTAAAGTGCATACCTGACATTTTCAAGTTAAAATGAATATCCTTCACTTGTCATTCACTAATAGTAATGAAACAAAAAATGTATGTCACGTGGAGAGGCTCATTAAAATATAGATCAGTACATTTCTTGGGGTGGAAATTTACTTTGCAATATAAGGAGACAGAAACATAAAAATCTCAACAGAATGAGTGGGCTGGTTTAACTCTGTTAGAGCCTTTACTTTGTTCTCCAAATGCTCATTTCCATGCACCTTAGTTCATTAGTCTCAAATTTCATATGTGACCTCTTTTTGTCATCATTGTTCATTAGTATCAAATTTGTATATGAGGTTTTTTGGCAACCTAGTTTAATTTCACACAGAAAATAACTCTTGCTGTCAAAGACTGCCATCAACATATTTTCTCACAAGAAATTCTGCTTCAGGCACCACTTTGGAAGCCAAATCTCTAGTTGGGGTAAATTGGCACTATTCCATTGATGTCACTTTAAACCATCTGATGATCTGGTCCATCTTGGAAAACCACCTCAAGGATTTTTGTAACTTTCACATACTTTATAAGACAGATTTTGGGGCTCAGGAACAGTGATGACATCAACCTGATCCTAAGGATCAACACAAGAAGTAATCTGCAGCTGCTGTGAGTGAATTCTTCGAGAGTCATAAGGGTTCAGCTTAATGTAAGATTTGGCCATGATGTGGCAGTAGGAACGGCCTCAGAGTTCCCTTTCAGAGGTAAATCATAGTAATTCCATCTTAAAATGAATAAAAGAGCAAAGCTCAAAAGATCGCTTTAGTATGAAGAGGTGAGGTAATCCTGAGACCCCATACAGATTGCATGCCGGATTGGGGCTGTTCAATGCTGCTGAGGATGAATGCAATTACATATTGAGAAAATGTTTATCACTTGTAATGTTGTTTTTTGGCTTGAGCCATCTGTTTCAGAGACCATGACCTCTTCAGTATGTTGTATCCTATCAGCTGAGATCAGCTAAGATGCCTGAACATGATTAACCACTCATGCATGTGGGGATGGAGTCCTACATGCATTTCTCCAAGGCATATTTTCAACTGTTATAAATTGGCATGATTCCAGTGGTGTCAAATTTATTTTACGTTCGGAAAATACAAAAATGAAGTGTAAATTTTAAGTATTTTTTTTTTTACTTATGCATGGTAGTGTATGTTAACACTGTATTGGTTAACAATGATAATGACTGATTCCTTATTTTCCTGCTGAAAAAAAGGATTAAAAAATCGTATCTTTGGGTGACAAAAAGAGATCAGTATGTTTGTAATACCTGCTGGACCATTATACTATCTTGCCTGGAACAGGCCAATTTTGTCTTTCTCAAGACTTCCAGGCACTGCACTTCTGCAAGTGACAGCACAGACTTGGAGATGGGCAGCAGCACTAAGCAGCACTAAGGGTCTCAGAAAGAGAAATAGAATTGTAAGTCAAAGTAGGACTGAACACTGAAAGTGCTGTATGGGTGACTGAAATGGACAAAAAAAAAAAAAAGAAAAATCTTTAATTACAAGCAACCAAGCTTTAGTTTAGTTAAAAGTAAAGAATTCACTGCTTATAGCTGTGTATAGATTCTGTGTGTGTGCACATGGAGTGCCTAAAGACTAACTTTTACCATTCATTTTCTCTCTTTCATTCAGTAAGCAATCTCATGTCTTTTTTATTAGAAGCACAATTATAAAAACTTCAAATAAGATCCATTTTTTTTTAGTTTTCATTTTTGCTAGGTGAATCTATGATTTACACACACATTAGAAAAAGAGATTGCTCAGAAAAAAAGCCCAAAAGCTCAAACCCTAATCTAACATATTTTTAGTAACTGCTGATACCCTGACAAAAATATTCATAAAAATACTACGGAAATCTGCAAAACTTTTTTTGAGATCACTTGCTCAGTTTTATTGAAATTGTATAATAACTCACAGAAAATATGGAGGACATTTTAAACATATATTAGGAGAGTGCCTGAAGTGCTGATGGAGAAAAAAAACTTCTCTTTGGCACAAATTTATATTTAAAAATAGGCAAAATGAAGAAATAACAAAAATCCATTTAGGGGGAAAGTAAATAGCCACATGAATTGCTATGTTATCTTGGATTTTTGTTGTAAGCCCAAAACACAACATTATAGGCTAAACTCAAACTGTTGAAGCCAAAGGCAAAACCCTCATTTACTAACTGAAGTCAAGAATTTACCCTGTGAGTTCATTATCACAGAAGTTTAAAGGACTGGAATATCTAGTAAATAGGTTTAGCAGAAAAATAATGCATTTGCAATTTCAAAATCAACTTTCCATATTAGAAAGTGTGTCCAATGATATATTTGTGGGAAGGAACACCAGATCCAATTAAAAGAGAGCATAATTCTTAAAAGAAGAGATGGTAATTGCTCCCTATTTGTTGACAGCAAATTTTCTGACAAAGGAGAAGCCTGAATTTTTGATATTAAAGATAAAAAATAAAACAGACATTTATTTGTTTCAGGAGCAGGTCAAAAATTGAAAATATGCCTTGAAGCCACTAGATGAAATGCAGTGAGCATCAATAGTTTTGTGTGATAATTATATATTTTAGGTCAATCAGTTTTGCTTTCATGTTCCTTTTTCTACAATAGGTGCTGGTTACCTATGTGTTCCTGGCTTCACAGAATGCCTGAATATTTACTATTAACACAGAACATGGTGTTATAAATACAGGTACTAAGTACAATGCTAAATGACAACAGAAAACTCAAAACAGAGACAATCAGCTCTGCTTATAATATTTCAATTAATGTTAAAGAAAGAAATCCTGTATTTTAAGGACAGAAGGAAAAAACTGACAGAAGAAAGCTTATCAAGTTGGATCTATTGGTTTAGAGTCACTTTGTTCCATGCTATCGGCAGAGTTTGGATGTTGGTGGTTTTGAGGGTATGAGGGTTTTCCCACAGTCTGGATGCCCATATGCTGCTCCCCTTGTAGAAAATGGAGGGATGTGACACCTCTGTATCACAGGAGTACCAAATACTTTTATCTTCCCATAGGTGATCAAGAGCTGTACTGGCTATCATGATATGAATAAGACCTATAGAAGCGTTAAACAAAATTAACCTGTGACTTGCATTATGTGGCGTTTTGGTCAAAATCTCTTCAGATCTAGGCCAGCTGTTTTAAACAAGCGTTATGCAACACATCTTTTAAATAAATTTCTTAACAATATTATTGTGCAAAGTGCAATCAAATCTAATCAGTTTGGCATTAATTAAACTCTAATAATATACTCTAGTCTCTCTCCTAAGTAGTGTGATCCGTTTCCCCTTCACACAGGTAGACTGGAAAACATTATGGTGTCATCATAATTTTTAAACATACCGAGAAAATGACAGACCTGCAAAATTAAAATAAATGATTAATGGCATTTTTTTCATGTTTTGTACTAATAGGTATCACTGAGGTTTTAAATTAATAGAGCTGCCAAGCTCAGGGTTGTTACACATCCAGTGCAGAACTAAAATGGAAATTATGTATTCCACAGACACCTAAAGATGACACTTTGGAATATTTTAAATTTTAATTAGTAGGTGCAATTGTTTTTCCCCCTCCTCCCTAAAACCACTGCAAATTAATTGGCAATTAGTCACAACTAATTCTTTTCTTAACAATCTGAACTGGAAAGGAAGGTGCAGTACATGTTAGAGTATTTGTCTGGGGTGCAGAAAGCACACATGCAGTAAATTGCTTTGTCAATTACAAAAAAATACTGTTGTGAAATTAAGAAAAAATGTGCATAGGTAAATAATTAATGTGCAGTGTACCTGTGAGCACAAAAAATAATGCCCAGCTGCAAAATAAAGTGTTATAAACTCAATAAATCACCCCGGCCTCGAAACAGAAATGTATGCACATTGTTGCTCAAAAGGGGAAAAAATGCAGCAGTTTAGTAGAAACACCAGAAACTTTTTCTAGCAACTGACTTCCATTTATGTGTTAACTATGCAATAATTGTCTAATATTCTACTGAAATCAGCCACCATATGCAGAACGCAGCTCCTTTTTGCTCTAAAGAAGCAGACTCAAAAGTTTAAATTCTCCCATTACAAACAACTGATAAGAAAACATTACTACATTCAGTAACATGGAAAGAAGACACTTTACAGACAAGTCTAGAATACTGCTGCAGCTTCTTCATGCGATCTGTGTGGTGTTGGAGCCAAAGGATCTGGATGAAAGCAAATTTGTGACCCTCTTTTAATTTTCTCACCTGGCTCTGTCATATAGTGATTATTAGTAAAAGTTTGGGTTTTTTTTCTTTTAGTTCTTGTTTCTCTCTAGATTTAACTACAAAGGTAGGACTTCCATAGGACCTTTGTGCTCAGGCTCATCACATCTCCAGGGACTAAAGGAAAGGCTATAGAGAAACCAATCACTCATTCATTCACTCATTCAAAACTTCTTTTTAAGGTTCATTCAAATGATAATATTTTGAAATATTACTTCTGAATTTCATTATTAAATGGCTTACTACAAGTTTTCCTACCAGTAAACAATTCTAAAAATACTATGTGTTTCAGATGTCTATGACACTGTACTTCTGGCAATCCATTAGGTGCGATCTGACTATGGATTTTCATTTTTGTTCCTTCATTTAGGCAATATTCTTGCATCTTCTATAGACATTTCTATCTTCTACTTTTAATCTAATGTTGCTAGCACCTTGACAGTCTTTCAGATATAATGCCAAGCAAGTCAGGAATAGATGAAAGAACTGAAATTGCAGTTATTTCTAATTAAGATGGAATATTCTTATGGATTTTTTTCAAAACAATGCTAATAATTTATGTAGCTAAATTGAAAGATTACTTTTCTTAAAAAAAACCCTGATGGCTAAAGCTAGAAGTTTATTGAATTAACCTGAGAGTCTTTGAAGTTTCATTACTATTAATGACCTGTTTGGAGATCAGGTGAAACCGTAGATATCTTTCATGTTGCTATATTTGTCTGGGAGAGGTCTGATAGAATTTCCTCTTCAGCTAATCAGAAGAGATGTTTAACATAACATTAACATTATCATCTTTCCTTCTTCCAAAGACTCCTCTGTAAAAAACAGTGAAAACAACACAATTTGACGCTCAGATTCTGCATCTTATTATATTAGAGCAGAATGATTTTGTCAGACACAGCAGTCTGCATGTGTTCAACATATTGAATAATTCTGGATGACATATTTTTAGACCAAGACACTCGCATTTTTAAATATGCACCGAACCTACAGGAACGCATTTCTGCTCTCGTCTAAGGATGCTAGCTGTGTGCACAACAGATCATAAAATGTTAAAAGAAGCACACAACAATTTCTTTAGTACCAAAATGGATCACCGGAATGAAAAAACACAGATCACAGCTTCTGGGGAATCACTGCATTATCTATCATGTCTCACTATTTTCCCAGAGCCCACACTGTCATTCTGGGGGAACATGGCCTCTATATGCATAAGAAAGGACAGCTGTCAGCAACTCGTTCTATTTGCATAAAATTTTTTTCCAGTCAGAAAGGAGAAGTAGCAAAGATAAGCTTGTTGATTCCTTCAACAGGAAATAAATTTCCAAGCTTGCATGTGCAGCCTGCATCCCATACATAGCAGGGATTTGGTGCAGAACTTATTTTCCTTTATATACATAATGTAATAGCAGGAGAATTTTGATCACGTTGAACTTGATTTCTTGAAAAATCATGTGCAAAATATTCTCATTTGTATCAAAATCTGAAGCAGAAACAGAAAAGGACTTCTGCGTTTAACAACTTGCACCTTGGGGGACGGTTATTCAATACCTGCTGACTGGATGAATTTCTTTCTCACTTAGTCTCTGCAATATTTACAGGTCAGTCCCTAAAACTGGTGAACTTAGATGACACTGAGGTTCCCAAGATGACTCTACCAAAATAAAACGTGTCCTTTTGACTTTCTAAAGGACATTTAGAGGAGGACAGATAACAGCCTTTTCTTAAACAATAGCCTTCTGGCTGGACCACCGAAGAATAAAAAACCTGAAGCTCAGCTGCTGTGTCTAACTGATGTACATCACCTGTGCAATAGAACAAGGTTCAGGGGTCTCTCCCTCAGAACTAGTGAGATGGTATATCCAAGCAGGCCAGTACTGTGCGGAGACAGTAGCTTCTGTCCTTAAAACAAGGTAGCTAGTAAACTAAGAAGTGCCTTCCCTTAGCATGCTGACATGAAACAAGACGTAGCATGGGAATGTCCCCCCATGTCTCAGTGCCTCAGGTAGAATTGCCAGCATCTTCAAAGGTCAGCCTCAATTCCTTGTAAGAGCTAGGAAAAGAACTTTCCTAAGAGGGGAAATAAAAGGAATACCAAACTCTCACATATTTCCTAAAGAACTAAACTAATGGATTTCTTTATCTAATCACCATGATTTTTTCCATTTAAAAACTGGCCATTAATTATTTGCCTTCAGGTAATTTTGGGAGAAAACTGTAGTTTTGTCTCTAGAGAAGACAAAAGCTCTTGATTCTTATATTGGCCTCCTCATATTTCTTTCTGAAATTTGAGCTCTTGCAAATAACTTCAAATAACTGGCTACATAGTTGGCTAAACAAAAATTTATTTTGATTTTATGGGTTTTTTTCAGATTCTGCTTTTGGATACACATCATGGATATGTCATCCCGATACTTACGTGATCAAATACACTTTGGTTTCCAAACAAAGATTCCTTTGTGTGAAGCACACACTTAGAAATCAAATCTTAAACTTCATCTGAGAGAAAGCTAACATCCACCTTTGTTATTGTCTCAGGAGGAATTCCTAGCTACTTTGCAGAGAACTTCAAGGAAAAACTCTAGTGTGGTTAGAATTAGTGGGGAGGGGAGAGGTTGGACTATCTGTGTTTTTTCTTTTGTAAGATGTGGAAAACAGAGTGGGGTACCTGTACAATAATGCAAAAGCAATTGCAACAGATACATTAAACTCCCCAGCAAAGAAAAAATAATTGCCTAAAAATGAATAATATAACATTAAATAATATCTAAATTCATAGAGGTGCAGTAGTATAGACAAACAGTTCATGTATTTTCTTCTCAGAGGACACAAATACATTCAACAATATGTTTTTCGTATGTAACACAAAGTATATTCTCTTAACAACGGTATAGCAAAAAGGGTGGGTTTCACAGAAAAGTATATACCATGTCTATCCCCTCTAAAATGGCACTTCAACCAGACAGCAATAATTATCAGTAATAATTTACTATTTTCTCAAGGCAGTAATTGAAATATAAGAACTGTCTCTTTTTCCAGGTTTGTCCTCAGTCGTGCAGGCAGCTTCTGCTAACATTATCAATCAGATAGCAGGGATTTTGCACAGAGCAAGCAATCAAGACAAAAGAAGCACATGCTATTGCCAGCATCTTTCCATAAGTTCTCTTCTGTAATCTGGCAACTGAAAAATTACATGTCTTTTTCTTGTACAAGTAACTGCTGGGTTCGGTACTGTTGCTCTGCACTGAGCCATCGCTGTAGACGAGGTAAAGATAATCATATCTCTTAACTCCAAAAGGTTTCCTGGAATAAATCTCATAAAATCCCCACTGTTCTGTCTTCACACAGTGTCTGTTCACATGGTTCTCCTCTCATCGCAGTATCTGAGCACTTACCACAGAGAATTAGAGTTCAGGCACTCTTGCTGCTGTCCAGCTCTACATTATCTGGCAAACATGAACTACCACAGCCCTCTTCTGTCATCTTAACCCATAGATTATCAACTGCCATGCCTGTTCGCACCTTACTGAAGGTGCTCCCTTTTACTTTTTCGTGTAGCTTTTAATTCCACTACAAACACAAAGCTCATGAAAGTGATCCCTGGTTTGGAGAATTACTCCCATCTGTAGTGGGATTTCTTCCTTATCGTGTTACTATTTTGTCATACTTAACAAGATGCAAGGCTACAGCAATTCATCTACTTAAAAACACAGGTCTTCTTCAGGGAAACAAAATTAGTAAAAGGTATAATAAAACATGTTACTATGACTATATTCAACAAGAGCTTAAATTTCTTCTCCAACTGCTTGGTTAGCCTCTATAATTTCTCAGAGATGGAAATGGAGAGTTCTTAGAGTTCCACCTTCCTCGTGTTGTCTGTAAACAGTTACTCAAAAAACCTTCCTTGAGCAAGCTCCCTCTCCTCTCCTCTCCTCTCCTCTCCTCTCCTCTCCTCCTACCCCCCCCTTTCCCCTTCCCTTCCCTGGATTGCTGTTAACCTGCCCTCACTTCGTATGTGTGGGCGCTGAAAAAGAGACTAATAATTTTCTTCATTTCTCCTTTAAACTGTAAGGATTTTTAAAAATATTAGTTCTATTGTATAATGGAACCAGCACAGTCAAGACTTCAGCTTTAAATAAAACCTCCTTGATATGAACTCTCAAAAGCAAAATGGAAAATCTTCCTAAATTTTTAAAGAAAACTAACATTGGCTCTTCCTCAGCAATGCAGACTATAAATCTGATACATCATCATAAATAAATTATCAGATTGGGTAAAGGGATGCTGGGACTGCACCCTTTGAGTATTTTCCAGACTTTGAAATGAATGCCTTTTTATTCCATCCCAGTCTGTGATAAAAACCAGCATGATAAATTGAAAATGCAGGGGGTGTTGAACTATGTAATAAAAGTGAGTGAAGATTTTACTTCAGTAAGATGACTTAATGCTGATGACAATGTTGTCTTTTAAATGGAAATATTCTCTATCACTGAAGAAGAACTGAAAGTAAATAAATTGGTTAATATTTCTGACTGTTGTAATTTTTGTTACTCATTTAAAAAGTTCCTAAATATTTCATTCAGCTTTCTTGCCAGAGTATCCCAGTATCACCAGTATCCTTACCGTGCAAGGGGTTTGCATCCAAGGTTCCCCATCTATCTGCATAGGTAGAGACTTGCTGGTCCTAAAGTGATATATTTAATAGTATAAGTAACTAGACAGAATAGATAAATGTATTAAGGAGAGATATATGTGATGGCACACAAATATAATTCTGATTTACCTCATAGTTTCTATATAATTCCCAGGATGACCCAACATGCTTACAAAAGTAACCTAGCCACTTAGTAGGCTTAGTTTGATTTTCAACACATAAAGCAAAAAAATTGCAAACATTCACACATCTTGCTAGTAATACGCAACTGTCTCATGGGAGAACAGTCCGTAATCTGTGAAATAGAGAGTGGATTATTCAAGAATTTCAGGAATAAACCTTATTAACTGGAAAGACACAGGAAACTCTGCTATTTTTTATAGTTTAGACTGACTACTACGAAGAAAATAAGAAATAAATTTTAGCACTATCATCACCATTTATTAGAACCATGAAAGATGTATTCACGCTTCTGTCTAACTCTGGGTTATACAGAGCACTCACATAACATGACAGTTGTACTATATTCAGAGGCTTTAACATACCATGTTATAAATTTAAACTGTTAGTAAAGGGGCACTGATTTTAACATAAAGCTACAGCCAGTGTTCCCTCTCTAGTTTTGGGTACCACATAAAGAAAAATATAGGCAAATGAGAATATAAAAAAAAGGACAATATTTTGGGGTCTTTTCTAACCCTATATTTCTGCATTATAGTAGTTTGCACACAAGACTATTAGAAGTAATACAGAGCAGATAAATCTAATAATGGAAAAAAGAGTCAACAGAGCACTTATTTGGGCAACAGAAATTCCAGCTTGGACGTTATTTGAAAATGACTAACAGTACATGGGATTGTCCAATGTCACCTGTGTCCATAAGCGGAAGAAGGGAAGAATGTTCAATGAGCTCTCACTTTATAGGTTTTGAGGGGTTCTGAATGTTTTGCAGTTGTGGTCCTGCTGATGTGGGATTATAAATATTATCTCTTGGTATTGAAAGAAGGATGGCACGCCTCTGTGGTCTTTTTTGGCTATCCACACGAGAGTACTTTTGAAGTCAACATTGCCCAGACCTTCTCAAAAATATGCCACGTGCTTTGGCAAAGCCTACTTATTTTCTTAAAGTTTTTATTGCTGTTATTCTGGTTTATGCTCGTTTAAGGCTTTTGGGGCTTATAATTTTATAGGTGATGATTTTATTAATATTTTGGAAATTCCTTCCTGTGATGTTCTTCACTGACGAAGAATCGAGCATCTCTTTGTCTTTTCCAGTCCTTGTCTAATCCAAAAGTTAGAATAATTGTTTTCTCCTTGAGTCCTAATCCAAGTTTCCTCTATTGTGAATGTTCTGGTCACTTTTAGCATAACAAATAATAAAACACAACTAAATTAGAGTGCTCCATCCTTGGCAGCTCACACATACCAACACATTTATTAATCGTGACTTGTTAGTGTTCAGTAAACAGCACATAAATTAAAAACAGAGCACTTTGACTTCTACAGATCAAAAAAATGCTTTAGAAATACTAATTACATGCTAGTATTCCCTGGTGATGTGTGCATTATAAATGGGTTAAAACGTGTCAAAGTAATGTTAAATGACTTTTTCCTCAAAACTGAGCAGACTGTATGTCAGTAATAAAACCCAAGATGTTCACGCCTTACTCTTTATGCTCCAACTGCTTGACAATATTTCTTCATAGGATGAAATGACAGTTGAATACAACATATGAAGACTGAATGTAAGCACCCTTTTTCTAGTTTCTTGGCACATATAAAGAAAAGAAGATGTATGGACACAGAATATGGCTGGAATAGATGCATTTCATTTACAAAAATTATACTTCCACAAGAAATAAGTACAGTAGTTCTGACTATTAAACTCCCAAAGAAAGTGAACTGATAATATATAAAACTTCACTATTTCACTACAACAGTGCAGTGCAAATTAAAGCTGCCAATACCTGATGACAACAGATGAGCACTGGGCAAGCCGCCTACCAGCACTTTTCAGACCTGTGTATATCTGTCCCATCTCCATGGCTCCTTCTAGACCAACCACTTCCATAAGCTGGTCACTTAGATCTGCAAAAGTTGAAAAAAACCACATTTTGTCTAGACAGCATTTTGACAGTGGTCATTCTGACTAGCAAGAATTGTCAGAAGACCACATGATAATAAAAGACACAGTGAACAGAACTGGCAAAAACAATGATTTGTTAGAATTGGTCGCAGCTTTAAGGTCGGACACATCTGGGCCTGTTGTCACACCATTCTAAAATATCATGACCAAAATTATTCCAAAATAATATCAATGGTTTATTTTAATACATAAATACTGAACAAATAAACTTAATATATGAGAAAATAGGACAGACTTCTTCATTTAGATTACCTGACAATCATAGAATGAAGTGTTTGCAGTTTAGAAATTTATACCGTTCATTGTTTCAACAGCTATTTAAAATTTGGTAAAGGAAAAGTCAGTGCTGCAGACCTTATTGGATTCTCTTCTATACAATACTTTCCAGATGATGTACAACTCAGATGTGTACAACTCTAATTCAGGCTTTATGTGCATATATTATCATAGTCATTAATTATGAGACCATATATTATGTTTTTCATTGGATCTTTGCCTCAATTCATGCACAGATTCACAGACTCACAGAATGGTAGGGGTCGGAAGGGACCTCTGTGGGTCATCTAGTCCAACCCTCCTGCCGAAGCAGGGTCACCTACAGCAGGCTGCACAGGACCTTGTCCAGGCAGGTCTTGAATATCTCCAGAGAAGGAG
>Ga0065711_1040623_pt1 | contig 16814 bp, 14 predicted proteins | sample Hoacrofraction12_FD_59098 | JGI IMG/M metagenome (GOLD analysis project Ga0065711, IMG submission 59098) | Hoatzin crop microbial communities from Cojedes, Venezuela - Epithelial fraction 12 v2 (version 2) | ecosystem: Host-associated > Birds > Digestive system > Esophagus > Crop | place... | reverse complement strand
ATGCGAGGGCTGGAACCCCTCTGCTGGGAGGAAAGGCTGGGAGAGCTGGGGCTGCTCAGCCTGGGGAAGAGAAGGCTGCAGGGAGACCTTAGAGCAGCTGCCAGGGCCTGGAGGGGCCTATAGGAAAGATGGGAATAATCTTTGTAGCAAGGTCGGCTGGGGACAGGACAAGGGGTGATGGCTTTAAACCAAGAGAGGGTAAATTTAGACTAATATATATGGAAGAAATTTTTTACCATGAGGGTGGTGAAACCCAGGCACAGGTTGCCCAGAGAGATGGTGGAGGCCCCATCCCTGGAACCATTCGAGGCCAGGCTGGACGGGGCTCTGAGCAACCTGATCTGGGACCTTAGAAATGCTTATAAATATCTGCAGGGTGGGCGTCAGGAGGATGGGGCCAGACTCTTTTCAGTGGTGCCCAGCGACAGGACAAGGGGCAGTGGGCACAAACTGAAGCCAAGGAAGTTCCAGCTGAACATGAGGAAGCACTTCTTCACTCTGAGGGTGACGGAGCACTGGAACAGGGTGCCCAGAGAGGTTGTGGAGTCTCCTTCTCTGGAGATATTCAAGACCCACCTGGATACGGTCCTGTGCAGCTTGCTCTAGGTGACCCTGCTTTGGCAGGGGGTTGGACTGGGTGACCCACAGAGGTCCCTTCCAACCCCTGCCATTCTGTGATTCTGTGATTCTGTGCTTGAAGATGTCCCTGCTCACTGCAGGGGGGTTGGGCTAGATGACCTCTGAAGGTCCCTTCCAACCCAAAGCATTCTATGATTGTATGATTTCCAGGCACATTATGGACAAAAAAATTCACCAGCAGTAGTCATCATGGCTTCACCAAGGGAAAGTCATGCTTGAACAACTTGATGAATGTCAATGAAGAAATGATTGGTTTAGTAGATGAGGGGAGAGCAGCGGATAGTGTCTACCTGGACTTCAGTAAGGCCTTTGACACTGTCTCTCATAAGATCCTGTTTTGCTACAAGCTGTAGACAAGCTCTCGACATATGGGCTGGGTAAGCAGGCGGACTGAAAGAGGTGGATTGAAAACTATCTGAATTGCCAGGCCCAGAGTGTGGTGATGAGTGGCACAAAGTCTAGCTGGAGGCTAGTAACTAGTGATCTATTTCAGGGATCAGTACTGGTCCAGTTCTATTTAACATCTTCATTAATGATCTGGATGATTGGGCAGAGTTTGCAGATGACACCAAACTGGGAGGAGTGGCGTCTATACCAGAGGGTCATGCTGCCATCCAGAGGGACCTCAACAGGCTGGAGAAATGGGCACACAAAAGTTCAACCAGTAGAAATGCAAAATCCTGCACCTGGAGATGCAAAATTGTGCACCTGCACCATGCATCAGTACATGCTGGGGGCCACCCAGCTGGAAAGCAGCTTTGCAGAAAAGGACTTGGAGGTCCAGGTGGACACTAAGTTGACTATGAGCCAGCAATGTGTCCTTGCTGCAAAGAAGGCTAATGGTATCCTGGGTTGCATTAGGCAAAGCACTGCTAGCAGGTCAAGGGAGGTGATCCCCTCTACTCAGCACTTGTGAGGCCACACCTGGAGTTCTGTGTCCAGTTCTGGACTCTCAGTACAAGACAGACATGGACATACTGGAGAGTGCCCAACTAAAGGCCATGAAGATGATTAAGGGACTAGAGCCTTTTACATGTCAGAAGAGGCTAGAAGCACTGTGACTGTTTAGCCAGGAGAAAAGAAGGTTTGTGGGGGATCTCATTAATGTATATAAATTCGTGAAGGGAGAGTGCAAAGGGGACACAGCCAGGGTCTTCTCAGCAGTGCCCAGTGACAAGACCAGAGGCAATGGGCACAGACAGAAACACAGGAGGTTCCCTCTGAACATCAGGAAATGCTTTCTTCCTGCGAGGGTGACCGAGCACTGGAATAGGTTGTCCAGAGAGGCTATCACAGAACCACAGAATAGTAGGAGTTGGAAGGGACCTCTGTGGGTCATCTAGTCCAACCCTCCCGCCGAAGCAGGGTCACCTACAGCAGGCAATGGGGTCTCTATCCTCAGAGATACTCAAAAGCTGTCTGGACATGATCCTGGGCAACAGACTGTACATGGACCTGCTTGAGCAAGGGTTGTTGGACCAGACGACTTCCAAAGGTCCCTTCCAACCTCAGCCATTCTGTGATTCTGTCAGTCTGTGTTTCGAAAGGAATATGAGAATACAACCAAACAATATGGTATTTTTCAAATTTGTCTCCTAGCATAAAACTGGTAAACAACACAGGTGCAGATATTCCTAATTTAAGGTATGTAAGTCACGCGAAATTAAAACCAAGAAGTTCTACATGATTGTGAGCTGTCAAGCATTGTTAAAGGTTATCTTCTAAGCATAAACTTTTAGGTCTTCAGTCACCTGAAGCTACTGGCAGTACACACAGCCAAGGTCTAAAGAGCTTTTCTTTTTTCTACGGAATACCAAGTATTTGCACATACATAGGATTTCATTTACCCAAGGTGGATTTTAGCTTTCCCCATAACAATTCACCCTCTGGAAATAAACACTCAGCTTTTCATACACCTATACAACATTCTAAAGCTTCAAGGTTTTCGTGCTTTTTTTTCCCAAGCCTGTTTTCATTTGCATTTTCAAAAGACATCAGGGAAAACCAGATCTGAGCTGGGAAAAATGAAAGATAAAATGGTAGAATATAAAAAGAGAAGAGCCTAACCAGGTCTAGCTCCCTGATCATTCAACATATTTACAGTCAGCTTTTTACAATATGTTTTAATGTATTTTATGACTTTCCTACAGTTTTCTTCAGAAAGTACTCCAGAATGAAAAAAAAAACAACCCGACTGGGTATTTTCCCCTCTTTTCTATTCTATGCTTTGTACCTCAAATTTGCCCTGTTTTTCCTTGCAGTTCTTCTTTTTTACAGATATAACACCTCATTCTAAAGAAAAGCACAATTGATTATCTATATATTCACATTTTCTTATTGTCACTACTTAACTACTTGTAATTTTTTATATCAAGACTTTGAAGAAAACCTTTAAAATTTAACCTAAAATCCTTGTGTAGTTGTGGAATTGCTGCCTTACCTGTTAAGAACTCACAGCTGAGAAAAATCGTTATCTAGCTGATGGTAGGTTTGTTTCTCCAGGATCAGAGGCGAAGATCAAAATGCTGCTTCCACCACCATCAGTCATTTTAAAGGTTCCTTCATTTTTAAATTAACAGGTTCTACTAGATCTCCCCAACTCCTTTTCTAACTAACAGCATGGGCATGTGTATCCTACATTCATATACATCTATCTACATGCATGCTGGCTCACGCACACATAAAAGCTTTTCTGGTCTTCCCAAAGAAGCCCCAGGGTCAAGCCTCCTACCTTTGACTGAGTTCCTTTGGTTTCCCAAATTTTTATTTTTCCCAAATCTCACCCATCTACTTCTTCACTTGTCCTCTGACTGTCTTGCCCTAATCAGCAAACTCCCCTGGGAAATAAAAGTGCATCTTTACTCAAGAGACCGGTACAGCTGCTGTAGTGAAGCTACTCAAGCCCCATTAGTTTCTCATTGCAGACAGGAAGGCGGGCAATGGGAGGGCGGAAGCATCCCTACCTAGACAGCCATAATTTTCCACACAAATTCTGTGACTCCTCTCTTCTCCCAAATTCCAAACCTCAAACTCTATCTGCACAGATAAAAGAAATGTATGCAATCCTCCTCATATGGCTGCTTAGAGGACAGAATTTGCAGAATGAGAATGTCATGAAAGAAGGAGATGGAGGCTGAAGGACAACTCAGTTTTTCATACTTGCTCCATTTCCAAAGCATATTCTACACTTCCACCGTTCTTGATTATTCGGGAAGATCAGATTAATCACAAATCCTTGCTGAATTTTTCTTGAAACTTGTGTTCTACAAACTTGATAAACTGCTCATACTTTGTGTACTTCCTTCAGTATACCAGCCAGGCAGCTTGAATCATTTGGATAGTAACTGTTCAGAACAAGATTGTATCAAGTCCTTCACTTAAAATGAAAACTCTTCAGTGAACTTTCCTTATGTGCATTAAAATTTGTCTGGGATTATTCTTCTCTGTAAAGCAAATCTTTTTGCCTATGTCCCCTTTGTCTTCAACGCATTTAGTTCTTTCTCAAATTCAGTATTTTACTGGTTTTGTAATGATGATGGCAGTGAGACCTTTTGCATAGTTAATATACTTTTTTTTCCTTCCTTATAATAAGATGTATTATTTTTTCTACAGAATTCCACAGCTTTTCTATTTTTTTCACAACATTTAGGGTCATTAGAACAGTCATTGTGACACCATCTTGCACGCAGCATAGAAAGGCAAAGCATCAAGGAAACATTTTGTATAACAGTTCACCAACTGTGAATAAGGTAAGTAACAGTGCCATCAAAGTGGCTTACTAGCTGGGTTCATCTGGCTCAGCCAGAACTTTTATTGAAACTGTACTGGAAATAATATATCTTGCAGAAACGGGAAATACTACTCCCCCACAAATATGAATAAGCAGAAGAAACAAAAAAATATTTGACTAGCTGTAGATTAAACAACCTCCCGCTTTCTATCTCCAGTAATGGACTTTTTATTTGTTGTACTATACTGAGAAACCTGTATTAACACAAATACAGAAAACGTACATCAGAAATCAAACTCCGTCCTAATGTAAATTTCTTCTTCACTTTGGATTGATCTGCTGAAGGTATATATTTCTCAAAGAAGCTACTTGAACATCTTGATTTGAGACCAAAGCAAAAATCACACCTTTTCTTTCTTGATTCTTTACTACTACAAAGTCTATGAAGAGGATGCACCTCATAAATTTGATTCCATACTCCTTTTATTACACTTTCCAGAAATGGATATAGTGTAAAGGATTTCTTCTTATGCTGTGAAGGAAAAACCTTTGCAAATCTTTGCAGTCCCCTGAGGCAAAGCTTGTAAACCTAAGGGCTTGACAACTTTGCCCACAGTGTTTTCAAAGAGCTCCACTGGAAAAAGCTTTTCTTGGTACTCATTATCTGATCTGTCCAAAGCTCACCTTTCTCACTGGAATGGAAAAAAAAGTGAGAGACAGATGAAAGTACGTTAGATGTTTTTGATTTTTTAAAAGTCTCAACAAGAGGCTTCTGAAAAGCCAGAGGGAAGAGAAATCTACCTTAAAGATGGGAAGAGAATGCAATTTGGCAGGATTCTGAACCAAAATCTCCTGCTTAACCCTTGGCTGCAGCTGAACGTTCCAGATTCTTTCAAAGAGAACAACTCCTGTGATGCTGCACGTACTAGGTATGTCAGAACATCTCAGGAATTTCAACTGAATGTAAATAGGGAAGCAGATTATCTCATCATAGTGGGCATGACAAAATACCAGCAGAAGAGAGGGTTAAATGTCTAGTCAAGAAAAAAAACGAGGTGCTTACTCCTTTAATCTTCTGAGATCTATTGCTTGTAGTGGAATGAAGCAACATTAGACAACACTGAGAATAAGTGTTCTGTAAATGTTAGAAAAACATGGATGACTTTCCTCAGAAAGGTAGAGTAGCAGTCTTGTCTAGGTGCCACACTAGGGTGTAGCGATGGAACAAAACCACATCATCATTTATTTGTCTGAGAACTTTTCATGATATTCTCCTTTTATTTAAGAGAAAACTTGAACACTACATTGGTAGTAGATGTGTATTTATACAACCTTTTAAAAATTGTGCTTAGATAACGCAAAAATAATTTGAAGTCAAGTGTAAATCTTGGCATGTAGATACTGCTCATGGAGGAATACATGCTAAGTTAGGTCTGGTAAAGGAAAGTCAAAAAATAAAATCAAGAAGAACTGGATGGAGAACAGTGAAAAGTAGTTAAGAGTGGAAAATGCAATCCATAGAATTTTTTTCTATCTGTGCAAAACAGTTTGGGAAAATGAGGATTCTGAATATATTCCAGAAGATGCCGGATACAGAACTCTCAAACTGAACTCAGAGTAGTGCCCGTATCACCTAAGAAAAATCTCTACATCCATCTCCCTACAGAGTTCACTCTGGTTCACTGTTTCCTTTGGTGCTATTGTCTGCCATGGGGTTACCATCAGAGAACACTGGTAGGCAGTAGTTCCCTCTAACATCTATTTTCAACCACCTAAATTGGTCTTCATAGGATTCCATTGTGCACACTGCAAAGAAACTTGTCTTGTTGCCAGCTAGAACTGTGAACTACATGTCTTTCTTTTCTTCACTGTTCTTTTTTTGGTTCACAAGCAACCTCCTACCAAAAGCAGAATCCGCAGAAGAGACTACATCCAAGCGATAATGCAATGAAAAAGTATGAAGAGAAGCCCAGGTGGCCACCTTGCAAATTTCCAATGTGGAAGCCTTCGACCTCTCCGCCCAAGAAGCAGCTATAGTCCTAGTGTAATGAGCTTTACAAACCCTGGGAGCCTCTTTACCCTTAACTACATACGCCTCCCTAATACAATCCCTTAACCATCTAGCTAAGGAACTCTTAGAAGCCATTTGACCCCTCTTAAGACCCCCTAAGAGTACAAACAATCTGTCAGAAGATATGAAATCTTTGATTCTTCTGTGATAAACCCTAAGTGTTCTTCTTACATCCAATTTATGCAGCCATTGCTCTTTGTCATCGCTGGGTTTAGGGAAAAATGAGGGCCAAGAAACCGTCTGGTTTAGATAAAACTCAGATGCCATCTTTGGGACAAAAAAAAATTTAAAAAGAGGAACCATCCAAAGAACTACTTTGTTTCTGATAGAACTTTACACATGTTCTATATATCAAGATTGAAGTACTATGGGATATGCTGAACAAAAATCAACTAAAACTGCCATTGAAACAGCTATACACATAAACGCAACACTTGACACAAGCACAAGAAAAAACATAATTTTTGTTGCATCTCTGCATGAGTTACATAGATAAAAAGGCTCCTGTGAATACTAAAAGCAACCAAAAAGAAAAGGAAGTAAGTGCAAGGTTCCAGTCTATGTGATGCCTAGGGAAACTTTAGCTCACTTGGATATTAGCCTACCTTTTACGAAATGGCCATCTCCCCTTAATTTACCAGCAGTACTACTTGCAGAGGACTGGTACTTCAGACATACCTACACCGCAGTGACTGCAGGGTAGTCCAGATACACCCAACCTAGCTTTAAACCAGTGAGAGAGAGTACAGGTAGTGCTCTAGCAACAGCAGTGCACAGTTCAATTTGGGCTAATTTGCTCTGCTGCTTAAGCTGGTTCTGCAGCCTGTGCTACCCTGTGAACCTTATACTGGTCCCTGAGTCAATTTAAAGCTGCCTTGAATGGATCTGCACTCTATATTCTGTTAAATTAAACAGATTTCTAGTAAGAAGTCTTCTAAATAAATACAGAAGATGGCCATTGTATTTTTTAGTCACACATTATAATGTGTTCTGATGAAAATAAAGCAAGCATTCTAAGAAATCCTTCTCATCAAAACTCAGCCTTCATCGGTGAAAAAAATAAGAATATCATCCCAATATAGGACATTAGCAGAGAAAATCTTAAATCCCTTAAATCCCGCAACTACTGGGAACATTGCTCTCATTCTCCCATATCAAATCATCTTTCACTTCATCACTACAACTGAGATTTCTGACAATACGAAGTGAAAATAACACCCACAAACCCCTCTTCTAGCCTGACTTTTAAAAAAAATTTCTCTGGCCACGTCTTCTCTTCACATATTCTCCAGAAACTGATATTACTGAGCAAAGTTTTGAGAATAAAACCACCTGATCAGAACAGCAACACTAAAAACAAAGGTATATCTGATGACTTCACTAACATCACCTATGAAAGACTTACCTTCACCTCTGCTTTAGGGTAAAAGTAATTTTACAGTTTCTTTAGAACAGGCCATCTACCCAGAAGACTGACTCCTACAACAAGGTCTGGTAACATTTCCCTTTCAGATTTGATTATGTAGAGGTACCACTTAAGTACCTACTTGCCATAGACCTGGTTACTCTAAAAAGGTATTCCTCAAAGAAGAAGGCTTAACACAATTTTGAGGAACAGTTCTGAATGTAATTAAACTTGGAGAAATGCCTGCAGGATAAAGTCCTAAATACACTTACTGGAAAGTGAAATACTTCTTGTTAATTTTGCAGTCATTAAGATCTCTGAATTACTGGAGATCACATGTCTTAAAGTGTAGTTAGTTAAACACTTCAAATAAATTTGCCATTCAAGAGTTTTTCAATTTTTTTATGTTCTATCACAGAATATGCAAATAAAAATAACACTTAAAACTACCCTTATGGAATGTATAAGCTATCCTCCACGTAAGTTTACTGTTATACCTCTTTTTAGGATCAAGGCCATAAAATGTGAAACAGCATGTAATAGTTTAACATTTCTTGGGAACTGGTAAAACGGAGAGCTTAAAGGAGGCAGAAATACATTGAAAGCAATAGCAAAAATGGAACCTGAATGCAAATTCTATTTGAGCTTTGACGTATATTCTAAAAATACATAGGTTAACCTGTATTTCTTTATTTCAGAGTGTCAGTATTTCAGATGAAGAATCTATCAACAAAATGCAAGCCTCAGAACTCTCCTATTTCATACTTTTTCACTTTTTATCAATTTAGTATTTCGAGACCACATTCCCCAAACACCTTCCTTCTCTGCCTGCAGCTTGACTAGAGAGATATCAAATATTCGACTCCACCTACCCTCTCTCCCTGAGCAGCCTGGCCTCATTTCTGGTCTGATCCTTTCCTGTAATATAATCAAAGCTCTTGAAACCACTTGCTCTCTGGTGACCTGGAATCTCTCTACTGGCAGAAGTAGCAGAGCAGAAGAACATGTATGAGCATACTGTCACCTGGAAGGTGTTATTCAGTTGAATTTTCAGGATTTCAGGTTCTCCTCATATGACATGAATGTAATGAGATGAAAAAGAGAGTGAGCTTGGAATCCAAAGCAAATGCAAACCTGAGGCTTGATCGTGAAGCCATTTACTTTGTGATGTAGAGCCTACTTCTACAAAATACCCGCTGAAGCCAGAGGGATAAGCATGATAGTAAACATAGCACATACCAGTTTGTGAGAACTACAGGTTAAAGCAGAACTATATACTAAAATATTTAGCTACTTGTATACTAAGATCAATTAACCTGATGTTCAAGTCAGTATTTTTCTCTCTTGAAAATGGCAGCTTTCAAGAACACGTTCAGAAACAGTCACAGTTTCAAAGAATTCAGACTCCATGTATTGTTTTGCCCTACATGAAATACAGGATTTTACAGATAATTCAACAGGAGATATTATGTTACAGTGTTTGATAGCTTTTCATTATGATTCTCCATCAATAACTACTGTATGTCACATCTTTACACACAACCATCAGTTCTTTTCCACAAGTCATTGTGGTCAAATATATATCCGCATATTTAAAAATATTTTCAGTTCATATGGTAATAAAATTGTTTATAAAATACATGACATAAATTAGGTGATTAATGTTGAAAATCATATAAAATTATCCTTTTACTCAAAGCAGAATCAGTAAATAAGGAAAAGCATTAATTACCTTGAACATCCTTACTCTTCTCCGTAAATGAAGGCACCAAAAGAATTTCTGCCAAGAGCTCTTTAATTTTTTCTTCCATTAGTAAGAAGAGTTTGATAAGTTGAGAAAGACATTTGAGTTGATACGATGTTAAGCAGAAGTTTCTTCCTTCTTTGGGGTAGTCTTGGGAAGCTATTCAAGTAAAATCATAAAATACCTTTTACTACTGCGTAAAACATTATCCTGCAAAACCAATTATGTAAGAAAGTATGTATCAAGTGAATTCATTTTTGTCATAGCATAATGTTATCCTTTCCTCATTATAAAATACTGTTATGTTAGTTCTTCCTAAATCTTTGGCATTTCTCAAATATTTGGGAAGTTACAACTAAATTCCAGGTTTTGTTATCCATTAACTAGGATTTTTTCCAAGCAACAGATATACTCAGAAACCTTCTCACCTGTGTTTTACAGAAAAACCACTGTGTTGCAAAAACTGATTGAACAAAAGGAAAAAACCACGTCATTACTATATTTTAATGGTTTGGGACATCACATCACTACACTGTCACTCTGCAAGTCACCTTGTCTGTTTAACAATCTGCTAGCACAATACAGTTGATGAATATGACATTTGAGTGAAAAGAAACATCAATCTAACACTCCACAACTTTAAATATGTGGGGTATGAAAACAAGTGAGACTGTCAGTGAACAAATATCAGCAAGTATTATATGTATAAGCATTTGGTATTTTAAAGAAGAAACCGAACATTTTATTTTGAAAGGTTAACACTTGTAATCGTAACATATAATCATGTCACATCAACCAGGGAACTCTGATTTAAGCACAGTCAGACTGTGAAAGACTGTGAGCTGTTTCCAATTCAGTATTACCAAATGACATGGTTTTAAGTATTTTAATTTTATAACTTCTTTAAATGTAATAAATTTGCACTTCTGTGCAAATTGTGGTGAGCTGATACCATATTCCTATGCAGTTCTGTTGCAGATGTAACATCAGCAGAATAGTTTATGTAGAAAGTGTCAGAGTGAGAGCCAGAGTAGTTTGAAAGGGAAGCTCTGAAAGACGAAAACAAATAGAAATGGATTGAAATGTACTTTTATGTGTCAAATCTCTCTTACCTTTGCAATTTTGAAGTACTCAGTACCTCCCTTTTTCCTCAAAGTTCCTAGATATTTTTTTCACGTATTCACAAATCACTTTTAAATAGACATAGATCTAAGTAGCAGAGCTGATCTCTGAATACAAATTCCCTAATTTGCTATTCCAGTTTTGCAGCCTTAGAGATTGAACTGAGAGTTTTCCATCCACATCTGAATTTCCTCAAAGTTCGAAACAGATGTATTCGTGCTAGTCCCTTGCATTTCTAAGAATGGCAAAAGAAAGTGTTGTGCGTAATTGCCTCTGTTAGTGCCTTTCCTCTCTGAATAACAAGTAAATAATATCTATATCACCATATTTCCAAATTGAAGTCTTAAATTTCCAAAAAAAGACATTTTTCTATTCAGAGATTTTTTTCTCCTTTACCTGAAAACTAGATAATATAAACTGAGTCTAAGTGACATGAAATCACTGCCTGAGTCTGCAGATAGTCAGAAATAACAGATCCAAGATGTATGAACCACAAATCACATCATAAAAATCAATGGAGCATTAGTTCTGTCTCCTACAATTTGAAAACCTTGTGATGCTCCTGCCCCTTCTCTTGAAGAACAAAAGAACCTTCCAAGTACCGAATTGCCCCAAGTGATATTGTCCTCATTAGACTGAAGGGAAGTGGACCTAGAAGCCAAAGGTATACCACAGTAATATTAATTTTAGAATGTATTAGGAAACTCAGACAAAGGTCAAAACTTTTATTTTTACTTTTAATGACCATCTAAAGTCTATTTCAGCTGGAAGCTGAAGATACTACATTCAAAGATCCCCCTTTTTTCATGCCGTTGGGAAGTTCAGAGAACACTTCAATACATGACAAAGCATACTACAGTACACACAAACAAACACTTGTATAATCATCAGAGCAAAGGTTTCCTATTTAATACTACATATGTTCTACAAACATCTAGAAAAGCCCTTCAGACTTCTAGGTTGTGAAATATAGACAAAATTCTAGATGCATGAAGGTAGGGAAGAATACTGGGTTAATTTCATGGCTGACATAGAACTCTGATATAAAATTAAGAAATAAATGGCTGTAAGCGTAGAGGAAATTCTGTCTTTGACAAAAAGGCACAAACCTATGCGCTGCCATCTGATAAGCAGTCAGCCCTCACAGTCAAGAGGAAAGGAGGTAAGAGAACAGTGGTTTAAGTGTGCTCATGAAGGCCTGAAGCATAAAGTTGAAACCCCTTGAACCAGTCAGATTTGGAACTCCTCAGAAACCTACAAACTACAGGCAGTGAGAACGTGGTGAACCAGTTCAACGCAAAGCAATGTGCAAACCTCTGTGACCAGAAGATGGTCAAGATAAAGGCATTAGAAAACAGAAAGGAGAGATTACACCACCATGTAATAAATATTATTCTCTGAGAATTGCTGATGCTTGGGAAAGCAGGATGAATGATCATCTTGCACCAAAGCTGTATGGCAGAGAATCCTTCAGATGGGATGCATCACACAACCCAGATCCCAAGACCTCTCTGGAAGGAGAAAAACAACCAACCAACCAGCCAAACCACCAACTAAATACCTATATGGCATTTACAGAGAGCTCCATATAATGCGGGTAACGCATTCTTAAATTTTTTTTTGTCCTCCATTAGGCTTTGCTGTGATCAAGAAAATGTCATGTGACTTACATTTGACAAGAAAGTATACCAAAGATCTGCATGGGACAAAGATTCATGCATCGTTTAGACAAGCTTTTTGTAACAACACTATGTATGGGTCAAGACACATACCCACACATTAGCAATCAGCACAGACCATGCTGATGTATCATTCAACCTGGCAACCAAAATTGATGGCAACAATGCAATAGGTGTTCGAAAGGACAAGTGCTGGTCCAGTAACAGCTCTCAACAGCTGACTCACACAGCTCACATAAAGTCATGGGCTATTCTGCACAGCTCGCAGTGTTTGTGGCTCTTGACTCAGGGCGGTAATCTTTGACCTACCCACCTGACTTATCCAGAACTATCACTGCAAGGCACTGTTCCGTCTGCTTTTACTCATACAGAAATCATGAGCCTTACTAAAAAGTGCAGTCTTTACAGCTGCAGAAGCATAAAAAATGCCAGAAACACAGACATAGACTAATGCTTATGTAAGGCAGATGCTATTTTTTGTGGGTTTGGTTAACAAAAGCATGTTATTGGATTGTCCAACTTTTGGAAGATGCTAGCTTGAACCTCAATTCTGCTTACATCATCCACAGCAACATTTGGAAGAACTGGACAGAGGGAACCTCCAGAAACGAATTTCCTTTTACATACGGTCATTTCCATGTCCAGAGTTTTATTGTCTCCCAGAAATGACAACTTATTTCTTTAGTGCTTGATGACCAAGTAGTATCCTGAGAATCCAAAGTTTGATTGAAAGATCTTATATATGTCCCAGATTGTTAGCTTTCAGAATACTGATGGCAGCACTCAACTTTGAAGACCACTGACCAGGCTGCTTGAATGAGCATATCACAGTTCTTTTTTAGCAGAGGGGAATGAACAGGCGTTTCTCCTTAGACATTGACCTGACTGGACAGCCACAGGACAGAAACATTTCAGAACTGTGTAACAGAAAACCATTAAGCAGACAGCGAGATGACATACAGAAAATGTGGGAACAGTTTTATAATCTTGTAGAAGATTGTCATGAAGAGTACAGGCCTCCATGTGGACAGCTGTGAAACAGACATGAGGATTCACTGTGATACACGTTCAACCAAGTCTTCGTGTCATGAATCTGTCTGGAAGAAAATCAGCCCTACTCGCAGAGTAGTGTACGATTACTCTGAAAAAGTTGCTGGATGGATCATGACCTATGTTACGTCACAGAACTCACATAACTCATTTACCCAGGTGACACATGGAAAGAGAGACATCCCTCTGTGATGAAAATGGTCTAAAGCTGTTGACAGCACCCTACCCAGTTCACAGAGGACCACGCACAGGGTGTCAGTATATGAAGCTGATCTCAGCTGGACACAAATCAGAGTTGGCAATGGCATTCCAGTCTAATTGCAGAATAGAAGGAAGCATGTAGCAAGTTACAAGATACAAACCAGCTTCCCTCCTGAACCACCTGCACTTTGCTGCTATCATTCTTCTAAACTTAATTTCTTCTGCACATCTAAGTTTAATTCACATAGTCCTTGTAGAAGGAAATAGCTGCAGCAGAATCTTTAGCTACAGGCGTACATCGACACGACCTCCGCAGAGTCTCCTAATAATAGGACACGTTGACTTCTTGTTAAAGCACTATCTTGTGAGAAGAATTTCTGAAAAGAGACAGAAAGGCAGGTACAGAGGCTACAGAGAGGCACAGTGGATCATACAGCCATTGTCAATGTGGTAATGAGCTGACTTTGCAAATATTGCTCTAAATAGAGGTGAGGTCAGGACCTAAACAAATACAGAGGAGTAAGAAAAGATTCTGAGCTCCTAAACACGGCCTCATGCTTCCTTCTGTGTAGAACAAGAATGGCAAAAATACTGCTGTACAAAACCATTGCCCATACTGATGATTTCTCAACTGCTCTGGAGGCTGAATCTGCCATCAGAAAAATCGTAAGACAGTACAATGAGCTATCTTTAGGTATAATAAAAAAGATCTCAATCAAGAACAGTGTCAATGAGCACTGAAGGTTGGCTGCTCCCTGAGGGACAGAGAGTAGAGCATAAGAATATGGCCATCAGGAAGGTTCCTCGCTAGCCATGGCCCCATCCCACAGTCCCCAAGCATGGCAAGCAGGGCAGACCCAGAGATGATAGCCAGTTTTCAACCAAGGGTCTACACCATCAGCAAAGTTCATGGTGATGACGCAAATCTGAGGTTGAGCCAGGAAGTTAATTCACAGCTTGGAGTCAGGATCAGGTCTGGTGAGGGTAACCAAGAGTCATACGCAGTTCAGTGATGATTAGGCACGACCATGGTGATAAGGCAGGTTCCACGCTCAGGCCAGGAAGTCTGAATCAATGGGGTCCACGGCCAGTCACAGACATGGCTCTGGTGGAGATGGACGTCAGGATGCCTGTGATGTAGCTCAGACAGGGACTGCAGACCCAGGCCTCAGCTGAAATACGTCTCTTGGGTAGGCTGCAGTGAAGGCCCCAGAAGAAGAAGGACAGGGCCATTAAGGTCCGTTAGTGCACCCAGGGCTATTGTTGCATAGCCCTTAAGGTGCTCCAGTTCTCAGACTAAAACCACAGAACAGGTCACTTCTGGAAAACTGTCCTGCTTCACCAAGGACAGCATAATTATTTTGCTAAGACGAAAGAAGAGAAAACACTTTAGGCTTCTGCTATCTAGACTGTGGTCCTTTCCAGGGGGTAGGGGAGAGAAGAGGTGGAAAAGACAAAGATATTACTTGAATTAACTTGAACTTGCACTGCATTTATTTGTAGCAAGTAAATAAATCTTGATGGTTCACTACAGAAAATTGGAAGGAAGCAAAGGAATAAGTTCAAAACTTTCATCCTCTTAATATTCCTACATTTAGAAAATCTGTGCTCTTGACTTCCTATGACACAGAGGCAAATGGGGCATAAAGGGCTTCCTTTCCTCTGGCATGCTGATTTACCACCCCAGCCATCAAATGACAGGCAACAGGAGTCTGCCATTCCAAACAAGGTGACTCTTAGAGAGCTCTGCTTACAGAAGTCCCAGCTAAAAATAATATTGAATGACTATCAAATTGTGCAAGGTTTGCCAGACTATGCTAGTGCCAAGGTAGCTGATGCAGTCATGCAGCATCAGAGAAACTGGGGGCACTTATTTAAAAGTTTGGCCTTTCACTTTAGCAGAATGCATTGCAACTGAGGAAATTTTCCTAAGACCTGAAGGACATGCCATACTTGTTGAAGAATGAAGCAGTCCATCTTACCAGAGACCATCTGGCTGGTTGCATCCGGACAGTAGCATATCATTGGTCTTCAGGAGCTAGGAATGAGCACTTCGACCAAGGTGATCAACCATCCTGCTAAACTAGGGTTTAGAGATGGACTACACTAGATGTCAAGTTTCTGTTCAGATCTCATCCATGTCTCATGACATCAAAAAAGTGACAAATGCATAGTCCTTTCCAAAGCAGCAGGAAATCCTCAAATGCTAGCAAGTATAAGGATGAAATATGGCCACTGCACATATTACATACCTGAGGGGAGGCCTTGAGTGACGGCATTAAATGCCACAAACATAAGTAGTAAAAGCTATTCATTGGAGGGGGGTAAAAAAAAAAAAGGCCTGGTAATAAGAACGAAAAAATACATGAAACAAGCAGAATACTCCAGGTCCCAGATCCTTGATACTAAGATAGCGTTGTTATGACAAACATACATCAGTAATAAAGCACAAATGAAGTATGATCTACTTATTTTATACAGCCTTTTAAAACAGGTTTCTGTTCTGTCCTTGCCTATTTTGCAACCAAGATACTAATTCAGTTGTCAAATTCTCATAAAGGTGTTTCAACTTCTTAACATAAAATCCATGGGTCTTGCACTCTTTAACATACAATTAATCCAGTTTCTTAGGTAAATTTAAGCAAAAACATTTCTACCATCCATGTGCATAAACCCTTCGGTTGCATTTTCAAATGTTCTATACCCAAATGAGTTTACTTAGTTGTTCTGTAATTTAGAACAGAAGATCCACCGTAAGCCAGGTTATCCTAGAATCATGGAATGGTTTGGGTTGGAAGCGACCTTCAGAGGCCATCTAGCCCAACCCCCTGCAGTGAGAAGGGACATCTGCAACTGGATCAGGGTGCTCAGAGCCCCGTCCAACCTGGCCTGGAACGTTTCCAGGGATGGGACATCGACTGCCTCTCTCGGCAACCTGTGCCAGGGTTTCACCACCCTTATTGTAAAAAATTTCTTCCTTATACCTGGCCTAAACCTCACGTTTTAGTTTAAAACCATTAGCCCTTGTCCTATATTATCACTGTCCTGTGAAACAGCCTGTCCCCAGCTCTCTCGCAGCCCCTCCAGGCCCTGGCAGCTGCTCTGAGGTCTCCCCGCAGCCTTCTCCTCCCCAGGCTGAGCAGCCCCAGCTCTCCCAGCCTTTCCTCCCAGCA